>Ga0307515_10023831_pt1 | contig 10700 bp, 7 predicted proteins | sample 17_EM_MG_FD_194513 | JGI IMG/M metagenome (GOLD analysis project Ga0307515, IMG submission 194513) | Populus trichocarpa ectomycorrhiza microbial communities from riparian zone in the Pacific Northwest, United States - 17_EM | ecosystem: Host-associated > Plants > Roots > Unclassified | place...
CTGAGCTCACGACGATGACCGCCACGCCCTGTTTTGCAAGGTTGACGATGATGTCGTAGATGCCGGCTCGGGCACCAACGTCGATGCCTCTGGTCGGTTCGTCGAGCACCACGACCCTGGGATCGCGCATGAGCCACTTCGCGATGACGACCTTTTGCTGGTTGCCACCCGACAAGTCAGAGGCATTCTGTTCGGCACGACCTTTAACGCCGAACTTCGCCACTGCCTTCTCCGCGAAGGAGCGCTTGACGCGCGATGTGATCCAGCGTCCACCCAGCTTGTCGAGATTGGCGTAGATAATGTTCTCGCTGATGCGATGGCTGACGACGAGGCCCTGCTCCTTCCGGTCTTCCGGGACCATGACGATGCCCTTGGCGATCGCGTCCCCAGGATCGCGAAGCGTAAGCTCCTCGCCCTCCAGCTTGATCGAGCCTGCGCTGATCGGATCAGCACCGGAAATGGCACGAACAAGTTCCGTCCGGCCGGCGCCAACCAGTCCGGCAATTCCGAGGATTTCACCGGCGCGCACGTCGAACGTCACGTCCCGAAATGAATTATCGGGGGAAGTCAGACCTGAAACCTGAAGAACCGGACGATCGGTCGGCTCTGGAAGGGTCGGAAACATGCGCTCGAGCGAGCGTCCCACCATGCTCTCGACGATCGTTCGCACGGGCGTCGCGCTGTCAGCAAATTCTTGGACGCGTTCTCCGTCGCGAAGAACGACGATGCGGTCGGTAATCCGTTTGATCTCCTCCATGCGGTGGGAGATGTAGACGATGCCGACGCCCTCGGAACGAAGCTTCCTGACCTGTTCGAACAGAGCCTCTGTCTCCGGGCCGCCAAGCGCTGCGGTCGGTTCATCGAGGATCAAGAGCTTTGCATTGAGCGCAAGAGCTTTGGCGATTTCGATGAGCTGTTGATTGGCAGTCGAAAGACCAGCGACTTTTCGTGTCGCCGGAATATGGAGGTTCAACCGTGCGAGCTGCTCCTGGGCGCGACGGACCATCTGGGACCGATCCACGACCCCGCTCTTCATTGGCCACCGTCCGATGAAGACGTTCTCGGCAATGGAAAGCTGCGGCAGGAGCTGCAGTTCCTGGTGGATCAGGACGACGCCCTTGTCGATCGCCTCTCGTGGAGTGGCCGGGGCATAGGGCTGCCCCAGCCAGGTCATCGTTCCCTCGGACGGTGTGCGGGATCCGGCGATGATGCCGGAGAGCGTCGACTTGCCCGCTCCATTCTCACCGAGAAGTGCAACCACTTCGCCGGGATAGACGTCCAGGTCCACATTCTTCAGAACCTGGACTGATCCGTAGCGCTTGGATATGCCCCTCAGGGAAAGAACCGGCTCGGTCACGGCACACCTCCTCAAGATCTTGACTTCATCACGGATGGTTGGCGATGAAGCCTTCCACATTTTCCTTGGTCGTCAGCGTGGCGTCCATGAGCTGCACCGGCGGCACCTTCTCACCGGCGGCGAGCTTGATGGCGTTGGCGACAGCATCGCGACCCATCTTCTGTGTCTGCTGGGTCGCAGTCACGTCGAAGACACCCTTGCTGAGAGCTTCCAGAGCCGCAGTGTCACCGTCGAAGCCGCCAACGACGATCTTCTGTGAAGGATTCGCAACCTTGATGGCCTGCGCAGCACCCAGGGCAAGCGCATCTGCCTGAGCAAACACGATTGAGACATCCGGATTTGCCTGGAGCATATTCTGCATGATCTGGAAGCCTTCGTCCTGACCCCAGATGTTGGAATACTGCTCGGCAACCACCTTCACGTCCGGATATGCCTTCAGGGAATCCTGGCAACCCTTCGTGCGATCCATCTCAGGCGTGGTGCCCTTCTGGCCGTGAATGATGACCATCTTGCCCTTGCCGCCGGCCTGCTTGAGGATGTAGTCGCATACGGCCTTTGCGGAGGCGACAGAGTCCGTCGCCAGGAAGGTGTCGCCCGGTGCGCCTTCGGCATTGCGGTCTACGTTGACGACAGGGACACTTGCGTTTTTCGCGAGCTTGACTGGAACGCTGGCGGCCGCCGCGCCGGCCGGGATGTAGATCAGGGCATCGATATTCTGCGTGAGAAGATCCTGAATCTGGTTGACCTGCGTCGGGCCGTCGCCCTTTGCGTCGACGGTGACGACTTCGATACCGCGCTTCTTGCCCTCGTCCTCGACCGCCTGCTTGATCTGATTGAAGAAGTTTGCCTGCAGGTTGGCGACTGCCAGACCGAGCTTCTTCACTTCGGCGGCATGGACAGACCCAAGGGTAAGACCGAGTATGGCAGCCGAAGCGAATAGTGTGTGCGCAAGTTTCATTTGATTTCCTCCGTTGTTAATAAGCCCTTGGGTAATCCTCCCCCTCAGGCAGTAATCCGCTCCAAACCTCTCGGAGAGGAATTCACGAAGGTCCGCCTTGCGCGGACCCGAATGTCTCAGGCCGCCCGTCGCCTGCGGATAGTCTCGGCGCCGACAGCAAGGACGATGACGATGCCGATGATGACCTGCTGAAGGAACGGCGAGACGTTGAGCAGGTTGAGGCCATTACGCAGGACGCCGATGATCAGGACGCCGATGAGCGTTCCGCCGATACCGCCGGCGCCGCCAGAAAGAGAGGTTCCTCCGATGACGACTGCCGCAATGGTGTCGAGTTCGTAGCCGAAGCCGCTGGATGGCTGAACCGAGTCAAGACGTGCTGCCAGCACGATGCCCGCGAGGCCCGCGAGGACTGCGCTTACGACGTAGACAAAGATCGTCACGACCTGGACGTTGATACCGGCAAGACGAGCGACTTCGGGATTGCCCCCCACAGCGTAGAGCATGCGCCCTTCCGATCGGAAATGCAGGAACACCCAGGCTATCAGAAGGACCGCGAGCATCAGGAATACGGTTGCGGTCAGCACGCCGAAATGGCGGTCGATGGCGAGCATCATGAACCAGTCAGGAAAGCCGACGATCTGCTGCCCGTCGGTGATCATGTTTGCCACGCCTCGCGCAGCCGACATCATGGCAAGCGTCGCAATAAAAGCCGGCACTCTGAACAGTGTCACCAAAAGGCCGACGATCAGTCCGCTGACCGCAGACGCCACGAGCGCGAACGCGACCCCCACTGCGAGTGGCAGCCCTGCGATATTCGCGGTCCAGCCCATCACCATCATCGACAATGCGAGCACGGAACCCACCGATAGGTCGATACCGCCGATCAGAATGACGAAGGTCATACCGACTGCCATGATCCCGAGCACGGTGATCTGGTCGAGAATGTTGAGGCCGTTTCGAAGCGAAAGAAATGCGTCGGTGCTGAAGCTCAGGAATACGCAGAGGACAAGCAGTCCGATGAGCGGGCCGGTAGCTCCTGTAAGCCTGCTGACCCATGCGCTGGACGGACGGCTCTGTCCATTGACGTCGATCGCCACCATCGTTCCTCCCTAGAAATTAAGGCCGGCAGCCATTATTTCCTCAAGCTAGAATATTTATTCACCTGTGCTGGAAAATTCATTAACAACTTGCCTAAGTGCTGTCAACTGGGTTTTCAGGCGTCCACTGCGGCACGATCTTGCGTAAGGGGCTTGACTAAGCCTGCTCTTGTGCAAAAATATAAACAACTGAATATATATTCACATGAGGAAACGATGGAGCCTTCCGAACTTGAACGTGTCGCTCGCCAGATCCGTCTGCGCGACATCCAGGCAGTATACGAGGCGGGCGCCGGCCACATCGGTGGCGAGATGTCCGTGATCGACCTCCTCACCGCGCTGTATTTCCGCGTGCTGCGCGTCTGGCCTGACCAGCCGAAACATCCCGATCGTGACAGGTTCGTCCTATCGAAGGGGCATACCGCGTGCGCGCTCTACGTTGCGCTGGCAAAGCGCGGATTTATTCCGGAGGAGGAAATCTCGACGTTCCTGCAACCGCATTCACGGCTGAACGGCCATCCGAACTGTAACAAGGTGCCAGGCGTCGAAACAAACACGGGTCCACTGGGACACGGACTACCGGTAGCCGTCGGCATGGCGAAGGCGGCAAAGCTGTCTGGCTCGGAATACCGCACCTACGTCATTACTGGTGACGGCGAGATGCAGGAGGGTTCGAACTGGGAAGCCATCATGGCCGCGGCCCAGTTCCGCCTGGACAATCTCACCCTGATCATCGATCACAACCGGTTCCAGCAGGGTGCCGCAATTGCCGACACCAACGATCTGGCGCCGCTTCGGCCGAAGCTGGAGGCATTCGGCTGGGAAGTGACGGAGATCAACGGCAACGACATGCACGAGATCGTGCCCGCTCTCGAACATCGTGGCGACCGCCCCCATTGCATTGTGGCGCACACGAACAAGGGGCATGGAATCTCGTTTATGCAGGACCGTGTCGACTGGCATCACAAGGTTCCCAGCAAGGAACAGTATGAGACCGCATTGGCAGAATTGTCGGAGGCACTTTTATGAACGCGCCAGTGAACGCACCGAAGCTGTACGACTGCCGTGACGCGTTTGCGGCTACTCTCGAACGGCTGGCTGCTGCCGACGAAACGATTGTCGCCGTCTGCAACGACTCCGTAGGTTCGTCGAAGCTCGGCGGTTTCAAGTCGAAGTTTCCGGATCGCCTGGTCAATGTCGGCATTGCGGAGCAGAACATGGTGGGCGTCGGCGCCGGCCTCGCCAATGGCGGACGGCTACCATATGTCTGCGGCGCCTCCCCGTTTTTGACCGGCAGGTCGCTCGAGCAGATTAAGGCGGACATCTCCTATTCCAATGCGAACGTCAAGCTCGTCGGTATTTCCTCGGGGATGGCATATGGTGAGCTCGGGCCGACCCATCATTCGATCGAGGACTTCGCCTGGACCCGAGTCCTGCCGAATCTCCCCGTGATCGCCCCCTGCGACCGGATCGAGACCGCAGCAGCCGTCGAATGGGCTGCAAGCTACAAAGGTCCTTGCTTCCTGCGCCTGTCACGCGTGGGCGTCCCCGACCTGCTCCCGGAAAACCATAAGTTCGAGCTTGGCAAAGCGAACCTGCTTCGTGAGGGTTCTGATGTCACGCTGATTGCGAACGGAACATTGACCCATCGTCTGATGAAAGCTGCGGATATTCTGGCCGAGCGCGGGATCAAGGCGCGGGTGCTCAACATGGCGACGGTGCGTCCCATCGACGAGAACGCCATTATCGCCGCGGCCAAAGAAACCGGTGCCATCGTGACCGCGGAAGAGCATTCGATCTTCGGGGGACTTGGTTCCGCCATAGCCGAAGTCGTGGTCGATAACGTCCCTGTCCCGATGAAGCGTCTGGGTGTTCCCGGCGTTTACGCTCCGACGGGTTCGGCAGAATTTCTCCTCGACGAATTCGGCATGGCAGCATCGGCGATCGCCGACACCGCCGAGGCGCTTATCAAGCGGAAGTAATCTGGTAGCAGGTTCTTGAGCCGGGGCGCGCATCCGCTCCGGCCATCTGTTTCGAGGAGATTACGATGCGGGCTATTCTGGCGATCGACCAGGGCACCACCAATTCAAAGGCAGTTCTGGTTTCCGAAACGGGACAGGTTCTTGCCAGAGGCTCGGCTGCCGTCGGTATTTCATATCCGAAGCCAGGCTGGGTCGAACAGGATCCACGTCGAATTTATGCATCCGTCTGCGAAGCAATCGAAGCATGCCTGGCAGGCGTTTCCGACATGACCATCGAAGTGGTGGCAGTCTCCAACCAGCGCGAGTCCGTCACTGCCTGGGATGCCGAAACCGGCGAGGCGCTTGGGCCGGTCCTGAGCTGGCAGTGCCGTCGAACGGCGCCGGACTGTGAGCGCCTCATCGCCGAAGGGCATCTGGGTCGCGTTCAGGCGCTCACGGGCCTTCCTCTCGACCCGATGTTCCCGGGTTCGAAATTTCGCTGGCTGCTCGCTCGTGTTCCCGATGGACGCCGCGTGCGTCTCGGGACGATCGACAGTTGGCTCGTCCATTGCCTGACGGGTGGCCACCGGCACGTCTGCGACGCCTCCAACGCTGCCCGAAGCCAGTTGTTCGACCTCCAGACACAAACGTGGAGCGAGGAGCTCGGCGAAATTTTCGGCGTTGACATCGGCCTCCTTCCTGAGGTGCTCGACAGCTCCGCGGACTTCGGGACCACGCTAGGGCTCCCCGGCGTGCCCGACGGCACGCCGATCGGGTCCGCCATCGGAGACAGCCATGCGGCCCTGTTCGGTCATGGAGCCTTCAAGCCGGGCGATGGAAAGGTGACGTTCGGGACCGGGTCTTCGGTGATGACAACGCTCCGGCGCTTCATAGCACCCCGCAACGGCATCACCACGACGATCGCATGGCGCGTCGCCGGAACTCCGACTTTCGCATTTGAAGGCAACATCCTCGTTTCCGCGGCCAGCCTTCCATGGATGACTAGCATTTTAGGTCTTCCGGACATCGCCGCTCTTGTCGACCTCGCGGCGACTGCCGAGCCGGGCGGCCCAGGATTCGTGCCCGCTTTCGTAGGACTGGGTGCACCATATTGGAGTTCGGACGCCCGCGCGCTTTTCTCGCAGATCAACTTCAGTACGACTCGCGCGCAGATGGCGCGCTCGGTGACGGACTCGATCGCATTCCAGGTGCATGACGTGATCTCGGCAATGCGTGCACAGAGCGGCGGCGAACTCGGCACCCTCTACGTCGATGGCGGCCCGAGCCAGAACCGTTTCCTCATGCAATGCGTTTCGAATCTCGTCGAGCACGCTGTCATACAATGCGAAGCGCCCGAGGCTTCCGCCCTTGGCGCGGCCTATCTGGCGGGGCTTTCACTCGGCATTTGGAGGGATCTCGACGTCATTGCGGGATTGCCCAGAAGCACAGAGGTCATAGCGCCCGAGCCGATCGATCGAGCAGCGCTCCTGAATGCATGGAATGATGCTCTCGCCCGCTCGACGTCGCGACCGACACCAGCTAAAGGTGAATAAAAATTCACACCGGTATCGAACATGTCCCGCCTAGACGAACTCCGCCTCATTTCAAGAGTCGCTCAGATGTACCACATCGAAGGACGACGGCAGGCGGAGATCGCGCAACATCTTCGACTTTCCCAAGCGACCGTTTCGAGAATGCTGAAGCGGGCCGAGGCCGAGGACATCGTCCGCACGAGCATCATCCCTCCGGTCGGCACCTATAGCGAGCTTGAGGGCACGCTGCGAGAGAAGTTTGGCCTTCCGGAAGCGATCGTCGTGGAGTGCACGGAAGACCGGGACGGGGCGATCATGGCCAGGATCGGGGAAGCGGCGGCCCATCTTCTCGAAGTCACCCTCGCACCCGGTGAGATCATTGGTGTGTCCAGCTGGAGCCAGACGATCTTCAAGATGGTCGAAAACATCCATCCGCAGAAAAGTGCCCAGGCGAAATACGTCGTTCAGACGCTCGGGGGCATGGGCGACCCCTCCGTCCAGACGCACGCCACCCAGCTTACCACAAGGCTTGCCCGGCTGACCGGAGCGGAGCCAAAGCTGCTCGCTGTGCAGGGCGTTACGACGTCACGAGAAGCCAAGCTCTTGATGCAGTCCGATCCGTTCGTCCGTGAGACTATGGATCTATTCGGAAGCATCACGCTTGCCATCGTCGGCATCGGGGCGGTGGAGCCGTCCGAATTACTTGCCCGTTCAGGCAATATTTTTTCATCGCGGGAACTCGCCGATCTCGCCGAGGCTGGCGCCGTTGGCGATATCTCGCTCCGTTTTTTCGATAAGAACGGCAAACCCGTAAAGACACCGCTAGATGAACGGGTGATTGGCCTCCCTCTGGAAGATCTGGAGCGAGTGGATCGTGTTATCGCGCTTGCGGGAGGTGCGAAGAAGATTGCAGCCATCGCAGGTGCCTTACGGGTCGGCGTCATCGACATGCTTGTGACTGACAAGTTCACGGCGCAGCGACTGATCGACCTGTAGAATTGGGCGAGACCTTTCCGCAGCTAGAAGAGCGTAAAAATCTGCTCTGTGCTCCAAGCGAAGCTCTCCAACATTGCGGGCACCCTGCGCAACAACTATTCCCAACTCGGCAAAATGACCCCGCAGTGCCTTCAATAATGTGGTCCGCTGCGAGATCAGTGGTTCTCGGACACTATGTAGCATCAATGTCGCCTGCTGCTGTTTGCTCTTCACCGACACGAACCGCATCGAAGGACGACCCACGGCTTCGCAGATCGCGGCCGCATCGGCGTATCCCTGCGTCGAAGGCCGACTTGGTTTTGAATGGTTGATCCCGTTGTTTTTGTGAGGCGAGCGCTATCGATACGTTGCAGAGGACCGTCGGAGCGACGCAAGGGCCGACGATCAATTGGACGAACTGGAAGCGACGCGCGAGAAGCTGGCGAGGGAGCTGAACGCACTGGCGGAGCCGATGGAGGATTTTCAGGAGAAGATCGCCAAGCTCAAAGCGCAGTTCAATCCCGCTAATATGGAGATCATCATCCGCAAGCTCATCTTCCTCGCTCGCCACAATGCCGATGAACAAGCCAAGCAGCGGCTGATGCCGATCGTGCGCGACCTGATCCAGACGGTGGTGATTGGCAAGACGCCGGGCCATCAGCCGGCATCCCTGCAGGTCCACGGATCAATCGCCAACATCATGGCATCCATGGAGGCGATTGACGTCCTCGAACAGCAGTTCCTGGCTGCCGCCCAGAACGACCTGATGGCTACAAATGGCTACTACCTCCTCTCGAAGGTGAAGGACGCCGACCGCGAAGCGTTGGGAAAGGCCCTTGGGCGCCTGCCTGGATGTAGTACAATTGAAGGCGACAAGGTGCGGGACGTCCTTTTGGAAATTGCACGTCGCGGCATTCCAACGATCCGGGGACTGGCGGGAGACAACAACGGCGCCACCGGCGATCTTGGCCTGTTCGTCGCGGTTCGACTTCTTCAGGATCGCTTCCGCCTGGCGAATATGGGAGACTCCCTGGTCCCGGTGATATCGCATGACGGCGAGGACACGAACGTTTGCATCATCGTTCCGGTCGATCCGTTTAGAGGTTATTTCTCCGACATTGCACGCTCCCTTGGCCGCGATAAGAAAGACATTTCGTTCTCACGGCCAGACTTCATGGTCATCGGGATCCGCCTTTCCGGAGAGCGCGTCGACATCCATCTCACCCCAATCGAAGTCAAATGCCGCCCCGGGTCAGTGTTCCCGGCGGCAGAGGTCAACGATGCACTTGAGCAAGCCCGTACGTTCTCACGACTGCTCACGAAACTTGTTCCGCATGATGGCCAGAAGGCTGCATGGGCAATGTGCTTCCAGCATTTGCTTCTTTCAATCGTTGGGTTCGGCATGCGGGTCTACAGCCAGCATGAAGACGTCGTCGGCCGGGAAGGATTGTGGTCATCCATCCACGAGCGCGTCGCAGCGGCGATACTGGGACCAGATCCGTGCGTCTCGGTTGACCAACGCGGACGCCTGATAATTGTTGACGAGAGCCCCCGGAGCGTCGTCAAGGATCGGGATGATGACGGTTTCGAGGAGACGGTCACCATCGGCGCGGAAGATGCCGGGAAAATCGTGGCGGGCGATCCGCTTGAATTCTACGAGGCTGTCCGAAATCGTGTCGGCACTTGGGCCTTGTACCCTAATCCACACCACGCAACGGTGCCGGCTGCCGTCACGCAGGCACCCTCCTCCCATGACGATGACGCAGCCGACCTGTTGTCACACGGCGCCGACGATAATGGCATTATCGAGGAGCCCGCTGTCGCGGCGCAGCCGCAAGAACCAATTAACGATCGGACTGCAGAAGAAAAAGATGGTGGCGTGATCCTCTCGATTGGAAAGACTATCGACAGTCTCCGCCCAAGTGACCTAACGCTAAACGTTTCCGACACACGCTTGAACAACTTGAACATGGGCGTGGTTGGGGACCTGGGGACTGGGAAGACCCAGCTCCTGAAGTCGCTGATCCTCCAGATCTCGAGCTCGGCCGCGAGTAACCGTGGCATCAAACCGAGAATGCTAATATTCGACTACAAACGCGACTATAGCAGCGCGGATTTCGTAAGAGCCACGGGCGCAAAGGTGGTCAAGCCGTATAGGCTGCCACTGAACCTTTTTGACACTAGCACCTTGGAAGAAGTGCCCGCACCCTGGCTCGACCGGTTCCGTTTCTTTGCCGACGTGTTGGACAAGATTTACTCGGGAATTGGACCTGTTCAAAGGGATAAGTTGAAGAAAGCGGTCAAGGCATCCTATGAAGGGCGCTTAGGCGACGATCCACCGACCCTAACCGATGTCCACGCTGCCTACGCCGAACTGTTGGACGGAAAGTCGGACTCGCCAATGGCGATCATCGATGACTTGATCGACATGGAAATCTTTGCCTCAAAGGCAAGCGCTACCATTCCGTTTGACGAGTTCCTTGACGGAGTAGTCGTCATTTCGCTAGGCTCGCTTGGCGCAGACGACAGAAGCAAAAATATGCTGGTCGCCATCATGCTGAACATGTTCTACGAAAACATGTTGCGGACGCCTAAGCGGCCATACTTGGGAACAGATCCCCAGCTTCGCGCAATCGACTCCTATCTGTTGGTCGATGAAGCCGACAACATCATGAGGTATGAGTTTGATGTCCTGCGAAAGCTGCTACTTCAAGGTCGCGAATTCGGTATCGGCGTCATCCTCGCATCCCAGTACCTGCGGCACTTCAAGGCGAATGCGACGGACTATCGTGATCCACTCCTCAGTTGGTTCATTCACAA
>Ga0307515_10023832_pt1 | contig 10699 bp, 8 predicted proteins | sample 17_EM_MG_FD_194513 | JGI IMG/M metagenome (GOLD analysis project Ga0307515, IMG submission 194513) | Populus trichocarpa ectomycorrhiza microbial communities from riparian zone in the Pacific Northwest, United States - 17_EM | ecosystem: Host-associated > Plants > Roots > Unclassified | place...
AAAAAAAAAACAATTGAGGTAAATTGGGTAATGTTTGATCGAATATGGATCTGATTGGAAATTTTATTTTTTTTGTGACCGAGTTAGGGATTTTATAATGGTTGGAGGACCAATATGCTATTTTCCCTACTTAAAAATAAAAGAGAGGATATGGTGGTGGGTCAATGTGTCACCAACCCGTTTCAGAAAGTTGGTGAGTGCCGACTATCCTTGTTGTTGCCACTTGCGAGTGACTGGCTCTGGCAGCCCTCACATGAGGGCAGTTTATTATAAATTAGAATCTTTAAAGATTAGAAATACTATGAAAGAAATATTTAAAAATATTTAATTTTTATTCATTTAAAAAACACTACTAAATAAAAAAAAAACTAGGAAAATTGTTCTTTTCAAACAAAAAAACTAAAACACATAATAATAAATAATAAAATAATAAAATTAATTAAAAATAACTATTTTTAAAAAAACAAAATTACTAAATAATTTTAAAGTGTAAACTTCTTCATTTTCATTTAACTTTACTATGGTTCATGGTTATGAGTATTCTAGAGCTATTTTATGTATAAATTAAGATTTATTTTAAAAAATAAACACACTTAGCAACTAATATAAAAAAATAAATTATTAGGTGGAGCATTAAGATATATTTTTTAATATATTTTTGAAGTAAGAGTCTTTTAAATTTGAAATTTATATAAATTCATATTAATTTATGTTTAATTTTTTAAATTTATAACTATTTAGTTGGTAAGGTTTTAATATCATATTAAAAAATTAATTTAATTTAATAATTTAACCTATTAAATAAATTTTAAAATATAATTTATATTATTTTTCTTTTTAAATGAGACCATATCTTCTTTTTGCAAATTCTACCCGGTCGATCGAGCAAGTCCTGACTTGAAGGCAAATGCGAAATTGGTCATCACTGTCCTTGTCAATCATGTCTCCATTCCGGCCATCGTCGAGTGATATCGAAGATCTATTGGACACGCATCCAACCTTGAGCTGTGCAAGTCAGAACAGTTTTAGGAAAACTGGCAGAGCGATCCAGTTTCCAGCGAGATATTATTTTGTTGCCTACAACGTCGGTTAAAAATCGAGCTTGGACAAGATAGCTTTGTCGGCATTTGTAGAGCCTTTCCGAACTGCCATGCCTGAGATTCTTGTTATGCAAGAGATTTTCAATGCACCTCTAAAATTGCAAGAACGGAGTTGTTGCTTTTTCTGCACCTACGATTCGACCTTTTGTTGTGTTGGTCGTAACAGGTAAATTGCGAGCTGTAGCTTATCAATCGAGCCCTCAGTCAAGGGCGCTTGAAAAATCGTCTCCCATTGTGTTGGAGATCCTTGCGAATCATGTCTCTGTTCTTTAGCATTCGTTGTTCCATTGAGTTTTGTTGAGGTTATGGTGAATGTGGCTCTGATCTTGGGCAGTCTTGAAAAGGTTGACAAAGCAAATCCACTTCAAACTCTATCAAGCTTCCGGCAGACAGATTTTATTTCGCTGCCAACAACGTCGATTAAAAATCCAGCTTGGGCAGGATTGCTTTGTCGGCATTAGTAGAATCGTTCTGGAGTAGTGTTGAACACAACTTCAAAGCAAAAATTGCTTCGAGTAGTGTTGAACACAGCTTACAAGCAGATTTAGACCGAACAGAGAGTGGTTTTGGAATCGTTTTCTTATATACTAGCAAATGAGTCCAAATCGAATTGCAGTCTTGGAATGCTATCAAGTGGCAAGTTGCGGCCGGGAAAAGAAAAGAAAGAACAACCACAACTGAAGTTAATATATACAGAAATTAGCAAGGCAACATGAGCAGTATGAGCAATGGCATTGCATAAGAATTAAGGGGGGAAGGATTAGACTTCCATGAACGCATAAAAGGAATATCTACAGTTGAGTATCCCTGAGCATCCAGCATGCAAAGGAAAGCAAGAGGACATGGAAGATTGTTTTCTGGGATAATGTACTACATGAGTGAAGAATAGCTTCTGTTCCTTCTGTTTACTGAAGGGACAAGTGAACCTCAAAATATCTCAGCTACTAAAAAATTAGGTTTCCGTTCACCTCGTGGTGCCCCCTGACTGTGGGTAGAGAAGGATACTCAAGTTTAAATAACACTGGGATTATTTTGTCTAAACACAATATGCTAATTATTAGTGTTAATATTAATATAATTTACCGAAAATTCCAGTAAAAATTTTGTTTGAAAGCTGGCTGGTGTTAAAAATTATATAAAAAAATATATTTTTAATTAAAAAACATCTTGCATCACATCAAAATTAAAGATATATTAAAGATATAGGTGTAAACTGAAAAACTGTTGCAAGCGGAACAAGGGCCACCGAATTTTTTTTTTTTTTTTAAAGTAGCTCTTTGCATTTTCATGGATTGATCCATGGCTGCCACCGCTCTTTCCCTCTACAGAGTTCTCAGTTGGAATTAAATAATCAGCTCAAGCATCGGAGTGAGATGAGTATCATTGTAAAGACCAATTTCCAGCCTTCTGTCCAACGTATCATAAAGGAAATCACATCGTTGCGTGACTTTAGAAGCATCTAAGATTGGAGAGAAGTCTCATAACATTTCCAAATCACAGTTCTACAAATTTGGAATTAATAGAAACTTAGGCTAAAAGCAACTGAGTCAAGCAGATTCCAAAAGAAAGTGACATGAGTATCTCGATTGGTGTCATACAGGAAAGAACTCCACTTCAGCCAAATAATACGATGTCTCTATTCCACTTCAGCTAGATAATCATCAATTTCAGCTGGAGTTAGTACCCTGCAGTAAAGAAAGCACAACAGATAAGAACGCCATGGTTCTATCACATATAACTTTTTTCTACAACGAAGACAGAAACTAGAGAATGCGTGCGTGAAAATCAAAACTAAACTTCAAAACTGAAACGAGAAGTGGAAGGCCATATATGACATATTGGTGTAGATCCAAAAAGTTATAGATATCAGTTTTTAACTAGTAATGAACAGTGTTAAACTGCAATTTACTTGTGGAAATCATCTTTGAGCAATTTACTTAGGGAACTCATCCTAAAGTCAAAATTACATGACACCATCACCAAGCTTAAAAAGGAAATGGGTTATGAAAGAGCATGCCTGAATTGCTTGTCAGCACCAATTATCCCAATTTCAATATTTTTCCCAGAGATCTGTCCTTCAAATCTGCAAACACCAAAATAAACTTGTAAGGGTCCAAGGTAAGCACTCACAGCACTTTTATGAAACGTTAGAATGCTCATTTATATAAACTCTCTGTGACCCCTTTGCAAATAGTAATATTATGCTGACTAATCCACCATCACTCTGATTATAGAAGCAAGACTCAACAAATTAACAACTTGTTAAAATCAACCTAGAAGAAAGAAAGTGTTGAGAGCCAATTTTAAGTTCTCAGGGCTGAAGGCCCCAGCTAGAACAGTGTTACCCAGAATTCATTTTACCTACAACACTTTAAGCATGTGTGGCAGAAAATAGCAATACCTAAATGGCTAAATTTATATGTATATCACTCAATCATGTAATCAACTAGGTGAAAATGATGACATGCATGTCGCAGGTATGCTAAACCCACTGAAAAATCTTCTTCTCCTTTTAATATATCAAACTTCGTACATCCCTCAACACCACCACATAAATTCAAAAATAAAAAAGGTGGAGGAAATTTATAGTATACCCCTCTTTCAGTGTCAAGATAGCAGTGTGTACAGCATCATCAAGCTCCATATCATCAGTGTATCTACAAAGCACATTTTAAGTTAGGGCAAATGAAATTGTTCAAATCAAATGAAGATATGCAGACATAAAACCACAATACTACCAAGCACGTGTCCAATGGAACAAAGCAAGAAGACAGATGTATTAGCAAAATTGTCATTTCAATCTTCTTCATCTTTTTTTTGTTTCCAAAATAAAATCCAATTCTTCTTGGATGAGAAAGATGAAGCACAATAAATAAGATGAAAGAAACAGGGGAGTAGGACAAAGAAAACTGGCAGTTGAAAATTGAAGTAGCTAAAACTTTGAATGAAGCATATGCTTGGCAGTTGTTAGGGGTGGAGGTGGAAATGCATTTGTTGTAGCTAGGAAAACCCGTGACGATGCTTGGAAGTATTTGTAGAATTGAAGCAATTTGTGCTACCAAAAACAATAAATACCTCTTCTCAAGAAACGTTTTTGCATTTGAAACATTTTTTCCCATTGCTGAGGCTTTCCATGAGAAGTAGGAACCTGAGGGATCAACCTAGCCAAACAAATACAAAATATCACATCTTCAGAATAATTATGATTTGAGTGCTAGAGTAACATAAAATTAACTTGTATATCCTGAGGTGAACATATGTTCAGAAAGGCAACACAAGCGAGTAATAATGCATCCAAATCTCAACCAAGAAAAACAAGGAGTTAAAAAGTTATCAACCACCCTGGCCATAACAATTTTCATATCTGCTAACCAGCTGATGAGAAAAGCATCCAAGTAACTTTTCAAGGAACACACTATGAAAAAATACTATTTTACAAGCTACAGATTTTCCTCATAAACATGGCTATTTGCCTGGAACAAGTGGTTTTACAAGCAAATCAAAAGAACCATGCAATGCAGAAGGGTGCATAATAGTTGCAGAGGCATACAACTTTTTGAATACTGGGCTACCATGAAATCTGCAGCGGATAATCCAGTATAAACAAAAAATAGTTAACGACTTCCAACAATATTACAAGGAAGCACAGATACCTGGTACAGCTGTGGACCTTTGTCATCAAAACCAGCTACTAGCAAAGATACTCCAAAAGGCCTTACACCTCTGTGAGGAAAAACAAAGGGATAGTGGTTTCAAACTTCAAGAAACAGGGTGAAGAGTTGATATGCTGATGCGGGAACATAGGATGAGAGTTGTTGGGTTATTAAAATAAGGGCTAAGGTTTTGAAATTTGGAAATTGAAATTCAGATCTAAATTACATAAGAAATCAACTAAAACCACTGAAACATTTCAATTGTATAAAAGATTCCAGTACCCAGATTGAGTAAACTCTTGCATGACAGCGGCAGTTTCCCTCACGAGTTGTGTGACAGGAATTGGTTCCTACAAACAATTCACAAGTTACAAACTTCATGATTAACAAGAACAGATGACAAGAATTAGATATAAAAGAGTAATCTGATACTTAACCCCTGGATTTGATAAATTAATTCAGCTGGGCTTGGGGTTAAAATCGCATTACAGGGAAATAAGACAACTAATTAAGTCCTCTGATTTAGACAACCCCAATAACTTCTTTCTAGATAAATTCTCTTGACCTTATTGTCAAGCATTTGACGAATTATTTATGTATGTTTAAAGGCAACAAAAGGATGCAGATATACCATTCATAATAAGATAAGCCATGGAAATTTGGCCACGCTATCAGTAACATTAAAACAAAATTGAAGAAAAAACATGAAGTAAAACAATGAAGAAAATCTTGAAGAACAGTACCTTGTACAATCTATGATATTGTTCTGCCTGCTTCCTACTTTTCCGAACTAAAACTCGAAAGTCAGGACCCATTCCACTACAACAAAATACAGGTGATTCAGAGACTGTAAAGACAAAAATACAACAAAGCAACCCCTTTGACATAGGCTAATAAGTTGCACGAGTTTGAAAGAAGTGACTCATTGAGCAACCAAATAGCCAAGATGTCTAATCTACAAATCCAAGAGCAAAGGCATGCTATATTTTTCTTTTCCTAAAGAACTACAATATGCCCAACTATTTTTTTCCTGTTGAAACAGCTATTGGTGGGTATGTGAGCTACATGTCAAAGCCAAGTCCATAACCATACCAATAAAGAACATTGAACTACAAGGAGTTTTACTGAAGTTCAGTTAATGAGTAGGCATGCTTCTATCTCAATCTATCACTCTGGGTCAAATTTCATACTGATCACAGCGCTAAAACAACAGCAGAAAAAAAATGAACCTTCCTAGTTACCAACAAGCAGGCAGAAACAAACCTGTAGACAACTCCAATATTAGGTGTCAGATTCTGTATTTTCTGAACCTGAAATAACAAACAATTGAATACCATCAAAAACCAACTCAAGTTATGAACCATCTTACCGATTAGAATAATAGACCAATCAGGTGGCTCCAAAATCAAACCATCTACATCACAATCAATTAATTGCGAAACAGCATGATTTAAAACAGCCAAGGTCACCTTTCCATATGATGCGGAATTAAAGAGGATTCAAATCTACACACTCCAGAATCCCAAGTCTCAATCTTTAACTAGTAGACCAAGGGATTACAGATGATTCAAATCTACACACTCCAGCATCCAAAGTCTCAATCTTTGAGTCGTTAACTAGTAGACCAAGACCACATTGTCAAGACCCATGTTTCTTTTTACCAAAAAATCATCAAAAAATTACAAATTTACACCGATTTTAACAAATTGCAACCAACCCATGTCAATAAACTTATATCACTACTAAAAGTCAAATTACATACCCATTTACTACCAGACCAACGCCTTATTGGCAAGAACTAAACTTATGTTACTACTTGTTACTCTTCCTAAACCATCATCAGCCACTTCAAATAAAATGCCACATACCCAAGTCTCTAAATTTATGTTACAGCTAAAAGATCAAACTGCAAACCCGGAAATTTCATATAGAAAACACAATTAAAAAGGAAAAAAAAATAAAGGTTTTAACTAAAGAATATAATAGAGATTAAAAAATCATAATTAATTTACTTACAGATGATTCATCGACTAAAATAGAAGGCAATTTCTTCTCAGTTGCAATAACAACACCGTTTGCAGCTACAACACACACACAAAAAAAAAAAAAAAAACCCATCAACAACATCGTATCTAAGAACCCAATAACAACATAGTATCTTCGAAACCAACAAGAAAATGAAAAAAAAATGAATTGCAACAACCTTTGATTCCGAGAGAAGTTTGGCCTGATCCAACGGCAGTCAATGCGTGCTCGATCTGTACTAGCTTTCCTGTAGGACTGAAAGTAGTGAGAGAAAAGGAGTACTGGCTATCACCCATGGTTGATTGATTGAACAAATATACTAAAACGCAGAGAGGAAAAACTGGGAATGCGAGTGTGCTTGTGCGAGAGAGATTTGCTTGGGGTTTTATTTTGCTTTTCTTGGTGGAGAAGAAGGTTTTTTTTTCTCTACCTGGGCTTTTCTCTGACTTCTTTTATCGGACCAGGGCTTGTGAACTGGTGTGAGCATGGGCCTGTTTATATTGGGCTTTGAATTAATTAGAACCTGTTTGGGGATTAGGTAATCCTAGTGCAAGTTTAACAAAGATTTTGCTCTTAGAAATATAAGATTTCATCCATGATGTATTTTATATATATAAAAAAGTGACATTAATCTATAATTGTAGGAGATTTTGTTGAAGTCGAATTTTTTTATTTAAAAAAATCCTAACATTAATCCATAATTATTGAAGAATTAGTCGAAGTTGGAGTTTTTATAAAATCATGATGTTAATCCTTTTTTTCCTTTTTTGATAATAGTGAAGGAATTTTATTAGAGAAAATGTTAGTTCCGTAAAAGAAAAGGCAAACTAGCACGTCGAAATTGGAGCTAATTGTAGAAGATTTTGTCTAAATTGAATTTTAAAACGATTGTTGGACCCGTATAGATGGCAAAAGGTCAACTTTGGACATTCTTTCACGAAATTGGATTTTGGTTCTCGGTTTTTCTTCCCTTTCTCACTCGTTCTTCTCTCTTTTTCCTGGGTTTTTTTTACTGGAATTAAGGGGTGGTTGCCATGGATTTTTCTGGTATGGAAAGTGGTTGTTTGGATGGTATTTTAATGGCTGAGATTGGTCTGGTTTGGAGGGTGAAAAATGAAGGAGTGAGGCGCTGCAGTGGATGGCGATTTGGGGCTGTTTCGGGGCAGCTTTGGGGCTGTTTTGTGATGGTTTGTGTGGCTGTTGCAAGGTTTTGTTAGGGAGAGCTGAGTAGTTGGAAAAACAATGAGAGGTATGGAGCTATTTTTGGGTTGAATGAAGGGCTGCTACTGCTAAGTGGAGAGGCAGCAAGATGGTGGTGGAAAGGAAGGAAGCATGGCTGATTTGGAGACAGAGGAACACCGAAGTTGGTGGTGGAGAATTTGTGGTATTTTTTGGGCCTGTGGTCGTGGGTTTTGGAAGAGATAAAGAAGACAGTTTTTTGTTTTTATTTTATTTTGGTAATGTTTAAAATTGCAGTTATTTTTTAAAAGTATTTTTGCACGTGTATGGTATTTTAGAGTCACATCATAAAAATAAAAGAAATTGTTTCAATATTGGAAATACATCTTACATATAAGTTTATAATCTCATATATTAAAAGAAACAAAATAATTTTTTGGTATTTTTGAAATGTATGCTTTAATAAATTAATTATTAAATCCAAAAATACATGAAAAGATATCAACAAAACTATTTTTTTAAAATTTTGGTATTTAAAGATACTAATTCATGCCATGTAATTTTTTATTATTTATGCAAATATAATTTTATTTATTTATTTTTTAGGCTTGTCCATGATAAAATAAAACAAAACAAATTGATAATTATTGTCTTGACAACTCTATATATATATATATATAAAACGATACTCTCAATTAATATTTTGTTCCAAAAACTAACAATTTATCAAAAAAAGGTTTGGGGGTTAGGAATCGACCAAGGTAATCCTGGCAATTCGTGAAACCGTGTGACACTGTCGCTCTGGCATGTGGAATCGTATGTTGTAGCTGTTAGAGGAGGAGCACTTGGTGGATCTAAAACTCCTCTACCTCCTTTTCAATTCTTCATTGACGGTGCAATAAACAGACACTTGTAGAGGGAGCTCTACTTCATTGAAGTTTCAATCTTCTTCCTGTTTTTTAGTCCAGATCTATTTTTTCCTTCTACTTATGTGTATTGTTGCGATTGCTTCTTGGGAAAAATCTTATCAATTCTAAAACTAATCTATTCCCTCATTGATTCCCCTTGCAAAGCAAAAAATGAATGATTTTAGAGAGAGTTTTCCTCCATTGAAGTTTTCTTCTTCTTGTTTTTCAATCTACATGTCTTTTCCTTCGACTTCTATGTATTATTGTGGCTGTTTATAGGAAAAAAATGTATTAGGTCTCAAACTAATATGTTCCCTCTTCGATTCCACATTTAAAAATCAGAATATGGATGTTAGTAGAGGGAACTATGCTCTATTAAAGTTTCAGTCTTTTTTTTATTTTTTTAATCCAGGTCTATCCTTTTCTTCTATTGCTATGAATTTTTGCAACTGCTTCTAGGAAAAAATCCTATCAAGTTTGAAATTAATATGTTCCTCTTCAATTTGCCGCTTACAGAGCTGAAAACGAATGCTTGTAGAGGGAGCAGATGAAGTTTCAAGTTTGAAAGATCCTGTCACTGTCCAACTTTGATAGCTATTACTGACTTGAATGATGAATGATGGTTGTTGTTGGCTGGATTTATCCTAACAAGGGCTATAGTTTTGGCTTTTGGTGCAACACAGCTAGGGTTTTAGCTTAGAGTAAATTAGAAGTGAAAAGTACATGGGGTGTGAAGTTTGTCTTGTTTAATAGAGAGACAGGAAAGAATCAAAGGTATGAAAGTGCCACTTGGGCATTTTTATTTCTTTTATTTAGTGGGAAGAAGACAATAAATAATGAAATTATAATCTCTTTCAATTTGATCCATGTACCTTTGAAACTTTGCAAATGAACCTTAATTAACTCTAATCTTTTGGTTCCTCCACTTTTAGCTTTCTTCAATTGAATCCTTAAATTTTAATGTTTTTTACAAAGTGATTCTTGGTTTCAAACCTCTGCAATGCGGTCCTCAATTGAACGTCATACTTCAAGCTTCTTTCAATTAAGCCCCTGATTGCAGCAATTTAGCATTTTAAAATTTAAAGTTTCAATTGTGTCTTTAATCTTCTAAAAAAATTTCGAATTGATCCAAATTACGCCTCCAAACTTGATTTTTTTCAATTAAGTCCTTAATTGAATCCACAAAAACTCATTCAAAGTTTAATTACATCCTTAAACTTAAATAATTCTCTTAATTTTTGCTCGATTGACTTTCAAACTTTATTTTTGTTTCCATTAAGTTTTTAAATAAGTCAATTAAACTTGTTTGAAGTTTAATTGAGTCCTTAAACTTAATTAATTCTTTCAATTTTGGTCATGTTTGGATCTCATCCTCAATTTTCTTTCTTTATTCATCTTATCTTGTTGAAATCTCTCAATCCAGCTATTCTTCTAGTGTTTTGGTTTTTTGCAGCTCGAAAGTTTATTTCTTCGTGTCCCGAAAATATTTCTGGATTTTAAATTTTATTTTTTCTGGATTTTTGAATTAAAAAAATATGCAAATAATTTTTAGAGATCCAAAATTGGATTATGACATAATAATATTTTTATTTTTTAAAATTAATTTTTGATATTAATACGTAAAAATAATTTAAAAATAAAAAATTAATTTAAAATAAAAAAATTATTTTTTTTAAAAAATATAACTAAACCGCAGGAACAAACACAGTTTTTTTTTTTTGGGCGATAAAGAATGTGGAGGGTATTTTTTTTCAATTTTCTTATTTCCTTGCCTGCAACCTCTGCCAATGTAATCTTAACCAAATCAATATCGTTTTAAAATAATCTTAAAATA
>Ga0307515_10023833_pt1 | contig 10699 bp, 2 predicted proteins | sample 17_EM_MG_FD_194513 | JGI IMG/M metagenome (GOLD analysis project Ga0307515, IMG submission 194513) | Populus trichocarpa ectomycorrhiza microbial communities from riparian zone in the Pacific Northwest, United States - 17_EM | ecosystem: Host-associated > Plants > Roots > Unclassified | place...
CAAACTAATAAGGTATAAGCTATATAGAGGGCTACAACCTATTAAAATACCAGAAAAACTATAGGAGGTTATATTATAGGACTTTATTATTAAGTTGCCAAAGTTAAGAGATCCTATTACCGGATAAGATTATAATACAATCTTAGTAATAGTAGATAAGCTTATAAAGTGGGGATACTTTATAGCATATATAGAAGAAATATTAGCAGAAGATATTACTAGAATCTATATTAAAGAAGTATTTATAAGGCATAAAGCACTAAGCAAGATTATATCAGATAGAGATCTAAGATTTATAGCAGCATTCTAGGAGGTATTCTTAGCGGAGTAAGAAATTTAAGCAGCAACTTCCACTATATATTATCCGCAGACAAACGGTTAAACAGAAAGATTAAATTAAACACTAAAGCAGTATCTAAAACATTATATTAATTACGCACAGAATAATTAGGTATTATTGTTACCAGTTATATAGTTTATATACAATACAACACCACAAGAAGGAATAGGTACGTTACCATTTAAGGCGAATTATAGATATAAGCTAAGGACATCGCTATCGCCATATTAAGTAAAAAAGATAAGTAGTATAGCTAAATAAAGGATAGAGATATTAATAAATCTTTATAAGAACCTTACGGAAATAGCTAAGGTAGTACAGCAAAGAATAAAGAAATACTATAATACTAAGAGATCTAAGGGACCAGATCTTAAGGAGGGAGATAAAGTATAGCTACTATATAAAAATTTCAAAAGTCAATGACTAAGTAAGAAGTTAGACTACGTCAGACTAGGACCTTTTAAAATTAGTTAGAGGATTTCACCGGTTATATTTAAGTTAAACCTACCAGCCAAAATAAAGATCTACCCTATACAGCATATCGCAATACTAAAGCCAGCATATAAGAAAGTGGAGCTACTAGTCTATAAAGCAGACATATATAGAGGACAAGAAAAAGACAAATAGCAAGTTTTAAAGATTATTAGTCATAAGGACGTTAACAATAAAACATAGTATAAGGTTAAGTAGATAGGCTACAATAAGACTACCTAGAAACCACTAAAGAATTTAAAAAACGCTATAGAAAAGGTACAGAAGTATTAGAAGAGAAAAGGTTAGGTAATATTAAAGAAGGATTACTAAAGAACAAATCACCTAAGGGGGACCTAGGAAAAGCGATTACCGAATTACTCAGAGTTATTCCCTTTACTATTAGAAGAGAATCCGTTCTTTTATTACCAAGTTCCTATAGACCTTATTCTATAAGTTTCCACTCCTTAAAACAAACCTTTTTACGAACCCATTTAAGACACAGAAAATAAGCAGAGGCTAAGAGACGAGTTTTAAGGGCACGCTATTAAGCAGCCACAGCCTCTTATTCTGCCTCTTACAATCGGCGCAACTTATTAAGGGCACTCAAGAGCTTACCATTAAGCTTTATAGCAGCAGATTAAACACAAAACCCTATAACAAATTACTTAGGGAACTTAAAGACTATTAAGAGTTATAGGATACGCACACTCAGCGTCAGAAATAGAGCGAACATTACAGGACGAATAAATATTCGCTTTAGTGCACTCTAAGTAAGAGGAAGGTTGCCAAGATAAAGGACTCGCCAACGCAATATAGACCAACCCCTCTTTCGCATAACGAGAACATAGAGATAGCATAATTTCACCCAGCGATAGCACTATAGCAATAGTACGAGCGTAACGAGCTATAGAAGAAAGAAAAGTTACTTTAGGCATTATAAGTAACGATATTAACCAAATTAATTAGATGGATATTATACCTCTAGTAAATAACTTAGAGATACTTAGAATCTTTAAGAACAAAAATAAAAAGAAGGGAGATAGTGTTACGGACGCTTTAAGTACAATATTATAACTACTTAGAGAGGAGTTAGAAGAAGCTAGTTAGTTAATATAAGCACGGTTTAAGATAGAGCCGGTAGAACTATATAACGAGGAATAGTAACTAAGTTATATAATATAATCTATATAATCTATATAATCTGTATAATCTATAACAGAGTAGATAGAGCACACGTACATTATATATAAGAAGGATTTCATAGGAGTACGGTTGTGTATTTAAGGACCCTTAATCCCTACCTAGATAGTTCCTTCCTTATAGTAATTCTCAGAATATAATTAGAGTTAATCTATTAGGCAACCACTCCACCAGTTATTATTACGTTGTTAACTTTACGCATCACCTATACACCTAGCCCATTAACAGGACCTACCGTAGTACTTACTACAAGGTTCCGTTAGAACGTAGCTAGCTTTAAAGGAAAGCTAATTAATAAGCCTAAATTAGAAGATAAATTAGAAACTAAACCGGAAGCTAATTCTTTAAGGAGGATAGATAAAAAGGAATAGACAAAGCCGTGCCTATGCGGATTACTATACCTATAGAGGAAATGCTTCTACCTTATTAAGTTAATTTAACTATTGGGTTAGAAACCAAACAATTTAAAAATATAGTTAGTAGAGTAGAAGCTTACTAAGGCTTTACCCGAATTTAAGGCCTTAATTAACCAATTAAGGAGCTAAGCCTTATCTAATAAGAAGCTAGAGAATGCAAAGAATATAAAGCAGAAGAGCTCACCTAGTAAACTATATGGAAGCTTCGTAGTTCATTAAGTAGGAGCTTATATCGCATTAGATTACACTCTCTATAACAGCGTAATTTTAGACCCTATAACAACCTTATATATTATTAATGACAAAGTAAGATTTATAGGTGATATTTAACTGGCTAGTAAGCAGTTATATATAGAATCGGGTATAAAAAATATTAAAGGCTTTAGAACAGCTAAAGTTATAGTTATTACCCTATTAGGAAAGTAGAAAATCTATCTCATTAACGCTATATATATATTAGGATTTCATATAAATCTAGTTTATAATTATAGACTTAATAAGAAGAGAGTCTTTTGGTATAATGAGGGCAACTACCTCTACCGTTGCGGTGGTAAGAAGTTCGCATATTGCGGATATCACCACGGTTAGATAACCCTCAAATATAATAATTTAAAGCCGATAACGGAGGATGCGTCCTTCGCGGCTCGATTAACGGATCCTCTACTAAATTAAAAGGTAGATGGATGACTTTAGCATAGTTAACTTAGACATGCAGAAAGTACTACTATTAAGCGATTACCTAAGGAAGTGACTAGGGTAATTCTATAAAGCCCTACAACATTAAATGTAAGACTTATATAGTTAGCAAAGCTTATAAAATTATATTAAGAAGAGCACCTACAGATAAGGCGATAAGACCTTTCTTCTATATATATATAGATTTAATTTAGAAAATTAAAGCCTATAACGGACATAAGTACGCGATCCATTTCCTTAATAATTTGGTTTAAATAAATAAGGTTAAGATATTTATATAGAAGTTATTAACCACCTAAGTAATTATTAAATATTGTAATATAGTCGAGCGACGCTACGGCTTTAAAGTTGCTATAATTTATATAGACAATAAGTTATTACTTAAAGGTAAATTTAATAACTAGACTACTAAAAAAGGTATTATAGTGGAGTACTTAGCTCCAAGTATACTAGAGCAGAACGGTCCTGCGGAACGTTCTGGGGGGGTAATTATAATAAAGTCTTAATATATGCGAATTGAAGCTCAACTACTAGAGGAGCTTTGGCCTAAAGTCTTTAAAGCGGCAGCGTATATAACGAATAGGACACTAAGCTAACGGCTTAACTAGAAGACGCCCTTTAAAAAGCTTTAGTTAGTAATAGGTCTTTTACCAGCTAAGCCAAATATAGCTTACTTACGTGCCTACGGCTATAGAGCCTATTTACTTAAATACAACATTTTACGCACTCAAAAACTTACTTCTAGAGCCTATATTAGGTATCTAGTGGGGTATAATTTAACGAATATCTTTTGAATATATATACTAAGCGAAAAAAAGGTAATTTAAATAAGAGACGTTACGTTTAATAAGCGACTCGTCTATAACAATAGTAAGCTAGATCTTGTAAATTTGCTTTAAAAGAAAGCCGATAAAATGCTAAAGGTAATTAATGTGATTAACCTTAATAGGACGCTTTAAGAAGACTTAAACGAGGACATAAATAAGAAAGATGAGATTTTTAATGAAATTTGAGTGAGTACTAATGGAAATTAATAGGTGGATTCTAGTGGAAATTAAGGATAAATCGTTAACTGTGAGCAGATAGATACTTAAGGCAATAACTTAATTATAGCAGACACCTTAAAAGACGATTCTCTACCTAGCCTTCCTACACTAGAACCAACGCCAGAACCTTAATTAAATCCTACCAATATAGGTCCCTTAAGCTCCTTAAGCACCTCTAGATCCTCCGTACCCTCTACCCATTAACGCCCCAGTTTTAAATATATTAAAGTTAACCCGGAGGAGTTAAAGGATAAGGATAGCGTAGCCGTTAATAAGAATAATATTATATAAAGTAAACGGTTAAAGAAGCCAGTTAAAAGATATAAAGCTTATTTAACTTACCTTAAAGAGGTAGATACCTTCCAACCGCTTTAAGCAGCCTTTCACGCAGGGCTTAAATATTAAAGGAAAATATACTATAATAAGCTTCCACCTCTACCTAAGAACTAAAAGGAGCTTATAAGACACTAGTATAAGGTAGAATTTTTAGCAGTTACTATAAAGGAGTATATAGATCTAGACAATCGTAGAATATTTAAAATTATAGATAAGACTTAATCTATCAAAACGGTACCTATTACCTAGGTATTTACCTATAAGACAAACACTAATAGATATCTTACGAAGTTTAAAGCTTGACTTTATGTAAGAGGTAATTTACAACAGTCAATCTATAAGGACACGTATGCAGCAACTTTGGCAGCTAAAGTCTTTAGAGCTCTTACAGTAATCATCGCAGTATTTAATTTAGACGTCTAGCAGGGTGACGCTGTTAACGCGTTCGCAAACAGTCTAATTAATAAAATCGTCTATATCAAATATCTAGATGGATTTACTATTAAGGGCAAATGTCTCCTACTACGTAGAGCTCTCTACGGACTTCGACGATCGCTACGTCTTTAGCATAACGACTTTAGTAATTAGCTCGTTAAATTAGGGTTAAAGCCCGTTAGTAGTGAGCCGTACCTCTACTATAACAACTTACTAATCGTGTTCTTCTATATGGATGATATCTATATCGCCTCTACTAAAGAAAATCAATCAGACCTCTAAAGCTTTAAGGAAGCACTAATAAAGAAGTATAAGATAAAGGACCTAGGTAAACTATCCTAGTTCCTAGAAATTTAAATCTTAAGAAATAAGAGTTAGAGGAAGCTATAGCTCTATTAAGACTCCTATATTAAGAAGATTGCTAATATATTTTACCTAATTAATATGCGCTTAGTTAGTACACCTATAAGCACTAATAAGCTCCTATCTAACCTAGAGGAAGCTTTAAAATAGGAGATCTATATCTATTAAAGGATGATCGGATTACTCCTTTATATAACCTATATTATAAGACCTAATATAGCTAGAGCCTTAAGTAAGCTGTTAGAGTTCCTATAAAACCCCTTACCTCTATATAACACCGCGGCCCGTTAAGCAATTACCTACCTCTATTAGATAAGGACACTCGCGATTAAATACTTAGGTTAGAATATAGGAAGTTAAGCTTTTATAGGAGCAAGTAACGCGGCGTTTAGAGATAATTTAATAAGCAGACGCAGCACGAAAGGATATTTATTTACCCTATTTAGAGGAATAATTAATTGGCGCTCTACTAAGTAGACGCTTATAATAAAGTTAAGCACAAAGGTAGAGCTTACGGCTCTGTCTTATATAGGAACGGAGTTAATCTAGTAAAATCGCTTTTTTAAAGAAATTAAATTGTCCTTAGATAAGGAGCAAATAATTAGCTATAATAATCTATAGACAATTAGACTACTTATAAAGGACGGACAAGAGCTCTCTATAAAGCTTTAACACGTTAATATACACTATTACTAGCTTTGCCAAGAAGTACGTAATAGCCGAATTAAAATCAATTAGACGCCTATAGCTGCTATAGTTATAAACAGCTTAATAAAGGCCCTACCGCGTTAGAAGCATAAGGCGTTCGTTTAATAGTTAAATCTCGTTAATATTAAGGATCTAATTTAATTTAATTTAAATAATATTAGGTAAGGTAACTATAGAGGATTTCCTTTAAAACTTAACACCAAATTGCCTATCGTGATTTTTTTGTTCTATTTTCTATCTAGCTGTTCAGTCAAGACTAAGCAGCTAGGGGGGTGTGTTAACCGTTAAGGTCACTCTCAAGTACCACCTTATAACTCAACACCTTGTTCTTATATGTCTTACTACTATCTCAGTCAACGACTCGGTCAACGACACGGTCTATAACGTCAGGAAAAAATTTACCAGCATTTAATTTTACTTTTTTACCATTTTAGCATTTTCTAGCATTTCTAGCATTTCCTAGCATTTAGCTGCTAAATGCCGCATTTAGAATCAAGTGTTAGCATTTAGCTGCCAAATGCCGCATTTATAATTAAGTGTTAGCATTTAGCTACTAAATACCGCATTTATAATTAAGTGTTAGCATTTAGCTACTAAATACTAACTATAAGATTACTAAGCATATATAAAAGTATAATTTTTATAATTTTTATATTTTATATACACTTTATTAATATTACTAAGCATATATAAATATATAATTTTCATAAATTTAATATTTTATATACGCTTTATTAATATTACTAAGTATATAAAAATATATAATTTTTATAAATTTAATATTTTATATTTTATATATATTTTATTAATATTAGTAAGCATAGGGGGCGGGGCGGCATTATAAAAAATTTTACTAGTATCTTAAATTAGGTTTATGCTAATTAAGTAATTTCGGCATTTAGCCGCATTTAGTTGCATTTTACGGCCATATACTATACCGCTAATAATAATACTATAATTTGCGGCCAAACGCCGCCTTAATAATAAAAGTGCTGTAAGCTACAGCTTAATGCTTTCTTAGAAATAATAATACTAGAAATATTTTAGTTAACTAAGTTTACTATATATACTACGCTACTACCTATAAGTTACTAAAAGACATATCCCTTAGCCTACGTATACGCCACTATATAATTATAATAGGTTTCGCCATATAGCGGCTATATATAGTATTTAAAACTATCTACAGTTATATTATACTCTTATAATCATTACTAGCATTAAATAGTCTTAGTGTCTTCCTTCTTACTTTAGCCTACTTTTAAGCTTAAATTAGCCTTCTCCTTATACACTAACTTATACAGTAATAACGTAAATTTAGTTAACTTTAATATCCTTTACTCGATACTTAACTTCTAATTAGCTATAATAGTACTATAGTAAATAGGCTTAGTCTGTCCTTATTAATCTATCTAAATAAATAGTTGCTTTACCTCTAAGAGCTTATAGCTTAGCTTAACTATAATAGTATAATTTACGCGCTATAGGTTAATAAACAGCCTAATTAATATAAAGGTGTAAAGTAGGATCCACTTAGAGTTATTAATATTAAAGGTTTACCTAGCCTTAGCCTTCTTAATATTGGATATACTAGCTGCATAGCGAAGCACCTTATCTTTACTATATTCTTTATATAGCCTATTAAACTAATAAGCTAGTATAAGAGGTAAGCGAGTAGTAATAATAATCTTATATGCTAAACTATCCGTTCATTTTTCGATATAAACACAATTATAGATTTATTTAGCTTAAAAGAACTTTGCATTCTATTAAAAATAGCGGTTAAGTATATTAGTAAACTCCTTACTAAGTGGGTTAGTAGTCCACTTAGCAATAATTAGGTCCTTAAGTGTGCAACTTTAAGTTTTTAAGCATTTATTATTAGACTTATTAAACTTATTAGACTTAATTATAATAGGGGTATACTAGTCCCAGTATTAGACAACCTAGGCTATACTTACTACCGTTTTCGCGTTAGTATATAACTCGGCTTAAGTAAGTTTTGGTATCTTAAGTTTAGTATTTAAATTACTGCCATCTTCCTCCTATATAGCCAGAAGTTCCTTATATTAGCGCCTCTACTCTATCCTTACTTAGTCCTCTATAGCTATAATTATAGCCGCCTTAGTATTATTAGGGTCAGCCTATAATATAACTAATTTAAGACAGCTATTCTTTAAAATAAGCTTTTACTGGTTAAACCAGAGTGTTAACTCCCCTCTATATATTTAAAACGTTAGAATAACTATATGGAAAAATATAGCTAGTTCGCCGAATTTCCTATCTACTATTACTCTAGCTAGGTTAATCTTCGCATCCTTATAAAGACGGTTAAATTCCTTCTTCTTTAGCTAGATATTTTCTTTTTTAAGCTTAAATAGTACTTTAAACTCCGTTCCCTTTAGCTTATTAGCATCTTCCTACTTTAGCCTCTTTAATCCTACTATAATAAACCGCATTAGTTATATTAGGTTTCTGTTATTAGGCGTGCTAGATACACCCTATATAGTAGGACTACGATTATACGCGATATAGTACTCCTTAACTATATCCTTAATAAACGATATTAAGACTCTACTAGTCGCGTCTAGGTGGCATTTATCCTAGAGGATACGCCTAACCTATATTACACTCTTTAATTTCTAATATGTTTTAGGGGATTAGCTATTTAGGTATTTCTATATATTGGTTTATGTAGTAATAAACCCACGTATTAGTTATATGGTAATACAATTTCGCGTAGTAATTAGAAGAAATTAGGTTAAGTATCTTAGCGCTAATAGCTCTATCGCATTAAGGGTAGGGCTATAATTATTCTTAAACCTAGCTTTACCCTATAGGTATAATAAAAGAGCCTTACTAACCAGATATATATCGTTATTATTCTCCTATTATTCCTTATTGGTCCACTTAAGAGCCTTATAAATTTACGGCTATTTATCCTTTTTTTAGTTTACTAAATATCTTAACTTTATTATAGCTAGGGGCAAGAATTGTAATCTAGGGCGGGTTAGGGCGCTTTATAATCGCGCCGTCTTATAATATTATACTTACGTCCTTTAGGAATCCTGGCAGGCCTAGGGTTAGTGTAAAAACAACTAAGTAGCCTCGCTGTGGGTCTATAGGGTATAGCTTCTTAGGGTTATCTTTATAGTAGTATGCAATCGGCTGCTTTACTACCTATAGGTATTTTAAATCTAATAGATGCATCTTAGGTAGGTAGCGGGTCACATCCCTAGCAGCTTAGGCCTCTTAAACGTCTATTATATTCTAATAATAAAAGTAATTTATTAGCCATTAAGTAATTATTTATATAGTCTTACCCGCGCTGGGTTTATCTATACAGATACCGCCTCCTTTAATCGTCCTCTTTTGCTTAAATGCTTAAGCTATATATACTACTTAGTATAGGCTAAATTTAAAGCCTAATACGAGGCCCTAATTAGGGAGTTTAATTAGGGCGGTTTTAGAAAATGCTTTTAATAAGACAAGTAGGAAATACTCTAAAGTAAGTAGAAGATCCGCCTCCGTTATATATACTAGTGCGCTATTTAGGTTATCCTTTCCGGCCTTATAAAGCTGGGCTAAGAAAGTTTACTAGTTAAGTTCTTCCTCTATATTTATATCTTAGTCGTTATTATTAACTAAATCCTTATCTTAGTCGCTATTATTAACCAAATTCTTATCTTTATCTCTACTCTTTATATTCTTAGAGTTAGTATAATATAGGAACTAATTATTATATCCACCGGCACATTATAGTAATTTACTATCCTCTACGGTAATATTTTAAAAGATATTAACGGTTAGTAATATAGTAGTAGGGTTATTTATTATATCGTTAGGCTAGTATATACCTTTAGGTTCGGTAATAGATTGCGGCAATTTACCGTTATCTACAGTAATTTCTCTAGTACCGCTATTACTCGCTAATATAGGCTTATAGGTAGATAGGTTACGTCTTCCTTTTACTAATCGCCTTCTACGCATAACCGGCTTATTATTACTATTTTCTATAAGGGTGCCTGCCGCTAATTCTGCTTAAGGGCGTTTTCTACTTCTATTTAAGTTGGCCTTATAACTATTTAACTTCCTAAGCGCAGCCAGCTTACTTTCATTATCCTCTACTAGGGCACTTATTGCCAATCTTAGTTAAGGCCACTTATTATATCTACCCAATTTAATCTTACTATTATCCAATTTCTTATATCTAATAGGCTCGCCCTTACTATCTTTATTAGAGCTATATACTGCTAATTCTAAATAACTTTACTTTTTACCTTCTTCTAGTTTACTCTTACCGCTAGCCTTACGCGGTATTAGGACTTACTAGTTATCTTTTACGCTATATCTATTGTATTTAGGCGCCTTAAATTTAATAGCTAGCGGTATATTATTAGTAGTAGTAACTTAGGAGTTTAAGCTAGGAGGTAAGAGTAATACTATAAATACGGCCTCCTTCGTGCCATTTCGCGCTATTTCGCTAAAAGCTGTAATAAGTATGCCCTCTAACTATATTATAAGGTTTTTATATCTCTATAGTAATATATAGATGTTCTTTTTGGGTAGACCGTTAATATTAAGCTCTATATAGGCTTATAGTTCCTCCTATAGCTTACCTAGAGCTATATATAGGTTTCCGCTTATTAGATATAAGACTTAAAATACCCTAACTATTAACCTAC
>Ga0307515_10023834_pt1 | contig 10699 bp, 9 predicted proteins | sample 17_EM_MG_FD_194513 | JGI IMG/M metagenome (GOLD analysis project Ga0307515, IMG submission 194513) | Populus trichocarpa ectomycorrhiza microbial communities from riparian zone in the Pacific Northwest, United States - 17_EM | ecosystem: Host-associated > Plants > Roots > Unclassified | place...
CAGGCCGCGTGATCCGAGATTGACGGCGAGCATCGGCTTGGTATTCGCCTTCTTGCACCAGTCGACGAATTCATTCACGCCGATCTGATTGGCTTCGCGCGTGCGCCAGGCAAGGTCGAGGCGAACGGGGCGCTCCGAACGGGGGCCGACACCATCTTCCCAATTATAGGCCGATACGAAGTTGCCGCCGGGATAACGGCAGTACGGCGTATCGAGATCGCGAACCAGATCAAGGACATCCCGCCGGAATCCGTCTTCATCGGCTGTCGGGTGCCCGGGCTCATAAATGCCCCCGTAGATCGCTCTGCCGAGATGCTCGAGAAAAGAGCTGTAGAGCCTGGAGTCAATGGTTGCGATACGGAAATCGCGGTGGACAACGATGTTCGTCTTCAACGAATCCTCCCATTTATATATCAAGTATTTTGTTTTCTTGCCTCTAACTTGATATCAGGAAATTCGTTCTGTCAACCGAATTGCGCCTTTAATCATACTAATGAAATTTTCAGAAAAAATTGTTTTATTACAACATATTGGCGTGCCTGATAGGTCGCCGAAACTGGAAAGAAGCCTTGTATTTAAATCAGGATTTCCGATTTTATTGGTCAAACATGCAGTCGCATGATGATATCGCGTCCGTGATTTCCGAAGCCGCGGCCGAAGATATTCACGCCGCCGGTATGGCCGGCATTCTCCGCGATGCCGACCCGGAGGCGGATGGAAGAGTGCTGGGCAAGCGCGAGATCGCTGAGCGTGACATTCGATGCGGCGACACCGTCGATAAAGGTTCCTCGCGTGGATATGCGCCAGGTCTTCATCATCCCATATTGCGAGCCCTCGAGCTTCCACCATGCCGGCGTGAACGCGCCGCGCTTGTCGCCGTAGTCGCCGGGGGAGGTCCAGGTTCCGATGGCCACGCCATTGACCCAGAGCGTTATATCCGAGGGCCAGTCCGCATTGGTGCCGGGCACTTCCGACGACAGTTCCATCGCAAACTCGATGGCGCGGATATCCTTGTTGAGGACCTTGGCATTGTTGGGGAATTTATATTCCACATAGCCCCGGCCGAACCAGACGAGTCCGGCCTGCATGCGCTGCGGATCCAGAAAATAGTCGGGAACATCGAGAGGACCGATGACGCTCTCGGTGGAGCAAAGACCACATGGCGCATGGACGTCACAACTGGTGTAGAGCCCAACAGGCATCTCGACTTCGATAACATTGTTGGCCCTCTGCGCCGCACTTTCCTCGAAGCTGATCAGAATTTCGCTGTAGATCGCAGAGCAGATCTTCTGGTTTCCCTTCCGGGCCTTCGCCAGCCGGGAATCGACGAGCCGGGCATCTTCCAGAATTTGGATGCCGGTCGCGACGGTGGATTGAGGGAGGGAAAGCGCCCGCGCGATGTCGTTGATATTCATCGGCCCTTTGGCGCAGAGCAGCTTGAGCATCTCGACCCGCGCCGGCGCCGAAAGCGCGCGTATCGCATCACTATTCTCGCCGGCGGCAATCGTCAAAAACGAGCGTTCCATCATTCCCCCACCATTTCCGATGAAATGATGTATATCGGAAATTGTGATACATCAAGTGGGAGGGCTTGGACGGTTTGGAAGGAATGATGGCCTTGCGATTTCAAGACTTGCTAATGCCCGGTCGTCTCAGATTGCAGGTCGGCATCCGTCAGGGTTCCCAGGAAGGCGACGATGTCGTCGATTTCGGGGTCGGTTAGGGCGGGTGCGTCGCCCTGCTTCCGACCAAAGGGCGGGTCCTGGTTGAGATTGTCCCAATAGGCCTGCGGCAGGTCGTCGTATTTGCGGATCGTACCGTCGGCATTCCGGGGATACCAGCGGCCGGGGTCGCTGTCGCGCGTCGCGTAGAAGGAGACGACATCGCGCAGCGAGTGGAAGTAGCCGTTGTGGAAGAAGCTCTTCTTCAGCGCGACGTTGCGCAGTGTCGGCGTGCGGAACAGGCCGCAATATTCGCTGCGTCCGGCAAAGTCGGTACGCTGCGGGCCGCAGAGGCCGAGATCGTGATATCCAGGGTCGCTGTTGGCCGATATCGCCATGTTGCGGGGTGCTGCTAGCCCGAGGAAGCCGAAGTCGGAAAATTGCGGCGGTTCGCCGTCATTGGCGGGTTCGCTGAGATGACAGCTCGAGCAGTTGCCCTTGGCTGGGTCCTCGAACAGTTGCCGTCCGTGCAACTCCTGCTTGGTCAGCGTCGTCTTGCCGGCGAGAAAGGCGTCGTAGCGGCTGGAATAGGGATAGAAATCGGGACCGCTCTGCTCGAATGTGCCGAGCGCCTCGACGGCAGCATCGAAGGCATCCTGCGGGTTGTCGAACACCGTCTCGCCGAATGCCGCCTTGATGTCATCGGCATAGGCCGCCTTGCGCAGCTTTGCCGCCACCTCGGCCGCATCCTTGTTGCCCATCTCGAAGGGTGAGAGCAGCGGGATCTTCGCCTGATCGGCGCCATGGTCGATCCGGCCGTCCCAGGTCAGGCCGCCCGTCGGGCCGTTGTCGACGCTTTCGTCGCCCTCGTCCTCGGAATCGTAGAAATGCTCGGTGAAGGAGGGCACTGCCTGCAGGTAGCGCAGCGTCGGCACGGCGCGCAGGCCCGGCTGGTCCATATGCGCGCCGCCCATCTCGACCGGCATGATCGATGCCGGGCCGAAGGCGTGGCCGGGATCATGGCAGGAAGCGCAGGCCTGAAGACCCGAGGCCGACAGCGAGGCATCTGAGAATATCTTGCGGCCGAGCGCACTGAGCGTTTCGGCCCGCGCGAAGGCTTCCGCGCGCGACATCGGTCCCGGATGCACGCCGACGGCGACTGCCGCGCTGCTTTGCCGCAGGGGGAAAATGGCAAGACAGAGCGCCACGGCACCCATGCTCAAGGCCATACCGGACCGCACGAACCAGATGGTCTTCGTCTTCATGATAAGGATTCCAATGGCTTGGGACTGTCTTCCCTCATGATCGAACCTCGTTGCAACAAATTGATGACGGGTATCTCACCGCAACCCCTGATGTCACAAAGTTGATAGACGGCGGGAATAGCGTCAGCGTGCCCCCGAGCGCTCTGCGCTCCCTCTAGCCAACGCCCCCTAGCCATGAGGTACCACCCGTGAAAAGACTGAAACTTCTCAATTCCATCTGTCTCGCCGGATCGGCCATGGTGCCTTTCGCAATGGCAACGGCAGTTCATGCAGCGCCCGCCGGTTACGACAAGATCGACAATGTCGTCGTCATCTATGCCGAAAACCGCAGCTTCGATAATCTCTATGGCAGCTTTCCCGGCGTCGATGGGCTCTCCAACGCCACCACTGATCGGGCGCGCCAGCTTGACCGCGATGGCCAGCCGTTGCCCGAACTGCCGCCCGCCTGGGGTGGCCTCACCGCCAAGGGCGTGACGCCTGCCGTCACCGAGGCGCAGTCGGCCCATCTCGCCAACGCCACCTTCGCGATCGACGATCCGAAGGGTTTCGCGCAGGCGCCTTCGGTCATCACCCGCGACCTCTGGCATCGTTTCTACCAGGAGCAGATGCAGATCGACGGCGGCAGGAACGACAAGTTCGTCGCCTGGGCCGATTCCGGCAGCTTCGTCATGGGCCATTACGACGGTTCCATCCTGCCGATGTGGCAGGTCGCCAAGAAATACGTCATTGCCGACAATTTCTTCCAGGGCGCCTTCGGCGGTTCGTTCCTCAACCACTTCGCGCTGATCTGCGCCTGCACGCCCTATTATCCGGATGCCGACAAGAGCCCGGCCAAGCCCACCATCGCCAAGGTGGATGCGGACGGCACGTCGCTGACGGTCGCGGAAAACGCGCCGAAGTCGGCGCTGGAGGGCGCGCCGAAATTCGTCTCCGATGGCACTCTGACCCCCGACTTTTACGCGGTCAACACCATGCAGCCGCCCTACCAACCGAGCTCCAATCCGCCGGCCAAGGACGGTGATGCGGCCTATGCCGATCCGGCGGCCGCAACGACGCTGCCGCCGCAGCATGCAATCACCATCGGCGATTTGATGTCGCTGAAGGGCGTCAGCTGGGCCTGGTATGGCGGCGCCTGGCAGGCAGCGCTTGACGGCAAGAACGCCACGCCGGTGCCGAACTTCCAGTTCCATCACCAGCCGTTCAACTATTTCGCCAATTTCGCGCCCGGCACCCCGGCACGCGCCGAGCATCTCAGGGATGGCGGCCTTGCCGGCGATGCCTTCCTTAGGGATGTCGACGACGGCAAGCTGCCGGCCGTTTCCTTCTACAAGCCGCAGGGCAACCTCAACGAACATGGCGGTTATGCCGATGTCTCGAGCGGCGACCAGCATCTTGCCGATATCGTCTCCCATCTCGAGAAGAGCCCGCAATGGGGCCATATGCTTGTCATCGTCACCTATGACGAGAACGGCGGCTTCTGGGATCACGTCGCGCCGCCGAAGGCCGATCGCTGGGGTCCGGGCAACCGCATTCCAGCCTTCATCATCTCGCCCTTCGCCAAGGGCGGCATGGTCGATCACACCCAGTACGACACGACGTCGATTATCCGCTTCATCACCGCGCGCTACGATCTGCCTGTATTGCCCGGCATCCTCGCCCGCGACAAGGCGCTTGGCTATAACGACCGGCCGCCGATGGGTGACCTCACCGCCGCGCTTGACCTGACGCGTTGACCGATTGCGAGCGGCTCCTGCTCTGACGGGGCCGCTCTGCCATCAGGTTGCCATCACCGGTGCAGCAACGGTCGCAATGCGGCCTGCGTTTCCTTCAGCAGCGGCAGATACCGCTCCTTCATTTCCGCCGCCGGGACGAGGGCGGCCGGTGCGCCGATATTGATCGCCGCAACCGTTTCGCCGCGGTCGTTATCGACAGGCACGGCGATGGAGCAGAGGCCGATCTCCAGCTCCTGATCGATGATGGCATACCCCTCGGTGCGGACGCGGCGGAATTCGGCGATCAGTTCATCCGGATCGGTCTTGGTATTTGCCGTATTGGGCTTCAGCTCGCTGCGGGCAAGGATCGCGCGCGCCTCATTCTCGGCAAGGGCCGCAAGCAGCACGCGCCCCATCGAGGCGCAGTAGGCGGGCAGGCGGCTGCCGGGGGTGAGATTGATCGACATGACCCGGCGCTGCGAAGCGCGAGCGATATAGACGATTTCAGTGCCGTCGAGCACCGAGGCAGAGGCGCTCTGGCCGGCTCTTTCCGAGAGTTGATCGAGATGTGGCTGCAGCAGCGCCGGCAGCGGCGTGGCCGCGAGATAGGCGTGGCCGAGGCGCAGGATCTTCGGCGTCAGCGTGAAGAACTTGCCATCGTAATCGGCATAACCGAGCTCGGCGAGCGTCAGCAGCGATCGGCGCACGGTGGCGCGGTCAAGGTCCGTCAGCTTCGAGGCTTCGGCGATCGACAGCCGCTGCCGCGTTTCGCCGAAAGCTTCGATGACTTTCAGGCCGCGGGCGAAGCCGCTGACGAAATCCGTTTCGCGCATGATGATCTCCAATGCGCTTATTTTGTGCGATATACGAACAAATGTCAAATATCGCACAAAATATTTGACTGCGGTTTTCGCCGGGCGCTTATTGGCGGTGAAGTTTTGGCGTGTTTGGTTGCCCCTCACCCTAACCTTGCCGGGGTCGAGCCACTGGTCTCGACCCGTCCTAAGCCCCGCCTGCGGGGAGAGGGGACGTGCCATGCGAGACGTGGCGGGGAACGGAGAGATTGCGGCATGTTCCCTTCGCCCCGTTTACGGGGAGAAGGTGCCGGCAGGCGGATGAGGGGCAGACCGCGCACGCAACCCAACGAAAGGGAGAGCAATGGCGAAGATCGTAACGCTTGCCGAAGCGGTGGCGGAGAATGTGCGGGATGGCGACACCGTCGCCATGGAGGGGTTCACCCATCTGATCCCCTATGCGGCTGGACATGAGGTGATCCGGCAAAAGAAGAAGGATCTCTACCTGATCCGCATGACGCCCGATATTCTCTACGACCAGTTGATCGGTGTTGGTGCTGCGCGCGGCATGAAGTTCTCCTGGGGCGGCAATCCGGGCGTCGGCTCGCTGCACCGCTTCCGCGATGCCGTCGAGAATGGCTGGCCGCGGTCGCTTGACATCGAGGAGCATTCCCACGCAGCGATGGCGAACGCCTATGAGGCGGGTGCCGCAAACCTGCCCTTTGCCATGCTGCGCGGCTATATCGGCGCCGACCTTACCAAGGTCAATCCGAACATCAAATCCGTGACCTGCCCCTTCACCGGCGAAGTACTGGCGGCGGTGCCGGCAATCCGGCCCGATGTTTCGATCATCCATGCGCTGCGGGCCGACCGCAAGGGCAACGTGCTCCTCGAAGGTATCGTCGGCGTGCAGAAGGAAGCAGCGCTTGCGGCGAAACGCTCGATCGTCACGGTCGAGGAGATCGTCGACGAGCTGAACCCGCCATCGCCCAATTCAGTCGTGCTGCCGGCCTGGGCAGTGACAGCAGTCGCCGAAGTGCCGGGCGGCGCCTTCCCTTCCTATGCGCAGGGTTATTATCCGCGCTCCAATGCCTTCTACATCGCCTGGGACGAGATCGCCCGCGACCGCGATAGCTTCACGGCCTGGATCGAGGAAAATGTGATGAAGGCAAGCCCCGAGAGTTTTGCCAAGCATGCGAAGAGAAAGGCTGCCTGAGATGAGCGATGTCACACCAACGGAAATGATGACCATCGCCGCTGCCCGGGCGCTGACCAACGACGATGTCTGCTTCGTCGGCATCGGCGCGCCGTCGGCCGCCTGCAACGTGGCAAGGCTGACGCATGCGCCCGATATCACCCTGATTTACGAAAGCGGCACGGTCGGCACCAAGCCTGATGTGCTGCCGCTGTCGATCGGCGACGGCGAGCTTTGCGATACCGCGCTCTTCACTGTCTCCGTACCCGAGATGTTCCGCTACTGGCTGCAGGGCGGGCGGATCACCACCGGCTTCCTCGGCGGCGCGCAGATCGACCGGTTCGCCAACCTCAATACGACGGTCGTTGGTCCTTACGACCATCCGAAGGTGCGGCTGCCGGGCGGCGGCGGGGCGCCGGAGATCGCCAGCAATTGCGGCCAGATCTTCATCACCATGGCGCTCTCCAAGCGCGGATTCGTCGACAAGCTGAACTTCATCACCTCGATGGGCCATGGCGAGGGTGGAAACCATCGCGAACGGCTCGGCATGAAGACCAAGGGACCGACGCGGGTGATCACCGATCTCTGCATCATGGAGCCCGATCCCGTCACCAAGGAGCTCACAGTGGTTTCGATCCATCACGGCGTCACGCGCGAGCAGATCGTCGAGAACTGCGGCTGGCCGATCAAGTTCGCCGGCGAGGTGATCGAGACGCCGCTGCCGACCGAAACGGAGCTGAAGACGCTGCGTGACATCAATGCGCGCACCAAGAAGGCGCATGCCGGTAACAAGGAGGCCGCGTGATGGCCGAGGCCTATATCTGCGACTATGTAAGAACGCCGATCGGCCGCTTCGCCGGCTCGCTGTCGCAAGTGCGCGCCGACGATCTCGGCGCAATCCCGCTGAAGGCGCTAATGGAGCGGAACGGCTCTGTCGACTGGGAGGCGGTCGATGACGTCATCTTCGGCTGCGCCAACCAGGCCGGCGAGGACAACCGCAACGTTGCCCGCATGTCGATCCTGCTGGCCGGCCTGCCGGTCTCCGTGCCGGGCACGACGATCAACCGGCTTTGCGGCTCCGGCATGGACGCGGTCATCGCGGCCGCACGCGCCATTCGCGCCGGCGAAGCCGAACTGATGATTGCGGGCGGCGTCGAAAGCATGTCGCGCGCCCCCTTCGTCATGCCGAAGGCCGAGACCGCCTTTTCGCGCGCGGCCGAAATCCACGACACGACGATCGGCTGGCGCTTCGTCAACCCGCTGATGAAGAAGCAGTACGGCGTCGATTCCATGCCGGAGACCGGCGAGAACGTCGCCGAAGATTATAAGGTCAGCCGCGAAGATCAGGACGCGTTCGCGGTGCGAAGCCAGGCAAAGGCCGCCGCCGCGCAAGCAAACGGACGGCTGGCCAAGGAAATCACCCCGGTGACCATCCCGCAGCGCAAGGGCGATCCCGTGATCGTCGAGAAGGACGAGCATCCGCGCGCAACGACGATGGAAGCGCTGGCAAAGCTCGGCACGCCTTTCAAGAGGGAAGGTGGCACGGTAACGGCCGGCAATGCCTCCGGCGTCAATGACGGAGCGGCGGCGCTGATCGTCGCCTCCGAGGCGGCAGCGCGGAAATACGGCCTGACGCCGATCGCCCGTATTCTCGGCGGCGCGACCGCCGCCGTTCCGCCAAGGGTGATGGGCGTGGGACCGATCCCGGCCTCGCGCAAGCTGATGGCGCGGCTCGGCATGACAGCGGATCAGTTCGACGTGATCGAACTCAACGAGGCCTTCGCCAGCCAGGGGCTGGCAGTGCTGCGCACGCTCGGCATTGCCGATGACGATGCACGGGTGAACCGCAATGGCGGCGCGATTGCGCTCGGCCATCCGCTCGGCATGTCGGGCGCACGCATCACCGGCACGGCAGCTCTTGAGCTTCTGGAAACTGGCGGAAAATATTCGCTGTCGACCATGTGCATCGGCGTCGGGCAGGGGATTGCGATTGCGCTCGAAAGGGTTTGAGATCGGTTGAAAGAAGAGCTTCCGGCCTTTGTCGGAAGCTGCCAGCACCCGTTGCGCGGAATGCCCGGTTTCGTTAGAGATCGGGCATGCTGATCCGACCCGCACACGAGAACGATCGAAGCGCCATCTGGAGGATCATCGGTCCGACGATCCGCGCGGGGGAAACCTATGCGCTCGACCGCGATCTCAGCGAAGCCGATGCGCTGGCTTACTGGATGGGAGCGGACCGCGAGACCTTCGTCGCGGAAGAGGATGGCGTCATCCTTGGCACATATTTCATCAAGGCCAATCAGGCAGGCGGCGGACGGCATGTCTGCAACTGCGGCTACATGACCGACGCTGCTGCGAGTGGTCGCGGCGTCGCCCGCCGGATGCATGAACATTCCCTCGACCATGCCCGGCTAAGGGGCTTTCGGGCCATGCAGTTCAACTTCGTCGTCAGCAGTAACGAGCGCGCGGTCCAGCTGTGGCAGTCTCTCGGCTTCGATATCGTCGGCCGGCTTCCCGGTGTCTTCCTTCATCCGACGCAGGGTTATGTCGACGCATTGGTGATGTTTCGCACGCTTTAGCGGCGACAGGAAAAAAGATGTGACGACGCTGTCGAATTCGCGGCGGTTCAAACGTCTTTAGATCGCAGGCGCGAAGTGCGGTAGGCTTGCCGCATGCGTCACGGTCACTCTGTCGGCATGGAGGTTATGAAGCCATGAGTGTTTCCTATCGTTGGGTCATCGTCGGTGCGGGTGCATTGATGACATGCGTTGCGCTCGGCGCGATGTTCTCGCTGGCGATTTTCCAGGAGCCGATTGCAACGGCAACCGGTTGGTCGCATGTCGGTATAGCCAGCGCGATGACGCTGAACTTCATCGTCATGGGCTTCGGCGGTTTCTTCTGGGGTGCCGCAAGCGACCGTTTCGGCCCTCGCATCGTCGTGCTGATAGGCTCCGTGCTGCTCGGCCTGGCGCTTGTGCTGGCGAGCCGCGCCGAGACGCTGCTACAGTTCCAGCTCACCTACGGCATCCTCGTCGGACTGGCCGCCAGCACGTTTTTCGCGCCGATGATCGCGGCGACGACCGCATGGTTCGATGAAAACCGCGGCCTTGCGGTCTCGCTCGTCTCCGCCGGCATGGGTGTTGCGCCGATGACCATCTCACCTTTCGCGCGCTGGCTGATCTCGGCCTATGAATGGCGGCCCGCCATGCTGATCATTGGTATCGGCGCCTGGCTGCTGCTGGTGCCGGCCGCATTGCTGGTCAGGCGTCCGCCTGCAGAGACCGCCGAAACCGGGGCCGAGTTCTCAGCCGATGGTATCAAGCCGCAGCTGTCGAAAGTATTTCGATCGCCGCAATTCATCGTGCTTGGCCTGACCTTCTTTGCCTGTTGCGCGGCGCATTCCGGGCCGATCTTCCACATGGTGAACTATGCGACGATCTGCGGCGTAGCACCCATGGCTGCCGTCAGCATCTACAGCGTCGAGGGTCTGGCGGGACTGGGTGGCCGGCTGCTCTACGGCAGCCTTGCCGACAGGATCGGGGTAAAGCCGGTTCTGGTCGCCGGCCTGCTGGTGCAGGCGCTCGCACTTGCGACCTATCTCTTCGTCAGCCAACTCGGCGAATTCTACGCGCTCGCCATCGTCTTCGGCAGCGCCTATGGCGGCGTGATGCCACTCTATGCCGTGCTGGCGCGGGAATATTTCGGGCCGCGCATCATCGGCACGGTGTTCGGTGCGGCAACGATGCTCTCCAGCATCGGCATGGCATTCGGCCCTCTCATCGGCGGCTGGATATTCGACACCTTCGCCAACTATTCCTGGCTGTTCATCGGCTCGGCAATGGTCGGGTTGGGGGCTGCGGCGATAGCCCTCGCATTCCCGCCTCTTGCCCGCGAAAAGCCACAGCCGGCCTTCGGCGTGGTTCCGTGATGAGGTTTCCATTCCGATCGAGGAAGTCTGCGAGGCCAGCCTCTGCCGCTTACCCCTCCCCAACCCCTCCCCACAAGGGGGAGGGGCTAACGTGCAGCACCCCTTCACCTATCCTCCATCGTATCAATCCGTTGAACGGTAACA
>Ga0307515_10023836_pt1 | contig 10698 bp, 3 predicted proteins | sample 17_EM_MG_FD_194513 | JGI IMG/M metagenome (GOLD analysis project Ga0307515, IMG submission 194513) | Populus trichocarpa ectomycorrhiza microbial communities from riparian zone in the Pacific Northwest, United States - 17_EM | ecosystem: Host-associated > Plants > Roots > Unclassified | place...
ACTTGCTATAGTGTAATACTTTAAAACGTGGCGCTATTACCTTAAACACACCGCGTATATAACGCGCGTGCTCTATAATTACAATAATCTTAAGTACTTTATAACCACTAAGAGCTTATTTACTCGCTAGGCCTAGTACGCTAAGGAACTAGCTAAGTTTAATTTTAAGATTAAATATAAGCTAGGTAAAGTAAATCCCGCTAATACACTATCCTAACGCCCAGATTATACTAAAGGCTTTAAAAATAGTAGTAAGAGGACAATCCTTAATACTATACTACCTATATTGCAGCAAAAGTTGCGGGTTATAGGCCTTATAGGCGGCCCTAGTACTACTACACTAAACTAGTAAGTAGTATACGTGTAGTATACGAGTAACCCTTATAAATTTAGCGCCGGCGGACCAGAGCGTCCTATTACTTTCTTTAAGACTACCTTAACCGGCCTAATAGCGCTTAACCCTAGGGAAGACCCCTTAGCTTAGGCTACGGTCCCTTATAATAACCTAGTAAGTCACCTATATATTATACGTTACTTTACTAGCACTAACTTTATATAAAGTCTCGTGCTATAGTAAGAGGTAGTAGTGTGGTGGTGTAGATTGGACGTCGCCTACTGTCTTAGCATTTTCCTATATTTATAGAGCCTTCAGCTTCCTTCCTTCTTCCCTCTAAGATATATATATCACGACTCTACCAGTTACCGGAAATACACTCTTTCTTTCTTTCTTACTGACTGATTATAACCAACTGACTGACCGACTGACCGACCGACCGACCGACCGACCGACAGACAGACAGCACTGTGACTTTCCTATCTTAGAGAGGTCGTACCCTCCCACATATTTTATGGCATTCCACGTAGGGACGACGGCAAGCTCTTTGGATTAGAAGTCTAGTGCTATATACACAGGAGATACGCAGGAATATACTACGACTACAGAAGAACCGCTAGCTATAGAAGAACGACCAGCTGCGGAAGAATAACTAGCTGTAAAAGAGCTGCCGCCAGACATACGAGGCAGAAGAGAATCAGGCAGTATCGGATAGCAAGGGGAACCAGACAGTCCCGGAAAAAGACAGAACAGCCAGACTTAACGAACAGGCCAAATAGTGGCAATAAGGAGTAAAAGACTATGGGTCTATTAACCTAAATCGGATTTCTTTGCCACCTTAACTTGGTTACCGACTCAGTTATCCACGTAGTCACAGGAAGAGTAGGGTCTCGAACAGTTGCGTACTAAGACGTCGGGCGAACCAGCGAGCCAATCAGACAACTTCGACCGGCGGTTAGAATTACCGAGATCTGCTACCGAGCATGGCCAGACCTTTATCAAAGACGCAGAGACGGGTGGCTAAGGGCCAATCAATCAGATGGAAACGAGATCTAAGGTATCTGGCGGCAAAGGAAGTCAGTACTGCTATTCACGAACAAGGGACACAATACCGAGCAAGGTCGCAAGCACACGAGATCGGATCTGTCCTTAAAAGCTTCCTATTCTAGCTTAGCTTTATCCTCTTTCGAGTCATCCGGATTATATCAGCAGCAGCTCTGGAGGCGTTCCGCGAAGAGGTAGATGTAAGCAGAAGCGTAAGGCTCAGTAGCACCCTACCGCGCGGAGCAACGGCAGGCCAGAACAGACGGACGTATCGAGACCCAGTGGTAGTAGATAATGAAGACTCCGTGCTCTCCCAGGGAGACCCCCCCTCAGGCGTTAAGAAGCAGGTACCCTCCGTTAGGGACATAGCTGTACAAGTAGACCAGCCGCAGCATGTACCTATCAAGGTCCCGCTAAAACAGCCATCTGGGACACCCTCTATCAAGACTGCGGCCATGCAAGCAGATCTACCGCGGCGTTCACCCGTAACACCTAGGACCGATAACCCTCAACAGACGAAGGGTGTGAACCGTAAGGACCACCTGCAAGCTCCCAAGGAAGCTCTAGATGCACGCAACCAGCAGTTAACGGCTCAAGACAAGATCTACGTTATGGTCCAGCCTATGCCAGCCCCAGGAGCTGCGGGAACTCCCTACTTTACAGGACAGAACGTGTCGCAGTTTATCGAGCAGTACGAGCGGCTATGCGTCCGACACCACGCAACGAGTAAGAAGAAGCACCAGGGTCTTCCGGAGTACTGCGATTACTAGATATGAATGTGGATCCGAAGTCTACCTGAATTTACAGCTAGCAATTGGACGGAGCTTGTGAGAAAGCTTAGGGCAGAATACCAAGCGGACGACTACTACCGGCGCATGGAGACAAGGGACTTCATAGAAGCTTTCGTTCGAAAGTTAGCGGAGCAGCCAGGAGATCTGCGTCACTACATACAAAATTTCACCAGTATCTCAGCTAAAGCAGTAGCCGTAGGAAACCTTACTAAGCAAGAGAAGGGGTGGTGGTTTATACGGGGGCTCCCCATCGAATACCGCAGGCACGCAATGGAGAAGACAGGGGCCGTAGCAGACAAGTCCAGTACCCTTATGTTTGAAAGACTGAAAGAGGCCGTAGAGTCAAGAATGATAGCTGCAGAAGGTGCGGAGCGAATGGATACGCTTTTAGAAGATGTTCAGAATGTCCAGCTTATACAAGAGCTACAGCAGCAAAGGAATAAGCTCAACCGGCAAAGGGAAGGAAGGCTTCTAGACCTAGCTAGACCAAGTATGCGCGAAGGAGCCCTAATACAGCAGCAGTCACCGACCACGGATCAGGCTATAGTTCAAAGCCCAGCACAAGGATACAGCCCAGCACCAGGATACGAAGACTAGCGGAACAGCACCCGAGCTCCCTTTGTTCCGCAAGACTGTCGACCTCCGCAAGACTGTCGACCTCCGCAAGGCTCTCGATATCCGCAAGGCTCCCGATATCCGCAAGATTCTACTGCCTTTGGACGGCCGCAGTGGGACGCACGGGGTCAGCAAGGCACGCGAAGACAAGGCCAGCAGACCTGTTCTGAATACGGAGGAAGTCACCGTTTCACCGAGTACAAATGCCAAGGACTAAAGGATCTTATTCAGCAAGGATTTGTACATCTGTCTAATCAAGGAAGACTAGCAGCTGGGACACGCGATCAACCTAGACCGGAACTCCCACGGCTCGGCAATGAAGGACGGCTAAAGGGTATTAAGAACTGGCTGCGTACGTACCAAGGAACTGACCTAGATAGGCCAAGGAAAGAACAGACGCAGCAACCGGCTTTCCATGACGGAGTAGTGCTGAAGAACAGTGACAAAATGCGTACGAACTGGGAGGACTACTATTAAGTACGGCCCACGGACTCAGTAGTAACACCTAGCCAGCAACGTCCGCAGACTCGCCCAACCCTTATAGACAGCCGTACAACCAGGACAACCGTCGAGCCGCAGGCTCCACCGCAGGAGAAGAATATACGACCAGGAGATTGCACCCAGATTAGGTCACGGCCTGCGGATAAGACAGCTAAAGCTAGGAAGCATAAATCGTCCAACCCTTAGAGACGGTCTTAGAGACGGATGCTTAACCAGCAGGCTCCGCAGCAGGCTCCGCAGCGGGTGTAGGATGTTTAACTAGGGGATAGTCAAGTTCTAAGGTGGGGGAGGGGACGCAGGTGACGTATAAAAGATTTCTATTTGTCTGCTTAATTACTATATTTCCTAAAGCTCCTTTCTTATTTACTTTCTTAATTGCGACGCGTCGACTGCAACGCGACGACCTGCTGCAAAGATGTTAGTTCAGCTCACCGCCTGTCACCAAGCCAATAGCGATTTTCCATCCCGGGGATGGAAAATCCTGATTGGTCCATTCAGCAATAGAGCCGGCAGAACTCTACACCGCCCCTGGAATTCGATAATGCAGCTGCGCGATGAGAACGACACCGAGAGCCTCAATTGATTGCACGGATACAGAGCCGATTGTACGATGCAGAGCCAGACGCAGAGCTGCATGCAGAGCTTTGATCGAACGACTGTACGGAAGCCTTGGTCTCGAGTGACTGCATAGAAGCTACGGCCAGTCGAAGGGTAGAATCAAGCCAGAGCCTCGATATCAGCACGTCGCCGTCACTAAATCGAATCAGTCGAATGTCGTCAAATTAGAGCCTTCGACCGGGCCGACCTTATTCCTTAATCAAACGACGACTGATCGCAGCACGACTGCCATTGCCATCCGAATTCAGTACTGCGCCAGCTGCACGACGAGAACGGACACCGCGGCAAGGAAGAGACCTGTACAAAGGCAGTAGCATAATATTGGAAAACAAGCAGCATACGAAGAGACACTGCCAAAGATGCCTTGCAAGAGATCGTACATAGGGCACAGCTGACCACAATAAACCTAAGCCATCCTCATACGACTGAAGACAGGACAAAGCCGTATCTAACTAATCCAGTGAAGGACCTTATCAAGGATTACAAGGGAAACAGGAATTGGACGTACAGGAGCCAGTACTTCTTAGAGATCGTCTTGACGAAAGGACTGTATTATGGACGCAAGGGCAAGGGATATGCGACGGAGGTAGTTACAATAGCTGAGAAGCTGCCACCGGATGACAAAGAGACTGGAAGCAGAAGATAGTCCCTAGAAGGCTCTTAAGCTGAAAGAAGATCAAGGACGCGTAAGCGTACTGCCAGCAGCGAGGGCAAAGGAGCAGCCGTAAAGGTCTAAGATGCGCCGAAGAAGCTAAGTACAAAGACGGCCCAGAAAGAGAAGAAAGCAGCTATCAAGGACGTCCCAGAAAAGCACTAGGCCTATTATAGTGGTTCAGAGAAAGCTACCGTTAGTGCTCGCAAAGAAGGAAGTCTTAAGACAGGTCTCTAGATTGGACGTCTAGTGGACACTGAGAGCCCTAATTATACGATGCGGAGCCTTGATCGACTGCATAGATACAAGGCTTTGACAGAACGACTACGCAGCCAGAGTCTTAATCGATTGTCTGCAGATACAGGGCCTACGGATGCAGAGCCTAGGTCGCACATACAGCAGAAGACGCCTTGAGTCAAGCCAGAGCCTCAGTCAGATCCTAATCAGTTAAACGCCGCCTGTACGAGTCAAGTCGTCAAATTAGAGCCTTCAGTCGGGCCGACCTAATACCCTATTTAAACGTCCGTCGGTCATATATTGTCACTATCAGTCGAGTCAGTCACCGTCGCCGTCAGACGTCTTCGATCGGCAGTCAAAGATGCATCACCGCAGGCACGCAGGCACGCAGGCACTAGGCCTAATCAGGAAACCAGTACACGGCCAGAAGAACGTCAGGAACGCGGTCAATTACCGTTTTGGAGCCTCTGCGAGAGCCTCATCCCTTAACTGCCCATCCCCGTATCAATCAATTGCCGCCCGTCTCAACGCCCGCGGATTGGTTAACCAGAACGATCTTTCCTGCAGACATAGATACGGAGCTTTACACGGAGTCTTACACGGAGCCTACGAATATGGAGCATACAGGTGCAGAGCCTTGATTGGACAACAGTACGGCAGCTTAACTGGGCGCCTATAGATACGAAGCCTTAATCGAACGGCAGATGCGGAGCTTTGACCAATCGGACGTCCACACAGAAGCTTTAATCAACTTTCTACGGATGCGAAGCCTTGATCGCGCGCGCAGAAGGGGACACCTTAAGCCAAGCCAGGGCCTCATCAAATCTCAATTAGTTAAACCCCGTCTCCGCATTCAAATCAGGACAATTAGAGCCTTCGACCGGGCCGACTTTCTACCTTAATTAAACGACCAAACGATCAGTTGCAGCACGTCGTCGCCGACCAATTAAACAGCCTTCGGCTAGCAGTCGAAGCAGGCATACAGACACGCACGCAGACGCGGACGCAGAATATGCAATGCAGAGCTACTAATGCACAGCCAGATGCACAGCTAGATGCAGGGCCTAGTGCAAAGCCACGGGCAGAGCCTTAACTAAGAAGCTGCGTACGATGCAGAGTCTTGATATCAAACGGCCAAAGTCTCTGCTATCTTAATCGACTGCCCTGCCGCCGCTGCTGCTGCCACTATTCCGTCCAGCTATTTCGTCCTTGCTGTCTCAACCGACTGCTGTCTCTACCGTCCTAGATCTGTACCGCTGCTAGGTCTATTTACTACTGGATCTGCTAGGTCTATCATACCGTTCTATACTGCTATTCCAACCAATCTGTTCTACTGCTGCCGACCAGCTGTTCTACCGCTGCCACTACTGCTATTGCTATTCCGACTGTTCCGTTCTATTATTCTAATTGTTCTACTGCTACCGTTCTCACTGACTGCTACTAACTAACTGCTACCAACTATCTGCCGCTACTGAGATTTCTACTACTAAAAGTTCAGCTGCTGGATATCCTACTGTTTACTAACTGTTACCGAATTCTTCTACCGAGTGTTCTACCGCCGACTATTCTATTTAATTTTACCGCACCAACTATCTGCTTTTTACTATTGCTACTACCGTTACTGTTACTGCTGTTACTGCTATTACTGCTGCTGCTACTGTTACTACTACCGTTATTATTTCTAGTTTACTGCTGTCCTAGTTGCTAGGGCGGATCTTAGCTATGGGTAATGGAAGGACACCGTAGAACAGTTCTATAGGAAGGCTGAGGATGTGGTTACCTGCGTTCGTTTAGGGATATGCTTTCCTTTGTCTATTCTTCTTTTGCTATACTCTCATTTTGTTATTCTTCTATATTATAGAACGTTAGGGGACAACGTTCTTAGTAGGGGAGGTATATAGTGGTGTAGATTGGACGTCGCCTACTGTCTTAGTATTTTCCTATATTTATAGAGCCTTCGGCTTCCTTCCTTCTTCCCTCTAAGATATATATATTACGACTCTACCAGTTACCAGAAATACACTCTTTCTTTCTTTCTTACTGACTAATTATAACTGACTGACTGACCGACTAACCGACTGACTAACCGACCGACCGACAGACAGACAGCACTGTGACTTTCCTATCTTAGAGAGGTCGTACCCTCCCATAGTAGTAGCTGCCTTAGCCAAAACGGCGTTTATAGAATACCCCCCTAAGTTACTAGTTAATTTTATTTATAGAGTATAAAAAAATGTAAGCTTTGCAGTGTGTGGGAATTAAATAAGCGACTTAATTATAAATCTATGGAAATCAAGTGATATATATATATGAGAAGGCGTAGGAAATAAGGGGTAATTGACCGAGTTAGTGGCCGAGTCGGTGAGCGAGTTAAGGTATACATGGTGATACGAGACAAGACAAGGTAGTGTTTTGGCAGGGTACCGTAGTCGGTTACAAAAAAGGATGCCTTTACACGCTTTATATATAATTAGTTAACCTAGGAACGAGTTCCCGCCAGTAATAAGGACTACACCCTTAATAATTAAAAACTCCTAAGGTAAAATAATAAGGTCTAGGTGCTGAATTATACACCACTATAATAGAAGATCTTTAAGCGAAATTATAACAATCTTATAGACGGCCACTATGGTTTTAACTATACCTTTAAGGTAATTACGCGAAAGTATGCTTAAAACGGCTTTACCTAGGACCTCCGTAAATACCTAGATAATTATAATACCTACTAACGCTCTAAATCGCGCCGCTATAAACCCTATAGTAAGCTATAACCTCTCTAGGCCCCTACCCGAGCCTAGTGGCATTATTTACTTAATTTTATTACGGATCTCCTAGAGTCTAAGACTCCTAATAGCGTAGAGTATAACTCCGTCCTTATCCTTATAGACCGTTTTATAAAGCTAGTACGCTACTATTTAGTATATAAGATAATTAATGCTATATAACTCGCAGAACTCTTATTTAGAGTCTTTATATAAATAGGGCCTCTAGATAATATGTAACGGAACCTTATAGTAAGTACTACAATAGGCTTATTATTGGGCTAGGTATATAGGTGACGTAAATTAAAGTTAACAACGTAATAATAACTAGTGGAGTAGGTGCCTAATAGATTAACTTTAATTATATTCTAAGAATTACTATAAGGAAGGAACTATCTAGGTAGGGATTAAGGGTCCTTAAATATATAACCGTACTCCTATAAAATTCTTCTTATACATAACGTAATCCACTAGCAAGCTAGCCACACAAGCATCCTGGCCACCCCAAAAACTCACCAAAAATTAGGAAATTCATACTTTAATATCTCAACAACCACGTCATAATAAATTTTAATAATTTAGATTTGGACTTTTATATACACTCTACAGCTTCTATTAAATTTGCATAGTAATTAGTTTAGTAGTTTTTAAGATGTTATAATTTGGGGGCCAAAATAAAGCTAAATCGCTATATCTTAAAAACTACTGAACTAATTACTATAGAACTTTAATAAAAGCTATAAAGCGTATATAAAAATCTAAATATAAATTATTAGAATTTATTATAAAGTGGTTGTTGAGATATTAAAGTATAAATTTGGTGAATTTTGAGGTGGCCAGGATGCTTGTGTGGCCAGCTTGCTAGTGGATTACGTTAATATACGTATACTCTATTTACTTTATTGCAGATTATATAGATCCTATAGATTATATAGATCACGTTATATGACCTTAGTTACTATTCCTCGTTATATAGCTCTATTAGCTCCATTTTGGACCGTACTTATATTAACTAACTAGCTTCTTTTAACTCTTCTCTAAGTAGTTATAATATTATACTTAAAGCGTCCGTAATACCATCTCCCTCCTCTTTATCTTCGTCCTTAAAGATTCCTAATATCTCTAAGTCGTTTACTAAAGGTATAATGTCCGTTTAATTAATTTGGTTAATATTGTTACTTATTATGCCTAAAGTAATTTCTTTTTCAACTACTTGTTACGTTCGCACTGTCGCTATAATATTATCTCTTAGTGAGATTATACTATCTCCGTGTTCTCGCTGTTTAAAAAAGGGGTTAGTTTATATTACGTTGGCAAACCTATCTTCGCGATAACCGTTCTCTTATACGGAGTGCACTAAAGTAAATATTTGTTTATTCTATAACGTTTACTCTATTTCTAATACTAACTATACGCAACTTATTACTCTTAATAGTCGTCTAATTCCCTAATTAATTTATCTTAGGGTTTTATATTTAATCTACTACTATATAGCTAGATAATAAACTGTCTATTACTTTAGCGGAGTTATACTATTTTTATAACGTAGAACGGGAGGCTGCTAATGCTTAGTAATAGGCCCTTAAGTCTTATCTTGCGGCGTCCACTTAGTTAATCTATTTTAAGAAGGTCTGTAAGAAGGTTTATTTTAAGAAGTAAAAACTTATAAAATAGGGTTTATAGGAACTTAGTAATAAAAGAACGGATTTTCTTTTAGCTAAGAAGGAAATAGATCTAAGTAGCTTAGCAACTGCTCTTCTTAGGTCCCCCTTAGGTAACTTATTTTTTAGTAATCCTTTTTTATTAATACTGCCTGACCTAATTTCTTCTAATACTCTTATACCTTTCCTATAGCGTTCTTTAGATTCTTTAGTAGTTCCTAGGTAGTCTTATTATAGCCTATCTATTTTACTTCGTACTATATTTTATTATTAACGTTTTTATAGTTAACGATCTTCAAAACTTACTATTTGTCCTTTTTTTATCCTCTATATATATCTACTTCGTAAACCGGTGGCTTAATATTCCTATATACTGGCTCTAGTATTATAATATACTGTATAGGGTAAATCTTTATTTTGGCTAGTAGGTTTAACTTAAATATAACTAATAAAATTCTTTACTTAATTTTAAAAGGTCCTAGTCTAACGTAGTTTAACTTCTTACTTAGTCGTTAACTCTTGAAATTTTTATATAGTAGCTATACTTTATCTTCTTCCTTAAGATTTAGTCCCTTAGATCTCTTAGTATTATAGTACTTTTTTATTCTTTTTTATACCTTCTTTACTAATTCTATAAGGTCTATATAAAGATTTATTAATATCTTTATTCTTTCTTTAGCTGTACTACTTATTTTCTTTACTTGCTATAGTAATAACGATATTCTTAGCTTATATCTATAATTTGCCTTAAATAGTAATATACCTATTTCTTTTTAAGGTATTATATTATATATAAACTGTATAACTAGTAATAATAATACCTAATTGTTCTATATATAATTAATATAGTGTCTTAAATACTGCTCTAGTGTCTAATTTAATCTTTCTATTTAACTATCTGTCTGCGGATAATATATAGTAGAAGTTACTGCTCTAACTCCTTATTCCGCTAAGAATACCTTTTAAAATGCTACTATAAATCTTAGATTTCTGTCTAATATAATTTTGCTTAATACTCTATATCTTATAAATACTTCTTTAATATAAATTCTAGCAATATCTTCTACTAATATTTCTTTTATGTATGTTATAAAGTATCTCTACTTTATAAGCTTGTCTATTATTACTAAGATTATATTATAATTTTGCCTAGTAATAGGGTCTCTTAACTTTAGCAACTTAATAATAAAGTCCTATAATATAACCTCCTATAGTCTCTCTAGTATTTTAATAGGTTATAGCCCTCTATATAGCTTATACCTTATTAGTTTATTTCTTTAGCAATCTAAATATTCCCTTATAATTTTTTACGCCAAGTTCTAGATTTTATTAATAATGTACTCCTTTTAGAGTCTTAATACTAAGCCCGTGGCTCTATTATATCCTTAAGTTATTCCCTTATAAAAATCTTTTATAAAGTACTCTGCTATACTTCTTAGGATATACTTTACTTTTTAATTTTTGTATATATCTATTTATAGAT
>Ga0307515_10023837_pt1 | contig 10698 bp, 6 predicted proteins | sample 17_EM_MG_FD_194513 | JGI IMG/M metagenome (GOLD analysis project Ga0307515, IMG submission 194513) | Populus trichocarpa ectomycorrhiza microbial communities from riparian zone in the Pacific Northwest, United States - 17_EM | ecosystem: Host-associated > Plants > Roots > Unclassified | place...
CGATCGGCGGCGGGCCGGGGCGGTCTGGAGACCTGGGCCAGCAGTTGCTGCAGACGCCAGACCGAGGGCTTGAAGCCGGCCAGGGCGCCGTCCAGCTGATAGACCACGGCCTTGGCGCGATCCTGGTCGGCGACGCCTTGCAGGCCCAGCGAGAAGAAGGTCGACATGGCGTACTTAGCCTCGGCCGAACCTTGGCGCTCGGCCTCTTCGTACCAGTGATAGGCGCGGGCGTAGTCGCGCGGCACGCCGACGCCCTCGGAGTACATGACCGCCAGCACCAGCTGGGCCTTGGACGATCCGTTGACCGCCGCGTACTCGATGGCGCGAACCTTCTCGATCGGCGTCAGACGGCCCGTGGCGGGACGGCCGATCATCGCCTGGAAGGTCTGAGCGTCGTTCACCGACAGCAGCTTCTCGTCGAGCAGCGGCGCCGGGATCACCCGCAGATAGGCCAGGGCCTCGCCGATGTGGACGAAGGGCAGCTCGTTCAGGCGCGCCTGGGCGGCCTCCTTGGCCTCGCCCGACTGGTCGGACTCGTCGGAATGCGGCACGCCCGATTCCGGGGATTCCGGCGGATAGAACTCGTAGGGCGGGATCCAGCGCTTGGCCTTGGTCTCGACGAACCCGCCGTACGAGGCGCGTTGCGGCGAGGAGCGCTCGAAATCCTTGAGCATCACATAGGCCGAGACGTCGCCGGTCTGCACCGCCAGATAGTTGTACAGATAGGCGTCGACGTCGTTGCGGCGGAACAGGTCCAGGGCGGCCGGCGCGCCGGGCTGCTTCTGGCTGCCATAGGCCTCGATGGCTTGCATGTTGTCGGACGGCTCGCCGTACGGGCCGAAGAAGCCGTCGTGGATGCGGGCCAGCACCCGGAAGCCGTCGGCCCCCTGGCTGGATAGGATGTAGATCACCCGGTTGCGGACGCTTTCGCGTTCCTCGGTCGACATGCGCGACAGCAGCCGATCCAGCGCGCCGTACGCGCTACGCCGCTCGAAAGCCCGGCAATCGTCGAACCGGGACAGCGCCTTGCTGTCGCCCTTGCCGCGACGCTCATAGGCCGCGATCGGGGCGTAGCCGCCGGCGTTGGACAGGGCCATGGCGTACCAGACCGCCGCCTCGACCGGATCCTCAAGATTCTTGTCGACCGAACGCTGGCCTTCGTAGCGACGCGACAGCTCCAACTGGGCGAAGAAGTCGCCCCGGAAGCCGCCCTGGCGAAGCGCCCGGATCTCTTGTTGCTGCTGATTGAATTGGCCCGACACGCCCTGGGCGGCCTGCGGCCGAGGGCAGGCGCTGGCGCGTTTCTGGAACCACAGGTTCGGACCTGTGTCGCAGCCTACCAAGGGAATCACCACCGCCGCCACGACGGCGCCGAGTGGAATACGGCGCAGCAAATGACGACGCTCCGAAACCGCCCGGAACAGGCGGCTTTGGAGCGCAAACAGGCGCGAAACAGCGTCGCTGGTTTCGTGCATCACTCCCCCTCAGCACGCCGTTAACCATATCTCAAAATTACTCATGTGCCCGCCCCCTGACACTGTCAAGCTCATGCACCCGTGTTGGGCGAGTGTTGTTTCACGAGGTCAGAAAGACGACGAATTGACCGATTTTAACAATTCGCCCCACACGCGAAAACGGGCGTCGGCCAGTCGACCAACGCCCGCCATTTCATTGAGAAACGATGCTGCCTAGCGGCCGGTCGGCATGTCCTTGAAGGCCACATCCTTGTCGACGCGAACATCGCCCGGCAGACCCAAAACGCGTTCGGCGATGATGTTCTTAAGGATCTCGTCGGTGCCGCCGGCGATGCGCAGGCCCGGCGCCCACATCAGGCTCTGCTGGAACGCCGCCTCGGCCGGGGCCTGATCGGGATCGACGAGGATGCCGTACTGGTCCTCCATCTCGACGGCGGTGTTGGCGAGCTCCTGCATCTGGTTGGCGGCGATGATCTTGCCGATCGAGCTTTCCGGTCCGGGCGTCTGACCGCGCGACAAGGCGGTCATGGTGCGGAAGCGGGTGAACTTCAGCCCCTCGGACTGCACGTACCAGTCGGCCAGCTTCTCGCGGAAGGCGTTGTCCTTCAGCGCCGGGCCAGTGGCGCCGGTCAGCTGACGGGCCAAGCCCATGATCTCGCGATAGTTGGGGCCCGACGAACCGCCCACGGCCAGGCGCTCGTTCATCAGGGTGACCAGGGCAACCTTCCAGCCCTCGCCGACCTCGCCCAGCCGCTGGCTGTCCTTGACGCGCAGGTCGGTGAAATAGACCTCGTTGAACTCGCGACCGCCCGACATCTGATGGATCGGTCGGCACTCGACGGCGGCGTCGCGCATGTCGATCCAGAACATCGTCAGGCCCTTGTGCTTGGGCACGTCGGGATCGGTCCGCGTCAGCAGGATGCCGTAGTCGCAATAGTGGGCCCCGGTGGTCCAGACCTTCTGGCCATTGATCACCCAGTCATCGCCGTCCTTGACCGCGCGTGTCCGGAGAGCCGCCACATCGGAGCCGCCGGCCGGTTCGGAGAACAGCTGGCACCAGATCTCCTCGCCCTTTACGGCGGGGCTGACGAAGCGCTGCTTGGTTTCGGTGTTGGAGAACGCCATCACCGTCGGCACGCACATGCCCAGGCCGATGGTGAAGTAGCCGTAGCTGAGACCCGCCTTGGTCTCCTCCTGGCCGAAGATCACCGACTGGATCGGAGTGCCGCCGCCGCCGCCGATCGCGGCCGGCCAGGTGATGCAGGCGTAGCCGGCTGACGCCTTGCGAGCCTGCCAGGCCTTGGCGGCGGCCATATGCTCGGCCGTGTTGGGTTTCAGCTCACCGAACTGCGCGCGATGAGCGGCGGCATTTTCGGCCAACCAGGCACGGGCCTTCTCGCGATAGGCGGCTTCTTCGGGGGAATCGTTGAAGTCCATGATCGTCTCTCCCTTACGCCGCGTTCTTTTGTTCGAGCTGGCTGACCAGCCGCTCTTTCCAGACCCGCGGCGCGCCGGCCACGAGGCTGAGTTGGCGCGAGCGCCGGTAGTAGAGGTGGCAGTCGACGTCCCAGGTGAAGCCCATGCCGCCGTGGACCTGGATGCTTTCCTTGCTGGCGAACCAGTAGGCGTCGGAGGCGGCGATGCGGGCGGCCGACGCGGCGATCGGCAGCTCCGGCGCATCCACGTTCAGCGCCCAGGCCCCGTAATAGGCGTTGGAGCGGGCGACCTCGTTCTTGACGTACATGTCGGCCAGCTTGTGCTTGATCGCCTGGTAGCCGGCGATGACCCGGCCGAAGGCGTAACGGCCAAGCGCGTATTCCTTGGCCATCTCGAGGCAGCGATCGGCCCCGCCCAGTTGCTCGAAGGCCAGCAGCACGGCGGCGCGATCCATGATCGCCTGCACCAGCTCGAAGCCCGCGCCGGCCCCCCCTACCCGCTCGGCGGTCGCGCCGTCGAAGGTCAGCTTGGCCACGCCTCGCGTCGGATCCAGGCTCTTCAGCGTTTCGCGGGCCACGCCCTTGGCCTTCAGATCGACCAGGAACAGCCCAGCCTTGCCGCCCTCGCTGGCCAGGACCAGCGCCATGTCGGCGACGTCGCCGTCTGTGACCGGGATCTTCACGCCGGTCAGCTTGCCACCCTCGACCCGGCAGGCCAGGTTCGAGGCATTGACCACGCCCGGCCCCTCCGACGTCGCCAGGCAGCCGATCAGTTCACCGGCGGCGATGCGCGGCAGCACGGCGGCCTTCTGGGCCTGGCTGCCGGCCAGCATCAGGCCCTCGGCCAGGAAATAGACGGTCGAGGCGAACGGGATCGGCGCCACGGCGCGGCCCAGCTCCTCGGCGATAGCACACAGCTCGACGCGGCCAAGGCCCAGGCCGTTGAACTCCTCGGGGATGCAGGCGCCCAGCCAGCCCTGCTCGGCAACGGCGGCCCACAGGTCCTGGTCGAACGAGCGGCTGGCGTCATCCAGGACGCCACGCACGACGGCGGGACCGCAGCGCCCGTCGAGAAACTTGCGCGCCTCGTCCTTCAGGAACTTCTGGTCGTCGGAAAAGTCGAAATCCACTGGACGCCTCCCTGGGCCGCGCTCTGTATCGGCGCGCCTCGGAGATCACCCTGACCGACCTTGCGTCCCAGGGAAAGATTGACCCGGCGTCAAGGATTTCAGGTTCTTATGCACGCGAAGAGTGCGCGCCTACCGTTTGGGATCCATGGCCAAGACCGTCTATCAACGAAACCAGAAGGTATGGGTCGACAGCGTCGGCGCCTGGGCGACGATCGAGCGCATCGTGCCGATCTGGGCCAAGGGCTTCGACGAGCCCGTGCGCGTCACCTACGACGTCGGCCTGGGCCGCGAATTCCTGGCCCACGAACTGAAGCCCGAGGACAAGGTCGACGCCGAGGGGGCCGGGATGGTCTCCAACTGGCGCGTGCTGCGGGCTCGCAACAAGTGGCAGCAGGAAAGCGACTGTCCTCATCACCCCTTCCCCGGCACCTATCCGGTGGTGGTCACCGATCCCAACGACTGGGGCGGCTGGCGCACGCCCGGCGCGGAATACGACCGCGACCCGCGCAAGATCGAGTTTCAGGCCCGGCTGATCTCCAGCGCCCCGCGCCTGCACGCCATCGCCCGCCAGGTCCTGGAACTGGTCGCCGACCATCCGGAAGACGCGCCACCCGCCCTGGCCGCCCTGGCCCAGCAGGCCTCGGCGATCGAGCGCTACCTGCAGGAAGTTCCAGCCGCCGATACGGCGACGAAGCTCGAAGACTAGGCCGGCCAGTTCCGGCCCGAGCCCGGACGCCGCAAACGGTCATGAGTGACGAATGCGATGGCGGGACGTACGACGCCCAGATCGATCTCGCCGCCGCCGGGCTTCAAGCGCAGGCAGCGCCGCCCGATCCAGATCAACACTTCCATGCCTTCCGCCGCGCCCTCTGCCGCCCAGGCGCGCAGCACCGCTTCGTACGGTGCGCGTTTCCACGCCGAGGGCTGGGCTGGGTCGAGCTCGACGTTGATCACGCGACCGCCTTGGCCGGCGTGCAGGATGAAGCCGCTGCGGTCTGGTCGCCAGCCGTCGTCCAGCCGTTCGTCCAACAGCCAGTCGCAAGCGAACTGCCCGCAGCCTTCGGGTCGGGTCGCATAGACCTCGCAGCCCTTGCCGCGCCGGTAGTAGCGGCACCAGACGTGGGGAGCCTTCTCAAGCTCGCGCACGCCGATCAGCTTGCAGCACTGGCCGCACGCACCGCATTCCCGATCCGCCATCGCCTGATCGAACTCCAGCCGTCAACGCGACGGCAGGACGTTCGTACACGGCGTATGTGTCAGAACCGATATCCGACCCCGACCGAGGCCACGAGCGGGTCCAGATTGACCTTGGACTTCAGCGCGCCTCCGTTGATCGCGGCGTCGGTCTCGAACCACACCTTCTTGACGTCGATGTTCAGATTGTAGCGCGGGCTCAGGGGCACGTCGGCGCCGATCTGCAGGGCGTAACCGAAACCGTCGTCCAGCTTCACCTTGAAGCCGTTCAGGTCCTTGTCGCCGTAGAACAGCATGTAGTTCAGGCCCGCGCCGACATAGGGGCTGACCTTCGCCGCCGGGAACGGATGGTATTGCAGCGACACCACGGGTGGCAGCACCCAGGTCTTGTGGACGGCCACGTCTGTTCCAGGCCCCACGGCCTTGACCGTGTGCTGGGTCGTGCCGGCGATCACTTCGACGGCGACCTTGTCGGTCAGGAAATAGGTCAGGCCGATCGTCGGCTTGATGTCGTCATTGACCTGCGCCCGCAGGCCCGAGGCAGCGCCGGCTGCGGTGACGATCGCGTCGCCGGCGTCCGGGGCCACGTCGGTTACGCGGACGTTCAGAACCAGGTCTCCCTTGGCCTTCGGCTTGACGACCTCCTGAGCGTGGGCGGCGGAAACGGCCAGCAGGCTGGCGACGCAGGTCAGGGCCAGACGAGTAGCGACAGTCATTTTTATCCCCTTCTTCGGACGGGACGCCGCTCTGGGCGCCCAGGAGGGAATTGCGCCTTGCGGTGCGAGCGCTCTTTGATCCGGAACAAGTCCGTACAAATTTTGTGGAAATTTACCCGAAGCCTTATTACCCAAGGACTCTCGCCGGGGCGCCCGTGACTGACTACATTGACCCCATGCGCACCGAAACGCCCCAGGCCGTCCGCCTTCAGGACTATCGCCCCTTCCCGTTCGCCATCGAGACCACAGAGCTGGTGTTCGATCTGCAGCCCAGCGCCACGCGCGTGAAGGCGACGCTGTCGATCCGTCGCACGGGCGATGCGGGCGAGCCCCTGGTTCTCAACGGCGAGCGCCTGAGGCTGATCTCGGCGGCGGTCGATGGCCGCGCCTTGAGCGCAGCGGACTACAAACTCGACAGCGAGTTGCTGACCATCCCAGGCCTTCCCGACGCCTTCGTCCTGACCACCGAGGTCGAGATCGATCCCGCCGCCAACAAGGCGCTGATGGGTCTCTACATGTCGGGCGGCCGCTTCTGCACCCAGTGCGAGGCCGAGGGCTTCCGGACTATCACCTTCTTCCCTGATCGGCCGGACGTGCTCTCCCGCTACACCGCGCGGATCGAAGCCGACGCGACGTTCCGCCACCTGCTGAGCAACGGCAATTTGGTCGAGAGCGGCGAACTGCACGGCGGCCGCCACTACGCCGTCTGGAACGACCCCTTCCCCAAGCCCGCCTATCTGTTCGCCCTGGTGGCCGGTGAGCTCGACGTGCTGGAGGACAGCTTCGTCACCATGACCGGGCGCACCATCGCCCTGAAGGTGTTCGTCGATCCCGGCCAAGCTCCGCGCGGCGCCTACGCCATGGACAGCCTCAAGCGCTCCATGAAGTGGGACGAGGAAGCGTTCGGCCGCGAATACGATCTGGACCTGTTCATGATCGTGGCCGTGCGCGACTTCAATTTCGGAGCGATGGAGAACAAGGGGCTGAACATCTTCAACAGCTCCCTGTTGCTGGCCGATCCCCAGACCGCCACCGACGTGGACTACGAGCGCATCGAGGCGGTCGTGGCCCACGAATATTTCCACAACTGGACCGGCAACCGCATCACCTGCCGCGACTGGTTCCAGCTGTGCCTGAAGGAGGGCTTCACGGTCTTCCGCGATCAGAGCTTCAGCGCCGACCAACGCGGCGCGGCGGTGCAGCGGATCAAGGACGTAAGGGCCCTGCGCGCCCGGCAGTTCGCCGAGGACGCCGGCCCGCTGGCCCATCCGGTGCGGCCGTCCAGCTACATGAAGATCGACAACTTCTACACCGCGACGATCTACGAGAAGGGCGCGGAGATCATCCGCATGCTCAAGACCCTGCTGGGCGCGGAAGCCTTCCGCAAAGGCGCGGACCTCTATTTCGAGCGCCATGACGGCCAGGCGACGACGGTCGAGGCCTTCATCGCCTGTTTCGCCGACGCCTCGGGCCGCGACCTGACCGACTTCTTCGCCTGGTACGAGCAGGCCGGCACCCCGGCCGTGACACTGACCAGCGCCTATGACGAAGCGGCCAAGACGCTGGAACTGACCCTGACCCAGGCTACCGCGCCGACGCCGGGCCAGCCGACCAAACGCGCCCTGCCGATCCCGGTGACCATCGGCCTGCTCGACGCCGAGGGCGCACCTCTTCGCGAGAGCGAGGTGGTGGTGCTGGACGGCGTGACCAAGACCGTGCGCTGGGACGGTGTCGCCAGCCCGCCGGTGATCTCGGCCCTGCGCGGCTTCTCGGCCCCGGTGAACCTGACCACGGACGCCCGCCCGGTCGATCGCTACGTGCTGTTCGCCGCTGATCCCGATCTCTTCAACCGCTGGGAAGCCGGCCAGGCCCTGGCGCGCGAGCTGATCCTGGCCCGCGCCGCCGGCGCCGCTGACGAAGTCGGCGAGGAACGCTATGCCGACGCGCTTGGCCGAGCCCTGGTCGACGAGGCTTCCGAGCCAGCCTTCAAGGCCCTGTTGCTGGCCCTGCCCAGCGAGCCGGACCTGTCCTTGGCCGTCGAGCCCGCCGATCCGGCCGCGATCCACGCGGCGCGCGACGCCTTGCGCAACCGCATCGCCGTGCACCTGGGCGACCTGCTGCGGCGGCTGCATGGCGAACTTCAGGGCGCCGGCGAGTTCTCGGCCAGCGCCGAAGCGGCCGGCAAGCGCGCCTTGCGCAACGCCTGCGCCGAAATGCTGACGGCCGATCCGCACGCGATCAATGTCGAGCGCATCGTCGGCCACTTCCAGGCCGCCGCCAACATGACGGATGCGATGGGCGCCTTGTCGGCCTTGGTGCAGATCGGCGGTTCGCCGCGCGACGAGGCCCTGGCCGCCTTCCACGCCAAGTGGCGCGACGAGCCGCTGGTGCTGGACAAGTGGTTCGCCGTCCAGGCCCGCGATCCGTCGGAAGATGTGCTCGACCGCATCGTCGCCTTGACCAGACACGCCGATTTCGACGCCAATAACCCCAACCGTTTCCGGGCCCTGGTTTCGACTTTCGCCAACTTCAACCCCGCGCGGTTCCACGATCCCAGCGGCGCGGGCTATCGGTTCCTGGCGCAGAAGATCCTGGCCGTGGACGCCTATAACCCGATGACCGCCGCGCGCCTGGTCGAGGCCTTGGGCGGCTGGCGGCGTTATCCGGAGGCGCTGGGCGCCCAGATGCGCGAGGCCCTGAAGGGTGTCGCCGCGCACAAGGGGCTCTCCAAGAACGTCCTCGAACAGGCGACCAAGGCGCTGGACTGAGGCTTTTCGTCCCCACCGATTGCGACCAATAGGCTCATCCCCCGCCAAATCAGCGGATCAGCCGTGACGTAAGCGTCGGCGGTGCGGTAGATTCACCATGTTGGCGAAGTGACTCGCCAGGGGATCACGGGAGCCGTTTTGCGCGTTGGGGATGCGAGACCCGGGAGGCCGGCGGGAGCCGGACCTGCCGTGGCGGGCGTCGTGCGGTCAATGACCACGCGTTCGCCGTCGCAGGCCTATGTGCGCATCGCCATCCTCGCCGCCCTGCTTTTGCTGGCCGTCTACACCGCCTTCGGCATTATCCGCCTGCAAAAGGAAGCCCAGACACCGCCGGGAGGCGCCTCCCTCGCCGCCGAGGCCAGCCTGGTCGCCAGCCGCATCGAGGCCAATCTGGCCGCCCAGCGCGCCGGTCTCTCGGCCGCCTCCGACATTCTTCAGCGCGACCCGGCCGCCACCATGGACGCCGCCGAGATCGCCCTGCGCGCCAGCGGCGGCGAGGCCATGGCCGTCGCCGTGGCCGGTCCCGCGGGCGTCCAGGCCGTCGCCGGCCGCGACGAGAGCGCCGACTGGAAGGCCGCCGTCCGCGCGGCGGGCGCCTCAGGGCGTTCGATCTGGATCGGCACGGCGGGTCAATCCGGACGTCTCTATGTCGCGACGGTGGCCCCCGCCGCCGCCGGCCGCGCCTTCATCATCGCCAGCGGCGATCCTTCCCGCCTGCTCAAGAATCCCGGCAAGGGCGCCGCCCGCGCCATCGCTCTGGCGGACGGCACGCTGGTCGCCTCCCAGGGTCGTCCCGCCCAAGGCGCCAGCACCTTCAAGGAAGCCTTCGCCCTGTCGATGGAGGACGTCGGCGGTGAGGTCGCCGCCTTGCGCGGCCAGGGCATCGACGGCTCGGCCGTCGACGTCGCTGTCCAGCCTCTGGCCGAGGGCGCCCTGCTGGCCGTGGCCGGCGCGCCCTCCACCACCGTGGCCAATGTCGATCGCCGGGTCATGGAGGGCGCGTTCAACCTGCTGGCCCCTCTGGCCGTCGGCATCGCCCTGGCCCTGATGCTGATGCTGCAGAGCCGCAAGGTCGAGGTTCAACACCGCGAATTCGTCGACAGCGAGCAACGCTTCCGCCTCGCCGTCGAAGCCGCCCGCTGCGGCATCTGGGAATGGGACCTGCGCGGCGACCAGGTGTTCCTGTCCGACGTCACCGGCGCGATGTTCGGCTGGGGCGGCGGCGGCATCGTCTCGGGCCAGGACATGCTGGACCGCATCTCCATCGACCACCGCGAACGCGTCCGCCAGGCCCTGGCCAACGCCGCCATGTACGGCGCCTTCGACGTCTCGTTCCGGGTCCCGGCCATGCAGCAGGGCGGCCGCTCGATCTGGGTGGACGCCCGCGGCCAGGGCTTCGGCAAGCCCGGCGAGGACGGCTATGTCCGCATCATCGGCGTCGCTCTGGACGTCACCGAGGAGCGCCTGGCCCAGGCCCGCGCCCAGGCCGCCGAGAACCGCCTGCGCGACGCCATCGAGAGCGTGTCGGAAGCCTTCGTCCTGTGGGATCGCCAGGGCCGGCTGCTGATGTGCAACCGCAACTACCGCAGCGTCTTCTCGCTGGAGCCCAAGCTGCTGAAGCCCGGCGCCGCCCGCGCCGAGGTCAACCGCTTCGCGGCCCTGGCCATCAGGCAGGACCACCCCGCTCCCGACGGCGCCAAGGGCGTGCGCGAGGCTGAGCTCAACGACGGCCGCTGGATCCAGATCAGCGAGCGCCGCACGGCCGAGGGCGGCCTGGTGATGACCGCCGCCGACATCACGGCCATCAAGAACCAGGAAGAGGCCCGCCGCCTCAACGAGGAACAGCTGCAGCACGCCGTCACCGGCCTGGAGCGCAGCCAGGACCAGTTGGCCGAGCTGGCCCGCAAGTACGAGATGGAGAAGGTCAAGGCCGAGGGCGCCAACAAGGCCAAGAGCGAATTTCTGGCCAACATGTCCCA
>Ga0307515_10023839_pt1 | contig 10697 bp, 11 predicted proteins | sample 17_EM_MG_FD_194513 | JGI IMG/M metagenome (GOLD analysis project Ga0307515, IMG submission 194513) | Populus trichocarpa ectomycorrhiza microbial communities from riparian zone in the Pacific Northwest, United States - 17_EM | ecosystem: Host-associated > Plants > Roots > Unclassified | place...
ATCTTCCAGCATCAATCGAACCGACATCCAAGCCTCCCAAAAGAAAGCTTGAATCAGATTTTTCGCTGCGCCGGTATCCTGAATGTCAACGCGCTCTAGCAGGCATGGATATGCGCGGATTTCGTATAGCGATCAATCTGTTCCGTTTCATCAGGGAGGGGGCAACTTTCGGATACGTTTCACGTGGCTGCCAGATCGTTTCCGGTCGTCTTTCACCGTTTGGAAAGCAACGTGACGATGGCCTCCGCTTCTACTGGTCTGCTGAAGTGATAGCCCTGGACCTCGTCGCAATGGCTGTCGCGCAGGAAAGTAAGTTGCTCGTCCGTCTCCACGCCTTCGGCAATGACCTTCATGTTCAATCGTTGTCCGAGTGAGATCACTGCGGCCGCGATGGTTCGGTCGTCTTTGTCCTCACCGAGGTTGCGCACGAATGATTGGTCGATCTTGAGCCGGCATACGGGCAGGTTTCGTTCAGGACCCAATCACCGAGGGGAACGATCAGCCCGGTTTCCTCGGTCAGCGGGATGAACTGCATGGGCGAAATCACACCAAGAATGGGATGCTTCCAGCGAACCAAAGCTTCGACCGCGAATACCCTCCCAGATTTAAGATCGACCTGCGGCTGATAAAGCAGATAGAACTCGGAGCGGGCGATGCCGTCACGCATGGCATCCTGCAACGCGAGGCGCTCGTGAACCATGGTATTCATTTCGGCCGTAAAGAATTGGAAACCGTCCCGTCCGGCGTCCTTGGCCTTGTACATCGCGGCATCGGCGTTGGTGAGAAGCGTTTCTGCATCAGAGCCGTCATGTGGATAGGTGGCAACGCCCATACTGCAGGTGATATGAAAGGGCCGGCCTTCAATTGTTATGGGTTCTGCAATTGCCATCCGGATTTTGTTGAGAGTCGCTGAAATGGCGTCGGAACCTTCGGGCTGGTCGACAAGCAGGATGACGAATTCGTCGCCACCGAGCCGTACCACAGCGTCGATTGCCCTCACGCAATCGACCATTCGCCGCGCAACCATCCTGAGGAGTTGATCTCCGGCAGAATGACCTAGGCTGTCATTGACCGATTTGAAGTGGTCCAGATCGACAAAGACCACAGAGACACAGGGATTGTGACGTTCGGTCTGCAACATCGCCTGGACAAGACGGTCCTTCAGCAAGCCGCGATTGGGCAGGCCGGTCAGAATATCATGATGTGCCATGAAGCTTATTTGATCTTCAGCAAGCTTGCGTTCGATAGCGATGGCAGCGATCCGGGTGATCATCTCGGTGAGATCTGTTTCGAAAGCGTCTGGAGCACGTATCTGGCGAGAGTACATCGCAAATGTGCCGAGGACTGCGCCTTGGTGCGACAGGATCGGTGTCGACCAGCAGGAGCATAGTCCGTGCTGCGCCGCCAGCTCTCGGTAATCGGCCCACAGCGGATCACTCGAGATATCGGTGACGATGACCCTCTCCCGCCGATAGGCGGCGGTTCCGCAGGAGCCAACCTGCGGACCTATGGCGACGCCGTCGATGGCGCGACAATAAACAGCCGGCAGGTTTGGGGCAGCACCATGCTTGAGATGGCTTCCGTCTGCATCGAGCAGCAAGATCGAACCGAACACGCCCTGGAGCTGGGTTTCCATCAGCCGCACGAGGCGATCAAGCACCTCTTCCAAGGGCGAATTCATCGCGATCATCTCGAGAACAAGCGCCTGCTCGTCCCGCAAGAGATCGGCGCGTTTTCGGACGCTCACGTCACGAGATATGCCCACCAGACCGACGATCTCGTCCTGATCGTTGCGCATCGCGACTTTGGAAGTCGACAGCCACTTTTTATTGCCGGTCAGGGCCTCAATGACGACCTCTTCCATGTCGATCATCGGGCATCCGGATTGGATGATACCCCGTTCGACTGCGAAGAACTTCGAAGCGAGGTCAAATGCATGCAGGTCAAAGTCGGTCTTGCCGATCAGCCAGTTTGGATCGGTGGCACCGTGGATCTACGCCACGGCTTTGTTGACAATGATAAATCGGCACTCGAGATCCTTGACGAACACATAGTCCGGGACATGGTCCACCATGGCACGCAAGAGCTTGCGCTCCGCGCCCCACTCTGCTTCCGCCGTCGAACGGTCTTTGAATTCGGCCTGAAGCCGCTCCACTGTCGCAAGCAGCAAGTCGATCTGCCGCTGTTCCGTCGGGACGTCGGGCCCGGGATGACGCGATTCGGTCTTTGGCATCCAACCCCCTTCATGTGGCTACAGTTGGGCGCCCACGGTACGTCACGAAAAGGATAGCGGAGAAACCCTTCCTGCAGATTAACGACCCTACTGTAAGTTGATCGACCCACGGATTGTTCTGTCGCATCTGCCGGCGCTTCGTTTATATCTTCGCTTTCGATGGTGGCGTGACGTGACGCCCAGGCTTGGACGTCTTCCAACGGTTGTGCCATGCGCGCTGCCGGATGGATCAGTTTAGTCTGGGCAGACCAGAGCGGCTCCCATATCCCGCACGCCTTGAACGGTATCGAACCGCGGACCCGCGGATCACACCACATGGCATAGCTGAGATTTGTGGAACTAGGGGCTTGTCGAGTGCTATTCTGAGGCTCTGCCCTTACGATGGGCTCACCACGCAAGTCACGGCTCAATCGAACCTCGTTCTCTCAAGCTGTGTTTGACCTCCATTGATCTCATAGACAGACCCAGTAACGAACGAGGCCTCGTCGGAAAGAAGCAACGTGACAACGCTGGCGACCTCGTTTGGGGTTCCCATACGCCCCATCGCAGTTTTCGCGGCAATTTTCGAAACTACTTCGTCGGGAAGACCTATGCTGGAAGCGGTGCGAACCGGGCCAGGTGCCACGGCATTAACGCGGATTCCGCGGGTCGCGTATTCTACCGCCGCACTGCGGGTCAGACCAATGATGCCGTGCTTTGAGGCCGAATAGGCGGCTCGCAGCGGGTGCGCCTGGACGCCTGCCGTCGAAGCCATGTTCACGATTGCGCCCCCGCCGTGTTCGACGAAATGGGCGATTTCTTCCTTCATGCAGTAGAAGGTGCCGTTGAGGTTCACTTCGATGACCCGCAACCAGTCGGTGGGGTCGATGAGGTGGGTGTCCACCTGCTTTGGCGTGATCCCCGCGACGTTAAAGGCCATGTCGAAGCCGCCAAAGACGCTGACGGCAAATGGAATCAGGCGCTCGACGTCGCTGAGTTTGGAGACATCGCAAACGATACCCGCCGCCTGGCCGCCCGACGCGCAAATCTCGGAGGCGACACGCTCCGCCCCCGCTTCATTTGCATCCGCCACGACGATTTTTACCCCTCGTGCCGCCAGCATTTTCGCGGCTGCTTCACCCAGCCCCGAACCACCTCCAGTGACGAGGCAAACTTTTCCATCAAAGGACATTGAGATTCTCCTCTATGCGATCTTGCTGAGCGTGAGCTCAGTGCGCGGCGGCAGTTTTAGGGCCGATCACGCTGAAAACGACGCCGGCGGGATCCGCGAACACCGCGATTCTCCCGTGCGGGATGTCCGTAGGCGGCATGAGGTTTGTGGCACCGAGGTTGACAGATGCCTCCACGGTCGCCGCCGGATCGGCAACAGCAAAGATCACGTCCCAGTAGGGCGGGATTTCCTTCGGCATCGCAGGCGGCCGCGGCAGAAGCCCGGCTATGGACCGCCCGCCAACTTGCCATTCACGCCGTTGGAGAGGGTCTTCCGGCGATGGCTCAGCCAGCGTCCAACCCAAAACCTCGCGATAGAAGGAAGACGAGGCATTGACATCGTCGGTGATGAGTTCGCTCCAAGCCAGCGCGCCAGGCTCGTTTAGCGCCGAGGCTCCTTTGAACCCATCGGCCTGCCAAATAGCGAACTCCGCACCGGATTGATCCGCAAGTACGGCGAACCGTCCTGCGTTTCCAAGCGTCGTAGGCGCCTGGACGACCTTGCCGCCCGCCGCGATGGCGGTCGTCACTGTTGCCTCTGCGTCCGCGACACTGAAGTACATCCTCCATGCTGCACGAAGTTCGCCGGTCTTCGGCCCGATCCCGCCAACGGGCCGCCCCCGCAGGAGATATGCATCCTGCATCACGACAGGCGCCGATAAGTCGGGCTGCTGCCAACCTAGAATCTCGCCGTAGAACTGGCGCGCCGCCACGGGGTCTGCCGCGACGAGGCCGACCCACGTTGGCGTTCCGTATTCATTGACTGCATCACTCATAGCATTTCCTCGTGAGATATAATTACACTGGAGGTAATATCGCACTAAGTGCGATTATGTCAAGAGATGGAGCGTACCGGCAGCGTCGCGCTACCGCACGGGACGGTGGGCGTGTTCCCAGGCGATCAAACTGCGTTTCTTGCTCGGTGAGGCTCAATTGAGTATGCTGACACTCAGTGTAATCTTTTGAACGGACGTGCATGTGACCGGCAATGGGACAAGCGTGGCGGCGCAGGCGGAAGGCCTGCGTGAGCGCAAAAGGCGGGAGACCCATCAACGCATTGCCGACGTTGGGCTCAAGCTGTTCATTCTGAACGGCTACGACGCTACGACGCTGGATGCCATCGCGGCCGGGGCCGGCATCTCGCGTCGCACCTTTTTCTACTATTTCAAATCGAAGGAAGACGTCCTGATGGCAATGCAGGGCGCTGGCTTTCCGCAAGCGCTCCGCCCTACGATCCTTGAGGAGTCGCCCGACACGCCACCACTCAAGGCCGTCCGCAACTGCATTCTCAAATTGGTCGAACGTTACGAGACGAAGGAGTCGGTCATTGTCGATCGATTGCTGCGGTCGACCGAGGCCCTTTACGTTCGCAAGCAGGCGCTCTTCGTCGAGATGGAACAATCTCTGTTTGAGGGAATGTTGGAATTGTGGCCGTCTACCGAGAACCCCGGGGCGCTTCGAGTTGCTGCTATGACAGGCATGGGAGCACTCCGGCTGGCAATGGACAAATGGAGGCAGGAGAACGCCAAGCTCCCGCTGGCTTACTATGCGCGCGAAGTGTTCAATCTGCTCGAACGCCAAGTCTGATCAGATGCCCCTGACGGGAGGTTCGTTACGCGGCGAGTTGGCGAAGCTCAGCGACATCCTTTCTTGGCGGCGCCCCGAACATACGGGAATATTCGCGGCTGAACTGCGATGGGCTTTCATAGCCAACCTGAAACGCAGCCACCTCGACATTGGCCGCCCCCGCAACCATCAGCCGGCGCGCCTCGAGCAGGCGAAGCTGCTTCTGATATTGCAGCGGCGTCATCGATGTCAGCGCCTTGAACTGACGATGGAATGCCGATGGGCTTAGCTGCGCGATAGACGCCAACGTTTCGATCCGAACAGGCTGGGCGAAACGGTCGCGCAACGCATGGATGGCGCTGATGACACGCTGGGTATGATTGGTCGCCAACGTCATTTTTGCGACCTCGCCACCATTGGGGCCGGTCAGGAGCCAATAGCAGATTTCCCGCATGATCGAGGGGTACAGCATCGGGATAGCTTTTGGGGTGTCAAGCAAGCGTACTGCGCGCAGGGCGCAGTCTGCCACCGAAGGGTCCACTGCGGTGACAAAGATGCCATTGCGGGCGTTTCCCCCCGTGACCGGCGGTGAATCCAGCCCCTCCATGACCTCTCGCATCACCCCGAGATCCAGTTCGATGATAACGCCGAGATAGGGTTCGCTCAGGCTGGCCTGTGTGACCCGGCCGCTCGCGGGCGCTTCAACGCTGACGACGAGAGCCTGTCCTGCGCTGTAGTCGAAACGCCTGTCGCCAAACATCGTCCATTTGGCTCCCTGGGCCACGATGCACAGCGCCGGCTTGATGATGATGTGGGGATGATTGGCCTCATGGTCCGACCGCAGGATCGTGAGACCATCGATGGCCGTTTCGAACAGATGCTCCCCTTCTTGTGTGTTCGTATAGCGGGTCACCGTTTCAGCAAGGCTGTTCAACATCGGATTCTCCCTATCGCTATCGTCAGCGAGCATATAGGCCGACGAACACGAATAGGCAAGAATGAAAGTAGTTCCGGCATTCACGTCAGGAGAATGGAGCGTATCTTGTGATGGATAGACCGACACAAGGAGCGCCGAGATGTCGCTGGAAAATGGTTCTAATACAGGTATTAAGGTCGCGATTGTCACAGGCGGAAGCCGCGGTCTCGGCCGCAACACCGTGCTCAGCCTCGCGAAGCGCGGTGTCCACTCGATCTTTACCTACAACTCCAATCGTGCAGAAGCTGACAAGGTCGTAGCGCTCGCCGAAGAAGCCGGGGCAAAAGCCATCACCCTGCAGCTCAGCACGGCGGATACCAGTACATTCGACGGCTTTGTCGGAGGCGTCCGTGAAACGCTGACCAAACTGGGAGTCGAACGCTTCGACTATCTCGTCAACAACGCCGGCACCTCCTACCACGCCCCCATTGACGCGACGCCCGAGCAGGAACTCGATTTCCTCTACAACATTCACTTCAAGGGCGTGTTCCTCCCGACGCAAAGGCTGCTGCCGTTGATCAACGACGGCGGACGTATCGTCAATTTCTCGACTGGCCTCACACGGATCATCATCCCCGGCAGCGCGGCCTATGGATCGATCAAGGGCGCGGTCGAGGTGGTCACCCGCTATCTGGCGAAGGAACTAGGCCCACGCCGGATCGCGGTCAATGTCGTTGCACCTGGGGCGATCATGACCGACTTTAGCGGCGGCGCGGTTCGGGGCAATCCTGAACTCAACAAGCAGATTGCAGGCATGACGGCGCTCGGCCGCGCGGGCGAGCCCGACGACATCGGCCCGATGGTCGCCTCCTTGCTTTCCGAGGACAGTCGTTGGGTGAACGCTCAGAGGATCGAAGTCTCTGGCGGCATGGCCATCTGACACAACAAAGGGGCGCGCTTCTTGCGCCCCCTCTTCCAGACCTTCACCGGATCTTGTGTTCGGCAGCAGAGCCCGGCCGAAAGCGGCGGCGCTTGACCAAAATCGCATGACACCAAGGCCAAACCCAAGGGATCACATCATGACTAATCTTGCAGGCAAAGTTGCATTGATCACTGGCTCGGCGCGCGGGATCGGGAGGGCAATCGCGGAGCGATATGGCTCTTTGGGAGCCAGTGTCATCGTCAACTATTCCACCGATAGCCGGCGCGCGAGCGAGGCAGTTGCCACGATCGAGCGCCTCGGCGGGGCAGCGATTGCCGTCCAGGCGGATGTCTCGAACGTGGCCGAGGTCGCGCGCCTGTTCGAGACCGGCGTCGAGAGGTTCGGCCATATCGATATCGTGGTCGCCAACGCGGGGGTGGAACTGATCGACCGACCACTTCTCGAGGTTACCGAAGACGACTTCGACCGCCTCTTCGGCGTCAATACGAAGGGCGCCTTCTTCACGCTGCAGAACGCGGCGAGGCACGTGACCGACAACGGCCGCATCATCTACGTTGGGTCGAGCAATACGGGCTTCCCCCTGCCGGGTTACTCACTCTACGGCGGCAGCAAAATCGCGCCGCAGTTTGTGGTGGAGGTCCTGGCCAAGGAAATCGGCGCGAGAGGCGTCACGGTCAATTCGATCCTGCCGACCGCGATCGAAGGTGCAGGCGTCTTTACCGATCAGGTGGCGCCTGAGTTTCGAGAATTCATCAAGAGTTTCCGCCCCATGCAGCGGATGGGCACAGTGGAAGATGTCGCCGATGCCGCTGAATACCTCGCCAGCGCTCTATCTGGCTTCGTGAGTGGCCAGCACCTGCTGCTAAGCGGCGGCGCTCCGGCCTGAGGAGATAGTATCGCCAGTTCACAGACAACGCGCCTTCCATGGCGCCCTCCCCGAACGCTTCCGAACTTGGCCGATCGTGATCCCCGACGTCCACGCTCTTACAACACAATGGAGATTCAGATGAAACTTAACGGCAGAACCATTTTGCTCACTGGCGGCACAAGTGGGATTGGACTGGAACTCGCCCGACTGCTTTTGGCGAAGAGGAATACGGTCATCGTAACCGGTAGGGACGAGGCCAGGCTGGAACAGACACGCCGCGCCCTGCCGGGAGTGCACGTGATTCGCAGCGATGTGAGCGAACCGTCGGCGATTGCCGCGCTCTTCGACCAGGTCACGACAGAGTTCCCCGCGCTCGATGTGCTGATCAACAATGCAGGGATCATGCGCAACATCAAGCTTCAGGAGCAGCATGCGCTCGACGATATCACACGCGAAATCGATATCAATCTGAGCGGTCCCGTCAGAATGGTCCAACGCTTTCTGCCTCACCTGGAAACCCGCACGGAAGCCGCGATCGTCAATGTCTCCTCCGGGCTTGCATTCGTCCCCTTTCCGGCAGCTCCCATCTACAGCGCCACCAAGGCAGCAATGCACGCCTACACGCTTGCTCTGCGCGTCCAGCTCAAGGGCACCAAGGTCGCCGTTTTCGAACTGGCACCTCCCGGCACGGAGACACCGTTGTTTCGCGATGAATTCGAACATGAGGTCCGCGGACAAAGCGCGATGAGCCCGGAGGTTTTGGCAAAAAAGGCCGTGGCCGCTTTGGAGGCGGGCCGATCAGAAATACGGCCTGGGCTGAGCAATGTCCTGAAAGCCATGAGCCGCATCGCACCGGGCCTCATGCTCAACCAGCTTGCCAAACTCTCTGATCCCGCGCGTCGATAGAGTTTCTCGGGGCATGACCTCCCGGCTCGTCGACCCTTCGCCCTCTCGTTCCATGGGGCGAGGGTCGACGAGCCGCTCCGAGCGTGCGGCGAAATTCCCTGGCGATGCGACATGACGCACACGAATTGAAGCTGATGGATAGCGAAGTGTCACCAGTCTTTCTAGTCGACACCGAACCGCTGGACGTAACGGTCCTTATATTCAGCGGCGCATCGCTCATGTGTGTTGCATCGACGATTGATCCGATGCGTGCCGCAAATCGTGTGTCGGGGCGCACGCTCTTCAAATGGCGAATCGTCTCGATAGACGGGAAGCCTGCAAATACAACCTGTGGCTTGCCGATCGCTGTTTCTGGCTCCTTCAATACGCTTGAACGAGGCGATATGCTCTTGGTTGTCGGTGGTTTTGGCGCATCGGACATTGCGCGCACAACCTTTACTGCCAATCTCCGCCGCGCTGTCCACAATTATCAGATGGTCGGTGGCATTGAGGCTGGCTCATGGCTGCTCGGGCGCGCCGGCCTCTTGGCGGGACGCAAGGCGACCACCCATTGGGAGGACTTGGAGGAGTTCACCGCTGCATTTGCGGATTCGGATGTCAGGCCGGACCGCTATGTCATCGACGGTCCCGTCTTTACAACCGGCGGCGCCTCACCGACCTTCGATTTGATGCTGCATTTGATCCGCTCGCGCTATGGCATGTCGGTCGCCCTCGATGTCGCAAGCATCTTCATTTACGATGAAGCTCACAGGTCCAGCGATGCACAGCCACTGATTTCGCTGGGTCGGCGCGATGACGTTCATCCGAAACTTGCGAGTGCGATCCGGCTCATGGAAGCCCATATCGATTCACCGTTGACGGTCGCAGCTATAGCCAAGCGCTGCGGATTGAGTGCGCGAAGCCTCGAAAAGATTTTTGCCAGGGCTGTTGGCGAGGGGCCTGGACGCTATTTTCTCCGTCTCCGGCTAAAGGTGGCACGGCGGCTTATTACCGATACCAGAGCGCCGTTGGCGGATATCGCCGCGCGTACGGGTTTTTCGTCGGCGGCCGCCTTCAGCCGCACATTCAGGAGTGTCGAGGGGAAGCCGCCAAGCGCGTTCAGGCGCAACTGAAGTGCCCCTGAATTTCGGCCAGCGTAAGCTGAAACCTTCCCCTTAATCTCCATTTCAATAAGTCCTAATGAAGGAACGCCAAAATCCACAATGGTCGTCGTCCTTTCGCCACCAATCCGATCACAAGGCGGGAGGAACCCTCTGTGCAGGACGAAAGAGACATCTTGGACAGAGCGGGAGGCGCTCCGACAAATGGTCGCAAGAGAGTTCGCAATTGCCCAGGCTTTTGCTGGATATCCACACCTTCTGATGTTCGACGGGCCGTGCAGTGCTTGGATATGCTGCCCACCACCATCGTTGTGGTCGGATTGCTCAGGAATTGCGGAAAGTATCAATTATCATTCGTATATGGTTACGCTCGTCGGTAGGCCATTTGATAGATTTCCTCCGGAGGGGGTTGTGAGAATTCGACGTCCTCGCAAAGGAGGAGTTAGATGATGCACATAACCAGGATAGCGCAGCTGGCCGGCTTATTAGGGTGGACTTGCGTCGCTCACGCTGCTGATCGAACTGAATTGAAGGTTGCAGATTTTCTAAGTCATCAGCAACCATCCAAGATCATACAGAATTCCGAGCTTCTTCCATCCGCGGACGCACGGGAGGCACAGGCTCCGTTTACGGGTACTATCACGCTGTCGGAAACGGAGATGGTTACCGAACCCAGCAAATTCAAAAGCAATAGCGTGCTCGACAAAGACCCAACAATCTTTCCGGCTGCCGCAATTTCATTTGTGACCCATAACGGCGACCTGGTTCCCACGACGCAGGATGTCCTGCGCTATGGGTCCACCTCGCATGGAAAAAGCTACTGGGACATCATCGTTCAAGCTGGCAAGGTTTGGTCGGAGCCCAATGACGCAGGCTGGTCCCGGGCATCGTTTCCATTTTCCTTGATGCGCTCAATCGAAGGGGAGACACATAATGGCGTTGCCATGTTCCTGTAT
>Ga0307515_10023840_pt1 | contig 10697 bp, 10 predicted proteins | sample 17_EM_MG_FD_194513 | JGI IMG/M metagenome (GOLD analysis project Ga0307515, IMG submission 194513) | Populus trichocarpa ectomycorrhiza microbial communities from riparian zone in the Pacific Northwest, United States - 17_EM | ecosystem: Host-associated > Plants > Roots > Unclassified | place...
GGTGCAGTCATCGAGCAGCAGGCACTCGAAGCCGCGATCGTTCGCCTCGCGCATCGTGGTGTGCACGCACACGTCGGTCGTGATGCCGGCGAGCAGCAGATTCTCGATGCCGCGGGTGCGCAGGATGAGTTCCAGATCGGTCGCGCAGAACGAACCTTTGCCGGGCTTGTCGATAATCACTTCACCGTCGAGGGGGGCGAGTTCGTCGATGAGGTTCCAGCCCGGCTCGCCGCGCACGAGGATGCGGCCGCAGGGGCCGTCGTCGCCGATGCCGACGCCGTCGGTGCCGATGCGGCGCGAGCGCCAGCGCTTGTTCGCGGGCAGGTCCGACAGATCGGGCCGGTGGCCTTCGCGGGTGTGGATGATCGTGAAACCGAGCGTGCGCATCCGCGCCATCAGCGCCTTGATCGGCTCGATCGGTGCGCGCGTCAGCGAGATGTCGTAGCCCATCTTGTCGACATAGCCGCCGACACCGCAGAAGTCGATCTGCATGTCGATCACGACGAGCGCGGTGTTCGACGCTTGCAGGTCGCCGTTGTACGGCCAGGGATACGGGTTCGCGTCGATGAACGTGGTTGCGGCCATCGTGATCACCTCGCCGAAGACAGTTCGCCCGGGCTGCCCTCGGCCACCTTGCCGGGCCGGCAGCTGATCACGAGGATCACGAGCGTCAGCACATACGGCACCGCGCTGAACAGGTTGTAGCCCGAGCTGATGCCGATCGATTGCAGCGCCGGCCCGATCGCGCCCGCGCCGCCGAACAAGAGTGCCGCGCCGACGCAGCGCAGCGGGCTCCAGCGCGCGAAGATCACCAGTGCGACGGCGATCAGGCCTTGTCCGCTGGAGATGCCTTCGTTCCAGCTGCCGGGGTAGAACAGCGTGAGCGAAGCGCCGCCCAGACCCGCGATTGCGCCGCCCGCCGCGGTGGCCGCGATGCGGATGCCGTTGACCGAGTAGCCGAGCGCCTTGGTCGCGCTCGCCGAGTCGCCCGCGAGGCGCACCAGCAGGCCCCAGCGCGTGCGCCCGAAAGCCCAGTACATGCCGACAGCGAGCAGCAGCCCGATCGGCAGCAGCGGGTTCACCTGCAGCGCCGACTGGAACAGCGCCGAACTGCTCCACGCGCCGAGCGCGAGCGGCGGCAGCTGCGTCGCCTGCGGCTGGATCAGCGGCTTGCCGAGGTAGAACGCGAGCCCCGTGCCGAGCAGCATCAGCGCAATGCCGGTGGCCACATCGTTGACGCGCGGCAGCGAGCACAGCAGGCCGTGCAGCAGGGCGAGCGCGGCGCCGGTCGCGGCGGCGATCAACACGCCGAGCCACGGCGAGCCGGTGAGGTAGGAGCCGCCGAACGCGGCCATCGCCGACAGCACCAGCACGCCTTCGAGGCCGAGGTTGATGCGGCCGGATTTCTCGGTCAGGCACTCGCCGAGGCTGACGAACAGGAAGGGCACGCCGACGCGCAACGCGCCGCCGAGGATCGCGGCGAGGAACGGGAGGAGGATGTCGCTCATGTCGCGCTCACGTGGGCTTGACCGTGCTGTTCAACGGCACTTCCTTGGTTTGCATCGAGCGCCGGAAGCGCTCGCCCGCCGCCTTCCAGTCGACGCCGCGCAGTGCCTCGCTCGCGAGGATCAGCACGAACGCGATGCCTTGCAGAACCTGCACCGAGGCATCCGGCAAGCCGAGCCGCCGTTGCAGCAAACTGCCCGCCGCGCCGAAGCCACCGAACAGGATCGCGACCGGGATGATCGCGATCGGGTTGTGCCTTGCAATGAACGACACCAGGATGCCCGCGTAGCCATAGCCCGCGATCAGCGATGCGTTCGCATTCGTGTGCACCGCCGCGACCTCGATCGCGCCGGCCAGGCCGGCGCAGCCGCCACCCAGCGCGCACGCGAGCAGGATCAACCCGCTGGCAGGCAGGCCGACCAGCTGCGCGGTGCGCGGGTTGCCGCCGACCACGCGCACCGAGAAGCCGCGCGCGGTGAGCGCGAGCCACAGGCCGAGCGCGATGCACGCGACGACGCCGATCACGAAGCCCCAGTGCACGTCCGAGCCGAAGATGCCGCCGATCTGGATCGCCTCGGTGAGCGATCGGGTCGACGGCTTGTTCAACGTCGCCGGGTCGCGCATCGGGCCTTCGACCAGCTGCTTGAAGATCGCTATTCCCGTGTAGGCGAGCAGCAGGCTGCTGATCGTTTCGTTGACACCGCGGTACTGGCGCAGCGCGCCGGCCAGCGCGATCCACGCGCCGCCGAGTGCGAAGCCCGCGGCGCAGACGATCACCGTACCGATGATGTTGCCCGGCAGCGGCATCAGATAGGGCACAGCCGCTGCCGCGAGACCACCCAGCACCAGCGCGCCTTCGCCGCCGATGATCACGAGCCCGGCGCGCGCCGGCAGCGCCACGCACAGCGCCGTCAGCATCAGCGGCGCCGCGCGGGTCAGCGTGTTCTGCCACGAGAACCAGTCGCCGAACGCGCCCTTGAACAGCAGTGCCCAGGTGTCGACCGGGCTCACGCCGCCGAGCCAGACGAACAGGCCGAACAGCAGCAGCGCGCCGATCAGCGCACCGATCGGCAGCAGCGCGTCGACGAGGTTCTTGTGCATGGCGCGGGCCGATGCCAAGGATCAGACCGAGCCGATCACACCTTCGACCAGGTAGTTCATCCCTTCGAGCGCCGGGTCGGTCTGCTTCAAGGTCTTCGGCACCACGACCACGCCCTTGTTGCTCTTCAGCCCGCCGGCGAAGATGTCGAAAGTACCGGCGAGCATCTTCGCCTTGATCGCATCGGCTTCCTTCTTCGCCGTGTCGGGCACCATCGCGCCATACGGCGACATCTTCACGTAGCCTTCCTTCAAACCGCCGCGCAGGAAGTTCGGGTGCGGCTTGCCGGCCTGGGCCGCGTCGACCACCGTCTTGTACGCGGTCGACCAGTTCCACTCGGCGCCGGTCAGGTACGCGGCCGGGGCGAGCTTGGCCTGGCTGACGTGATAGCCGCAGACCATCTTGCCGCGCTTCGCCGCGGTCTCGACGATCACCTTCGGGCTGTCGACGTGCATCGTGAACACGTCGACGCCCTGGTCGGCGAGGCTGTTGGTGGCTTCGGCTTCTTTCACCGGCATCGACCACTCGCCGGTGAAGATCACGGTCGTCGTGATCTTCGGGTCGACCGCCCTTGCGCCCATCGTGAACGCGTTGATGTTGCGCAGCACCTGCGGGATCGGCTTGGCGGCGATGAAGCCGATCTTCTTGCTCTTGCTCATGTGCCCGGCGATCACGCCGTTCAGGTACTGGCACTCGTCGATGTAGCCGAAGTAGCTGCCGGTGTTCTTAGGGTGCTTGCCTTCGGTCCACATGCCGCCGCAGTGCGAGAAGCGCACGTCGGTTTCCTTCGCGGCGAGGCCGATCAGGTAGGGGTCGAAGTAGCCGAAGGATGTGGGGAACAGCAGCGTCGCGCCGTCCTGCTTGATCATGCCGGTCATGGTCTTGGTGACGGCGGCGGTCTCGGGCACGTTCTCTTCCTCGACGACCTTGATGCCGGGCATCTTCTTCAGCTCGGCGGCGGCTGCGGCCTGCGACTGGTTGTAGCCGAAGTCGTCGCGCGGGCCGACGTAGATCACGCCGACCGTCAGCGGCTTCTGCGCGGCTGCGTTGCGAATCGCCCAAGGCGAGATCGAGGCGAGCGACAGGGCTGAAAGCTGCGCCAGGGTGCGGCGGCGCGAGGCGTCGAGAGGATTCGTCATGAAGTTTCTCCGCGAGGTTGGGGGCCGCGGCGCACTTTGGTGCACGCCTTGGTATACCAACAAGGATTCAGCAAGAGGCGTGCCCGCTTGGCGGGTTGCATCGAGGCGGATGAACGCTCTTTTTGACCGCAAAGGACGCGGAGGACGCAAAGGCGCCAAGGAAGAGACAGGACTTTCTCTTGCTTGGCGTCTTGGCGATCTTTGCGCCCTTGGCGGTCGACCTTGCTGTGAGGCTGCGCCGACTTTCGAGCTACCGCGCCAGCCGCGACCTGGCTTCGTGCAAGGTGTGCAAGGTGATCTTGCGCACCTCGGCCTTGCTCTGTTCGATGTGCGTCTTCAGCAGCAGTTGCGCCTGATCGGCCTTGCGCTGGATCACCGCGCGCAGGATCTTCGCGTGCTCGGCGTAGGTCGCCTCGATGCGGTCGGCGCGCGTGAAATCGAGGTGCCGGATGATGCGGATGCGCTCAGTCACGTCCCAGTGCACGCGCGCCATCTCGGCGTTGCCGGTGGCACGCACCAGAGTGGCGTGGAACTGCTCGTCGTTCGCACCGACCTGTCGCGCGTCGGTCAGGCGCTCGGCCACCGGCACGAGCCAGATGTCTTTCAGCGCGTCAAGCTCGGGCGGGTCTTCGACGCGGTTGCACAGCTTCGTGACGCTGAAAAGCTCGAGCACCACGCGCAGGTCGTAGAGTTGTTCGAGCTTGCCGAAGTCGATCGGCTTGACGAACCAGCCGAGCTTGGCCTCGACATCGAGAAAGCCCTCGTTGCGCAGCCGAAACAGCGCCTCGCGCACCGGCGTGCGGCTCACGCCGAGGCGGTTGCCGAGCTCGGCCTCCGAGAAGCGGTCGCCGGCGACGAGCTGGAAGTCGTTGATCTCGGTCTTCAGCGTCACGTACACCTGCTCCGCGAGGTTGGCGCGGGCAGCGGGCAGCGGTGCAGAGGTGACGATCATGGCCCGATCTTAACGAGCCGTCACGGCGCGCCCGGGTTCATGAGGCTGACGTGTGCGGCGACTACGCGCCAGCCGCCGGCCATGCGCACCCAGGTCTGGCTCTGGCGGCCGACCTTCGCGCTGCCGTCGCGGTGGAACTCGGTCATCGCGGTCGCGAAGTCGCGGCCGTAGGTGGTAATCACGGTGTTGGCGAGCGTGCGCGCAAGCCCGGTCGCGGGCCGCGCGAGGCGGAACGCGCGGATCGCCTCGATGCCGATCAGGTTCTCGGCCACGCCGTAGCGCACGGTCAGCGGTGAATCGCAGAACAGTTCGTCGAGCACGTCGACCTGGTTGGTGACGAGCGCGTCTTCGTAGCGCGCGAAGACGGCGGTCATCTCGGCGAGCACATCGGGGATGTTGATGTCCATCACATGGTCGTTCACAGAGAAGCCACCGGTGACGCCGCGATGCCGATCGACTGCAGATGATGCGCGACGCGCAGCGCCAGGTCTTCGCGCCACGGTGCGGTGATGACCTGCACGCCGATCGGCAGCGATGCGTGCGCGCCCCAGACCGGCACCGCACACACCGGCAGCCCGATGCACGAGATCGGTTGCGTCAACAGGCCCATGCTCGGCCGTGCGGCCAGGCGCTGGCCGTTGATCTCGATCCACTCGGTGCCGATGGTCGTGGCAGCGCATGGCGTGGCCGGCGCGAGCAGCACGTCGACTTCCTCGAACAGCTCGGCCGCGCGCAGCGCGAACCAGCGCCGCACACGCTGCGCCTGCTGCACCCACGCGGCGGGCAGCAGCGCGCCGGCGAGAAAGCGGTCGCGCGAGAGCGGCTCGAAATCGGCAGCGCGGCTGCGCAGGTCGGGCAGATGCAGCGCGGCACCTTCGGCGTTGCTGATCAGGAAAGCCGCGGCGCGCGCGCGGGCGACGTCGGGCAGCTCCAACGTGCGCGACGCATCGAGCGCCCGCGCGACGCGCGTGACGGCGGCGCGCGCCTCGGTGCCGGCGTTGTCGTGAAAGTAGCCGCCCAGCGTCGCGATCCGCAGCCCGCCGATGCCCAGCGCCAGCGCATCGGCGGTCGGCTCGATCGCGCGGTTCACGCAGCCCGGGTCATGCGCATCGAAGCCCTGCATCGCGTCGTAGACCAGCGCCAGATCCATCGCACTGCGCGCGAACGGCCCGAGGTGATCGAGGCTGGCGACGAACGGGTAGCTGCCGTTGCGCGGCAGGCGGCCATAGGTCGGCTTCAGCCCGAAGGTGCCGCACAGCGACGACGGCACGCGGATCGAGCCGTTCGTGTCCGAGCCCAGCGTGATCGGCACCTGCCCGGCCGCGATCGCCGCAGCCGATCCGCCCGACGAGCCGCCGCCGATGCGCGAGAGGTCGTGCGGGTTGTGGCAGGCGCCTTCGTGCGTGTTCTCGGTCGTGAAGCCGTAGGCGTACTCGTCCATGTTCAGCGCGCCGACGAGCACCGCGCCGGCCGCTTGCAGGCGCGCGACCAGCGGGCCGTCGTGCGTCGCGGCGGGTTGGCCGCGCTCGATTTTCGAGCCGGCCAGCGTCGTGATGCCGGCCACGTCGAACAGGTTCTTCACTGCGAACGGCACGCCGAGCAGTGCCAGCGATTGCACGGTGGTGTCGCCGACCGCGAGCCGCGCGTCGAGTGCCGACGCGGCCTGCAGTGCGCGCTGCGCGGTCACGTCGGTGAACGCGTTGATGCGCTCGTCGGTCTCGCAGATGCGCACCAGGCTCGCCTGCACCAGCGCGGTCGCGGTGACCGCGCCGCTGCGCACGGCAGCGGCCATCTCGGCGGCGCTGCCTTTCAGCAGTTCATCGGCGCTCATCGGCTGCCGGCGGGAGAAATCGGCACGAAGGCCTCGGCCGGGTCGTCGGTGACCGCGAGCGGATGCGCACCGACCAGATCGGCCATCGAGGCCGCGAGCGCGAAGTAGTTCAGCACGCCCGGCCGGTGTTCGGCCGCCAGCGGCAACTGCAATGCGGCAGCTGCCGCGTCGACGTAACTCTCTATCTGCGCAGGGGTCATCAACGGAGGCGCCTTTCATGATGTCTCTAGCGCCGCACCTCGCGTTGGAAGATTTCCAGGCTGAGCTTCTTCGCCGCGATGAAGCCGGGTTCGGACAGCGTCGCAACCGTGCGCGGGCGCGCCTCGCCGTACTGCAAGATTTCGGCCACCTTGGTCGGCCGCTTCGTCAGCAGCAACACCTGGTCGGCCAGATACACCGCTTCTTCGAGGTCGTGCGAGACCAGCATCATCGTGGTGCCGGTCTGCATGAAGACCTCCTGAAGCTTCTCGCGGATGAACAGCGTCATCTCGAAATCGAGCGCCGAAAACGGTTCGTCGAGAAACAGCACCTCGGGGTTCGGCGCGAGCGCACGCATGATCGACGCCGTCTGCTGCTGCCCGCCCGAGAGTTCGTACGGGTAGCGCTTCAGATCGAACTTCACATCGAAGCTCGCGACCAGTTCCGCCATGCGTCGATCCACCTCGGCCTTCGACTTGCCTTCGAGCACCAGCGGGTACGCGATGTTGTCGATCGTGCGCATCCACGGGAACATCGCCTCGCGGTAGTTCTGGAACACGTAGCCGATCTTCGTGTCCTTCAGGCTCTTGCCGTCGAACAGGATCTGCCCCGAGTCGATCGGGATCAGCCCGGCGATCATGTTGATCAGCGTCGACTTGCCGCAGCCGTTCGGGCCGAACACCGAGACGATCGCGTGCTTCGGGATGTCGAGGTCGAAGTTCTCGTAGAGCGGCCAGCCGGCGAAATACTTCGTCAGGCCGCGGATCGTGATGTGCGTGCCGGTGGGGCCGGGTGTGAACGGACGGACAGGCACGTCGGCGATGACGGGGGCGTTGAGGACGGTCGACATGTCATGTACTCCGGAAGGTTTCAAATCGGAGCGCGCCGCGGACACGGGGTGGCCGACTGCGCTCGTGTCCCCCGGCCCGGCCTTCGGCCGAGCCTCCTCCTTTACCTCGCTCCGTCAGCCACCCCGCATCCGCGGCGAGGCGACCGCTGAGCGCCTCGGACCGCGGCCGCGGTGCCGGATCAGGTCGGTGGGGTGCGCTTCGGAGCGAAGTAAAGGAGGAGGCCGCAGGCCGGGGGACATGAGCGCAGAAGTGCGCCCCGCCGGCCTGATCCCGCTCCGACGAACGAGCGACCATCAGCGCCCGCTCCAATGAACAATCTTCCGCTCCATCACCAGGAACAGGATGTTCAGCGCATACCCCAAAGCCCCCGCAGCCAGGATCGCCGCATACATGCTCTTCACGTTCAGCACCTGCTGCGCGTCGATGATGCGGTGACCCAACCCGGTGTCGGAGCCGATGAACATCTCGGCGACGATCACGATCACCAGCGCCATCGAGACGGCAGAACGCAGCCCGACGAACGTGGGCTGGAGTGATTCCCAGATCAGCACGTCCTTGAAGATCTGCCAGCGCGACGCGCCCATCACCTTGGCCGCCATCACACGCTGCTTGCGCGCATTGATCACACCGTACGCGCTGTTGAACAGCACGATCAGCAGCGCACCGAAGGCCGCGATCGCGACCTTGTTGACGTCCGACACGCCGAAGATCAGCAGGAACAGCGGGATCAGCGCCGAGCTCGGTGTCGAGCGGAAGAAGTCGATCAGGAACTCGACGCTGCGGTAGGCGCGCTCGTTGCTGCCGAGCAGCACGCCGAGCGGCACGCCGACGACCGCGGCGATCACGAAGGCTTCGAGCGTGCGCATCACCGTCACGCCGAAATCGAGCAGCAGCGGCCCGCCGGCCAGGCCGGTGACGAGCGCGCCCAGCGTGTCCCACGGCGTGGGCAGCAGGATCGCCTTGATCAACCCGGCACGCACGACCAGGTCCCAGATGATGAATAGCGCGACCGGGCCGACGAAGGGCAGCAGCTTGCCCCATGAGAACTTGCTCGGTACTGCGGATGCGTCGGTCGACGCGCTCCACGGCTTGGCCTCGGTGGCGACGGGGTTGGCACTCATCGCTCAGGCCTTGTAGAGCAGCGGCTCGACGACGACCTTCTTCTCGAAGATGCCCTTGTCCGAGAACAGATCGTAGAACTTCTGGAAGTAGGCCACGTCGCTGGTCTTGAACTCGCTGTAGAGCATGTATGACGCGAGCGGCACTTCCTTCGTCAGCGGGCCTTCGATCGCGGTGTAGCCCTTCATGAACTGGCGCGCCTCGTCGGGCTTCGTACGCACGAGCTCGATGCCCTTCGCATACGCGGCGATGAACCTCTTCGCTTCGGCCGGGTTTTTCTTGATGAACTCGGTCGTCAAGCTCGCCGAGCCGCCGTGCCACGGCGCCATCGGGTCGCCGAGGATGTAGTGCGCGACCACGCCGGCTTCGAGCACGCGCGTCGTGCCGTTCATTCGGCCGATCGTGCCGGTGGGTTCCAGCGTGTAGGCCGCATCGATCTGGCCGGCGGCGAGTGCCGCCACGTGCTGGCCGATCGGAAGCTCGGTGACGCTCATCACGCCGGCGCCGGCCTTCTCGAGCATCGTCTTCGCGAGCGTCACGTTCTGGATGCCGGGGCCTGACGCGACGCGCTTGCCCTTCAGCTCGGCCATCGTCTTGACCGTGCTGCCGATCGGCACGAGAAACTCTTCGAGCACGTACTTCGCGTTGCTCGGGTTGGTCGCGAAGATCTTGAACAGCCCCGGCTGCGCGATCTCGCCGATCGCGAGGTTGGCCGAGCCCGTGCCGTTGGCGCTGCCGTCGGAGCGGCCCGACAGCATCGCCTCCATCACCTGCTGCGCGCCGGCGAACTTCAGCGGCTCCACGTCGAGGCCGGCCTCCTTGAAGTAGCCTTTCTCGATCGCCGCGAAGAACGGCAAGCCCGCCGCGACCGGCCAGTAGCCGACGCGGATCTTCGGGCCGGCCTGCGCGCGCGACAGCGTCGGCAGCCCCAGGCTCGCCAGCGCGGCGCCCGAGGCGGCTGCGGTGAGCAGGCGGCGGCGCGCGGTGGTGGTCGTGGATGAGCGCATGGCGAATCTCCCGAAGTGGCGATGGGTGGGTTCAGGTCGTTGCAGTGGTCGACGCAAGCGAGGCGAGGAACGCACGCCAGCCGCCGAACGCGGTGATGTCGCGCGCGCTGACCAGCGCATGCGCTTCGCAGACGAAGCCGTGCACGTGGCGGCCGTCGGCGAGTTCGAGCGAGCCCAGGCCGAGCGGCGGCGGGATCAGCGCGAGGAAGGAACCGACGGCGTCGAGCGGCATGTCCCAGACCTCGACCGCGATCGCGGCGCCTGCGTCGTAGGCACTCGCGCGCTGCAGCCCGGGCTTCGGCGGGGTCGTGTTCGGGAGCGCGAAGAGTTGGTAGTGCGGCGCCGTGGTCGTTGCCTCACGCAAGGTCGCGCCGCGCTCGGTGAGCTGGCCGTTCAGCGGCAGGCCGCTGAGGTGCGCGCCGACGACCGCGATCGGCAGCGTCGCCTGGCTCGCAGGCCAGGCGGCGAGCGTTTCCGTGGCCGGCGTCTCTGCGGCAGGGGCGTGCGCGCGGCCGGTCGCGCCGAGCGGCAGCTTCACGTTCGCCTCCCAGCTTTGGCCGAAGCGCGCCAGCGCTGCATCGGCCGCGCCGGGTGCGATGAAGGTCACGCCGAACGGCAGGCCGCTCGCGGTGAAGCCGGCCGGCAGCGCGAGCGCGCACCAGCCGAGCAGGTTGACGAAGTTGGTGTAGGTGCCGAGCAGCGCGTTTGCGCCCAGCGGGTCGGCGTCGATGTCGGTGTGCTTCGGGTGCGCGGGTGCGGTCGGCACCATCAGCAGGTCGAGGTCTTTCCACAACTCGGCCGTGTCGCGCTGCGCGTCGCGCAGCACGTATTGCGCGCGGAACGCGTCGGTCGCGCTGAAGTCGTTCGCGACTTCGATGACGCGGCGCACCGTGGCGTCGATCGCATCGGGGTCGCTCTGCATCAGTGCCTGCACGACCGCGTGGCGCTCGGCCACCCACGGGCCGCTGTAAAGCAGCTTTGCGACCGCGAGCAGC
>Ga0307515_10023841_pt1 | contig 10696 bp, 8 predicted proteins | sample 17_EM_MG_FD_194513 | JGI IMG/M metagenome (GOLD analysis project Ga0307515, IMG submission 194513) | Populus trichocarpa ectomycorrhiza microbial communities from riparian zone in the Pacific Northwest, United States - 17_EM | ecosystem: Host-associated > Plants > Roots > Unclassified | place...
ATAACTAATTTCAGAAGATTTTTTTGAAGCTGCAGACTATGAGGAGCACAGGGAGATGCCATCAGAATATGAGGAGGCAGGCAATGCAGAGAAAATGGTGTCATATGATCATGAAAATAAATGGAGAGAGAAGACGACAGCAGAAGAAAAAATAAAGACACCAGAGTGTGGCGAGGAAACTTTTAAGGAGTACAAGGTCGAGAGAGAACTAAATTCAGTGGTAGGAGCATTTCAGTGGAATTTATATGCAAACTTCGTTAAGCCAGCTGGAGAGCTTCATAACCAGGAAGAAAACGAGGAGAAAATGAGAATTTCTAACAATCATGAAGAAGCTGAGCAAACATCTATAGTGTCTGATGATTGGGAAGACTGTGAAACTAAGCTGGAAAAACTTCACCACCCTTACAAAAAAGCAGAATTTCCAATCCGGGAGTTCGAGGAGAACGGAGAAATGAAGGAACTAAAAGATGCTCAGGACTCGGTGGAAACTGAGAAGAAACAAAGGGAGGCACTAGATCATAAGGAAATGGAGAATAGATCAGATGAAGTTCCTATTACGGACGATGAGTATGATGGAAGCCTCGATGATATATATGAGAAAGAAGCAAATGTGGAGGGACAGCAAGAAGACTGGGACAGGGTAGAATGTGGAATGAAACAAGGTGGTTGGAACCTAAAAGAAAATGAGGAGAAACAAAATGATTTGCACAGGGGAGAAATATCAGGTGAAGATGGTGGGATAGAAGGGAGTGCGAAGCTGGAAGAACTCAAGGAGGATGAAGAGATACTCAAAAGAAGTGACCAGATGAATGAAATTGAGAAGAGAGGAGAAAAGATGTGTGAAGGGATAGAAACTGAGAGGATAAGATCAGAGAGTCATCAGGGGGGAGAAGATAGAAAGGCCATGGAAGTGACTGAACAGTCCTTAAGATATGAGGGGGGCAATCTTGAAACTGCGAAGGATGAGCAGGAAAAAAAGAACCTAGGTGAGAGTGACAATGCCTGGGGACGCACTACAAACTTTGCTGCTGGGGATTTAAAGACACAGGTTCTTACTGCCGAGGAGAATGGAAGGCTAATGGAGGTAACTGAATTTTCTCCTCTGTTACAAGGGACTGAACAGGAGTCAAAGGCAGTCAAAGACGCAAACAGTCCGGAGGAACAGGATTGTGAAATTGCTTGCTTGGCTCAAGGTTTCATTGGACTTGATAGGATCAAGAAGCAAACTGCAGATGTAACTGAGGATCTTCTTATTGGCGAAAATGGGGTATATTTTGGTGAAAATGACGTTAACTTTGAAAACAAGCAAAATCATCATGTAACAGAATACAAGAGCATGCCTAATCAGGAAAAATGCGTTGAAGATGTTACTATTGAATTGGATGATAATGGTGATGTTGATATTTGTGAACCTGAAGTTCACGCTATTAATGAAGAAAGTGAGAAGAGTTCGATATCCTCTCATAATGAAAGATGGTCCAGTGATGAGACAGAATCACTTTGTGATCCAGAGTGCTGTATTGAAGAAGCTGCTTGTGAATTTGGAGAAAATAACAACGATATCAATGAGTCTGAAGTTACAGCAAATCACGAGAATTCTTTTGAATCTTCTCATGATGATAGATGGGTAGATAATGGTATCAATACCAAAGCAAGTCAGCAACCTTGTATATTTAAAGGGCAAGGGGAGATCACAGAGAAATCCGTGGAAGAGGAATTAAGCCAAAGCACCAGCAAGAAAGAGGAGAATTGTTGCAAAAACCTGGCAATGGAAGAGAAGGAATGTGAAGATGATTTGAGAAAGGAAGTGGAGGTGGAAAAGAAACACTTAAAGAAAAAGGAAAAAATGAAAGAGGGGGAAGTAGAAAGAGAAAAGGAGAGAATAGCTGTTGAAAGGGCAATACGAGAAGCGCGCGAAAGGGCTTTTGCAGAAGCCCAAGAAAGGGCTGCTATCGAGAGAGCAGCTGCAGAAGCTCATCAAAGGTCAAAGGCTGAGGTCCGAGAAAGGCTAGAGAAGGCTCCTTCAGAAGCTAATAATAAGTCAGCTGCTGAGAAGGCTTCTTCTGAAGCCAAACTAAAAGCTGAACGTGCTGCAGTAGAGAGAGCAACTGCAGAGGCCAGGCAGCGTGCCCTAGAAAAAGCGTTGTCTGAGAAGGCTGCTTTTGAGGCAAGAAATCAGGCTGAAAAGTCTACAGCTGAGAGACTTTCAAGCATTTCAAAAGCTAACGGGATGAATTCCAGAGCAAGTGTCTTTACTTATATTTTCCTAGCTCCTTTTGTTATCCATAAAAGCATTCTGCATGGAAAATTAACAGTTGTGGAATTTCTAGCAGGATAAACAATACAACGACCCAGGTCCTTCTAGCAGTTCAAGATATCCTGGATCTTCAAATCATGGTGGTATGTAACATTTTGAAGTACCCCTCATACGATGTATAGAAGGCATTATCATTTCATAAGGATATTAGACTCCTCTCGCTTCTATGATGCTCCTAAGCAATTCATGTTTTGCTTTGTGATTTCCCCACTCAACAGAAAGTGCTAATGGAGGTAATGGTGAATCAGCAGCTCAAAGGAGTAAAGCCACGTTGGAAAGGCATCAAAGAACAGCAGAGCGTGCGGTAAGCTCCTGCACCTGATTCAGATATAGAGATTAATTTTTCTGACTTCTAAGAAGCATGCTTCTGTTTTTGGTCTCTTCCAGGCAAAAGCTCTCGCAGAGAAGAACATGCGGGATCTTCTTGCTCAAAAAGAGCAGGCGGAGAGAAATGTAATCAGCTGCACAAATAAGATTAGAAAATATTTCCAGTTATATTTAGTTTTTATTACTTTTCTCACTGTCTTTTACTGAATATCACTGGCAGAGACTGGCAGAGACTTTGGATGCTGATGTCAAGAGATGGTCTAGTGGGAAGGAGAGAAACTTGCGTGCTCTTCTTTCAACACTGCAATATGTGTGTAGAAACCTTTCTGCTTATACCCGATACATTATGTGTTATGATTTTCTAAATTTATTGACTAAATCATCTTACCTGCTAACTTATCCACGGTCACTTTTCCCGTGCTTGTTTTTGTTTCTAGCTCTTAATACATCATAAATTATAGATTGATTTTTTTTATAATATTTAAAATAAAAATCCAGTTGTGCACAAATGGGATTAATTCTGAGTGCTATCACCTTGAAGCTGCTTCTTTTTTTTGAACTGGATTTCCCTTGCTTGCAGATCCTTGGCCCTGATAGTGGCTGGCAGTCAATTCCTTTAACTGAGCTTGTTTCAAGCACTGCTGTGAAGAAAGCTTATCGAAAGGCCACTCTATTTGTTCATCCTGACAAGTTGCAGCAACGAGGTGCAAGCATACAACAGAAATACATCTGCGAGAAGGTTTTTGATCTTCTAAAGGTGGGCTACTGTTCCCTCCTCCTTGAAGCAGAATTATCTGTAGCCTGTCATGACCTAGTTAGTAGTCCTGCATTCATATTACTCTTTAAAGTGGGGATAAGAAACTAAAAGCATGACGAAGAATCGCAGACGTCTTGATAGGTCTTCAACTTTAAAATCGGCACTTGACAACATATTTCATTTAGGATTGAAACAGAGCCATAATGCCATACTGTTATGCTTTTCATTCTTTTACCCGTTCTGGGTTTTTAAAGTGATCTTTTCTTTGTTTTTTGTGGTCCCAGGATGCCTGGAACAAACTCAGTGCAGAAGAACGGTAGACAATGTCAACCCTCATCCTTAAGGTTTCCTTTACTGTAGACATGATCCACAGCCAAATTTGTAATCCTCAATCCTTCACTGTAGGCAATACACACCCACCTTCGTATCTTTGGTCCGCAATACCTAAATTCTTGCAGTAGGTAAATTCTTGTATTGCATTCATTTGCCCATGTATTCAATTTCAAAGCTGTCAAAAGGGGTGCGTAGCTGTTAATCTGCCCATTGTTTGATACTAGATTTCTTGACAAAAATGGGATTTCAGGCATAGATGAAACATGCAGTGACTGAAAAACTTCGAAACTGACAATGGTAACAAAATTGCAGCTACCTTTATTGGATAAGCTCCTCCCAAGAAAAATAATACGCCTTACGTGATTATAAAGTTTAACCATGATAATGAAGTTCCTAGCGTCTCACATCAACGAAAAACAAATGCGCACCGATCCACCCCGCATAAGATTCTACGCCTCTTCAAATTGAAAAACGTAGCTAGTTAGGTACTTCGGAATTTGGGTATGGCTGATCCGAGATCACCATCTATGCACGAGCAGCTTTATAGCTTCGTCATGCATATGCTCGGGTATACCCCAGATCTGAAAGAAAGGATGTTAAATATGGATTTGCGAAGAATGTAAATTTGACGCTGACGATGGTAGCTCAAACTGGCAGCCAGATAACTGTGTTCCTTTGAAAGAACATACTGGTAACGCCCAAAAGTTCCAACCACAGTGATGAAGTACCGTCTTCTCAGTTCACACCATTTTACAACCAAAAGGGAGAGACAAAATAGGCAGAGCTACGGGTTCTACCCCCAATCCTAAAACTATTCAAACTGAAATGAAATTGACTGGATTAGGCATGCTGATACGAGATTACAAACCAAGCGCGTGTAACATTATAGCATTCTGTGCATGCATGCGATTCTCAGCTTGTGGAAAGACTATGGAGTTTGGAGCTTCAATGACACCATCAGTAACCTCCACACCCCTTTCAGCTGGTAAACAATGCATGAAATAAGCTTTTGGGCCAGCCAACTTCATCAGATTTTCGTCCACCTGCAATATATTGCATTGAAAAATGGAAATCAGGAACTAAGATCCGCACTAAAATAAATTCAAGAATTCACTGTAGGCCTAATCTTGTGCATCACTGCAAAACAGATCTTTAGGAGAGTTCAAAATGAAGTGATTGCAAGCACACAGAAGGTTTGCAAACTTGGTGGCAGGCAATATCATGGGTGTTTCTCAGATTCAACAAGGAATAGAAAGAAACATAGTAAAATGTATAGACATGAAATTAGCAATGTCTTAATTGGATTTTACTTATTTTCTGCACGAGAAGCTTAAAACATTTATAATCAATAGTTTGGGAAAGGCGGTCTATATACCTGAAATCCTTGAAATACTTGGCGACGGTGTGCAGCCTCTTCCTTTTGCCCCATGCTGGCCCACACATCAGAGTACACCACATCAGCTCCTCTAACAGCTTCCTGTGGGTCATTAGTAATCTCGATCTTGCTGATTCCAGCCTGTTGTGCCTTCTGTACGGTTTTTGCATCTGGTTCAAAACCTTTAGGGCAAGCACAGACAAAGTGGAAAGGAATCACAGCTGCCAACAGCAGCCAAGAGTGTACAATGTTATTCCCATCCCCAACATATACAACCTGAATTTGTAGCCGTGGACAGTCAGGTTAGAATCGTATGCAACCGAACCATGCATATACAAAATAAAACTACATTAAAAGCACGATGAACTAACCTTAGTTCCTTCCAACCGGCCAACATGTTCAATTATGGTGAGGGCATCAGCCATTATTTGGCAAGGATGGTTATAGTCAGTCAGGCCATTAATAACAGGCACTGTTGCATGTTTTGCCAGATCAAGAATGTCCTGAAAAAGAACAAGCAGCTGCTTTTGCAAATATCCTCATGCAAGGAAAAATCTTAAAAACTAACTTAAAAACAACACAAAATCCCTGACCACTTGCTTGTTTTCAAGCCACAAACCTTAATCGAATTCTGCACAATTCAGTTTATGCAACCCCACATACATGAAAGGAATTAACTATCAGAAGGAATTTACCATAAACATAAGAAACTCACCAGCATACCTGATGAGCAAAAACACGTGCCATAATTATATCGTTATAGCGTGACAAAACACGAGCAACATCACGAGTTTCCTCTCGTTTACCCATCTGGATATCATCAGGCCCTAAATATATAGCATGGCCTCCAAGTAGGAAAAATCCAGTCTCAAATGAAACTCGTGTCCTCATGGATGGTTTCGCAAAGATCATAGCCATTGTCTTCCCTTTAAATGGAAGGAATGTCCTGTCTCCAGATTTTATCACTGCCTTGACTTCTGCAGCCCGGTCTAAGATCTTCATAATAGTCGCTTTGTCAAAATCACTGATGTGCAGAAAATCCTCCATCCCTGCTTTTGCTGTAAAATATGGAACAAAATATGACAAGACATAAAAGCTGTAAAATATCTTGCTGTAGACTACGAATTGCAGGACGTGGTATTTGAATTCGAGTAAGATAGACATTGAAATGTTCTATTAATTAGGTTAAAAAAAACCTTTGCGGCTTCAAAAAAGGTCCTCCGATCTAATCCAAACATTTCTTGGAACGTATCAAGAATCTAGTGCGACTCCAAATACCTAATCTATCAACAACCTAAAAAAATTTCCTCATCTATCAATATTTTCCAAATCCAAACCCTAATTCCTGCATTCTCCTTATCAAACAATGCCTAAAACCTAATTCCAACTAAACATACAACTGATTAAACAAATAGCTGCACACGAAATGACATTTGGACGACAATAAAGAAAGAACATCACATCACAGAATGAAACGGACCTGGACCGTTGACGGAAGATGGAGGAGGAGGAGAAGTAGCAGAGGATGAGGAAATCTGGCACGAGATTCTTCCACGACTAGCTCGAGACGGCACCGACACGGCTGAGAAGCGGGAGCATCGAGAGAGAGGAGTGGTGGACAAAGCAGAAGATGAAGAGGAGAGAGAGACTTTTTTCGATGGAACTGCGCAGTGACAAGAAATCGCCGCCATTGTTTTTGGTTTTCTGCGAAGAGAGTCTGTTACAGTGAGTCAGTCGGAGACTAGAGAGTGAGTGGTGCGGTTTAGGGGAGGGTCGGTTTATAAATAAATATATATGACCAGCTTACGTAAATGCCCCTGGATTGCCTAGCCACGGCGTCGTTTCTTTTCCCCATCTTAACAAGTTAACTGGGCCTAGATGCTGTTATTTGGACCTTAGGAGTTTTATTTTGAGCTATGGGCTCCGTACTTTGGCACTTCATGCTGGTTCAATAATGAAACCACACCGTTTTAAGGCATGTTAAAATTTATATTTTCCATGGAAGATAGCTTGATAAATTTGATGAAAAATTTTTGATAATAAATTTCAGCAAGTAAGAATAGTGCATGAGCAGTTGGACCTTATTTGAGAAAAAAAGTGCATGAAACTGGCAATCAACTGGGCAATAATAGCCTTGCACTACAAGCATGGTACAGAAAAGCCCTCTGAGGCAACTCAAATTAAAAGGCAGAACATGGACACACCAAAATTATTGCAGACTGCATAGCTTGTGCCATTGACAATCATCTAATTAATAAACTAAAGGGCCTCAGAATCGGCAGGGACCCTTCCGTTTTCTTTGCTTTCCTCAACGGCTTGTTTTTCATGAGAAAGGGGAATTGGTCCCTTTTCTCTGCATGTTTCCACAGCACCTACGAGCTTGTCCTCGGCGGCTTGTTTTTCATGGGAAAGGGGAATTAGTCCCTTTTCTCTGCATGTTTCCACGGCACCTGCGAACATTTCCTCCAAGCTGTATTTGAACTCAAAGCCCAAGTCCAGCAGCTTTTTGGACGAGAAGACAACACTCGCCAAATCCTCGTCGATGTCTTTGAACCTGATCACAACAGTGCTTTGATTAATTATCCCGGATATAGAAAAGAAATCACTATAAAGATTTATGGTTGTGTTAGGTGAGAGGCTAACTTAGCAGGAACGTTATATTTTGGGTATTTTTCTCTGAGTAATTTGGCAAGATCATGAATGGTGGCTTCATGCGAGGAACAGATGTAGCGGCCCTCTGCTTTTGGATTCTCAAACAAAACTATATGAGCTCTGCAGAGGTCATCCAAGTGTACATAATTCCCCTGCTTTATAATTCCATAATGGGCTTCGTTTCCTGTCGCCACAAGAGAAATATTACCCTCTGTGTCACATTTAAGAACAGTAAATTAATAATAATTAGCACAAAAATGGGAAGGAGATATCAGATATACCAGTGATCAGAGAAAGGGCGGTTATAAGACTTGGTGGCATTGAATGCATGATGAATGGGCCAACAACAAGAGGTGGTATGACGCTGATAAAATCCAGGTTATTCTCTTTAGCATACTTCCATGCAGCTTGCTCAGCAAGAGTCTTGGACACAAAGTACATCTGGTCACCAAGGTAAATTTTTTTAAAATAATTATCTTGTTAGAATTTGAGAGTTGAATTTATGCAGCAAAGGAAAGAAAGGGGAAATTAAATTGTTTGATAGTACTAACCCATCCAGTCATTTTTACGGTCTGAACAAATTCCAAATCACTCCAGCAGCTTTCATCATACACTGGTTTTTTGTGTTCTTCAACATCCACAGTTCCTGCTGATGATGTGAATACTATCCTTCTAACAGTTTTTGCTTTGGCACATGCTTTCATGATGTCCAGCACCCCATTGATTGTAGGCTTGATCACCTCATTCTGCCAGAGAGGAAAAATATCTTAGAACATGATGATTCTGTATATTGATGTTAATTAAAGCAATAGCTGGATGATTTCCAGTTTAATTCCAGTATCCTTTTCTAGCAATAGTAATGTGACCACCATATTAGCTTTTCAAAAGTAATTTTGAAAAAAATTAAAAAAATTTATTTTTTTAATTTAAAATTAATATTTTTTTGATATTTTCAGATTATTTTGCTGTATTTATATAACAAATAATTTTTTAAAATAAAAAATATTATTTTAATATATTTTGACAATCTTACTTAATAACGATAATTAATCTAGAAATAATGCTCGCATCGCCATTGGCAGAGAGCTATGAACATTTCCCAAGCTTGCAAAGTTAGAAATCATACCTCAGGGTCCTTGGACTCAAAATCCATGGGAGTGGCAACATGGAACACACCCGTGCACCCTTGAACTGCTTCATCAAAACTCCCTTCTACAGAAAGATCAGCTTTCCATAAAGTCAAGTAGGTATCAGCCTTGGGCAATTCCAGCAAATGCTTCACCTTCCTTATGTTATCTATCAACGAGCAATTGTTGAGAAAATAATATAAACCAAAGCTGTAAAAGAAATCATTTAATTATAAGATGGTTTGAACGAGGCTAACCAGGGTCGCGGACGGTGGCTCGGACCGTATAACCTTTCTCTAGGAGTCTCATTACGAGCCATGATCCGATGAAGCCAGAGGCACCGGTTACACAAACAGTTTCAACTTCTACTCCCATGTTTAATTCTCAAGCTGATGATGAGTAGTAACGGGGTCAGCTAGGAAATTGAAAGCAAGTAAGGTACGGTGTGTAATAATGCTAATCTCAGCGTTGATTTGTTTTTTTATAGACACACTCTGCTTCTTGGCCCACCACTTTCTTTGTCCTATCCGACCTACCTAACACATTTCAGCATTTCAGTTTCATCAGAGATCCCAGCGGCGATCAGCTAGGCTAACGGTCTTACCTCGTGCAGAATGGGGGTTGCAGCTGCTTACTTTATTTGTCTTTTGCAATTCTAACATAATTTAATAATATCTCGACCAATCGATATTAACCACATCTTAAAAAATTATTGAACATGATCATAATTGATTAAAGATTTTATTTGGAATCAATTTAAAATTAATTATGATCTTATTTAGTAATTTATCAAAATATATTTAGAATAATTTTGTTGAGATTTTTCTAATGATATCGAGTATGTCTAAAACGGATCTTTGGTTTGTCCTTGATAAATTATTATTTTATCTTTTATTTTTTCTCTTATCAGATCACCTTGTATCTTTAGTCATTATATGTTTAATTTTATTTTTTAGTTATTAAATTTTCATAAAATTTTGAGTTTATTTTTTATAATTTTAATTACTTTATAAAAGAGAGAACATCACTACATAACTATTATTTTTAATTGCAGTCATGTATAGAATTGATATTAGAAAATATGGATGTGTTCCACCGTTATTTTCAATTGTAATTATATATAGAATCAATATTGAAAAATATAATTATTTTCCAAATATTTTTTCAATTTATGTCATTATCCTAAAATTTGTACCAAACTATGTCATTTTTCAAAACATCCCTAGTTTCTTGCTTACTTGAGTTTTACCTTGTCTGCCTCTACTTGCCACGTGCCACATGCCGTTTACGGGTTATAACGAACAAGTTCTTTAATTCAGCAAGCGAAGTCAAGGAACAATAATCAGGTTAATGACCACCTTATCTACCCACGAATTTCACATTTTAAATTAAATTACTTTAAAAATTAATTAAATATAGTCCTCAAGAGGTAGGTTAGGTATTTAAGTTTCTTCCAACAATAAAAATATTCTCGGGTATTACTTGAGAGTAAGAGCTGGTTTGACATTTTGGTGCACTGAGATGGAGATGTTTCTAAACTAACTAGATTTTGAAAGGTTGTTTAATTTTCCTTACTTAAACATGTTTTTTTTTTTGGTCTCTAGTAATGGTAGAAACTTGAATTAAAAAAAAACTATAATTTATAAAATTTTTTAACTTGTATTTTCAACTCGTAGCTGTAAAAATTACTAAAATATTGTGTTTAATATTGTAGTACAAAATTCTTTTTAGAATAGTTTTTTGCTTCAAAATATATATATATATATATATATATATATATATATATATATATGAAAACACTATAAAAA
>Ga0307515_10023842_pt1 | contig 10696 bp, 5 predicted proteins | sample 17_EM_MG_FD_194513 | JGI IMG/M metagenome (GOLD analysis project Ga0307515, IMG submission 194513) | Populus trichocarpa ectomycorrhiza microbial communities from riparian zone in the Pacific Northwest, United States - 17_EM | ecosystem: Host-associated > Plants > Roots > Unclassified | place...
GCGTATAGGTGGGAGGGGCAGATGGAATTTGGCCAAGAAGAATTTGTTGGCTGCGCACAAACTGTAATTTAATTAAACGCATTTTTTTTTTAGGTGTGTGGCCATTAACAAGCACTAGAGTTGTGGGTTCGACCTACCTACCTTTTTCAGACTGGTAGCGTGCAAGTTTTTGGATAGCAATGGATCCCTCCACGTGTATAGAATCTATAAATTCTTTTGGTGAATTTACTTTCCAAAAGATCCCCCCTGGAGGAGCCTCAAAAGTATTCTTTAGGTATACTTTATACATTAATTCAAAAAAATCATTAATTGAATTTAAACTGAATTTTAAGTTGAATTAAAAAATATATTAATTAAATAAAATCTAATTGATCTGACCAAAACCCGGTCCAAACTTGACTGGTCAATGCTAAGTTTTTTTAAAAATAAAATAACATTATTTTAATAATAATTTACTCGAGTGAATCGATATATCAATGACTTAGTCTACAATTATAATTTTACCATAAAACAATTTTTAGTATTAATTTGACCTTCAAGTCTTTAAATATTTTCTATTAAGGATTTTCGTCTAATTTTAAAGTTTTTCATTGTATATCAATCCAAATTGTATTTTTATTTTTATAATTATAATTAATAAATAAAAATGATTTAAATGTAAATTTGATATAAAAATATAATTTCAGCTCAAAGTTGATATCAACTCAGTAGTTTGAAGGTATATTTGATGTTTGATTTTTTTTTAATTATTTATAAATAACACGTAAACATAAATATGCCATCATAGGGGTATTTTATACATGACGTATAACCATATATATAATTGATACTTTTTTTATATATAGTTTATTAAGCTACAGAAAAATCCAAACCAAGATTAACTTTTTCGACACGGATCAACTTACTAGCATGTCACGTGTCCTATACTAATCTTGGTTTATGGCCTTATAATCAAAGGAAATGATTACTGAGATGACAAATGCAACCGCATTGATATAATATGAAGACAATTTCGTACTTTAGCTTATTTGTTTTAAGATTTGTCACCGTAATGTATCTAGGTTTTGTTTGTTTATGTAGTCAAACCTTCTTTTTTTTAAAAATTTTTTTTCAGGTTTTTAAATTATTTTAATATATTAATGTCAAAAATAAATTAAAAAATATATTATTTTAATATATTTCAAAGCGAAATATATTTTAAAAAACAACCGCATTTACAATGTTAAAAACTACTTTTACACTAATATAATTTGTTGTTGGTTTGCGTGTATTTGTTATTGTGGTGCAATAATGATTTTTAAAAATATTTTTTAATTAAAAATATATTAAAATAATATTTTTTTTCATATTTGTTTTATTTTTAACACCACATTAAAATCATCCCAAAACAACTAAAATATTAATTTAATATTATTTTCAAATGAAAAGTAATTTTAAAAATATTTAAAAAAAAACATGTTCAAAAGCAAAAAAAAAAAAAAGGAACAAAACACTCACTAAATCAAAATATAATGAGCCAAGAAAACACAACAGAGGAACATAGGGGGGTATACAGAATCAAATCGATACAATGGTTTTATGAGAAACTCTTGTCACATAGTTAAGAAACCCGCCAACAAAGTAGATAACAACTCAGAAAATCAAAAATTAGGTTTGATAAAATCTGGATTCAGAGGTAACCATGTACCTAAGAACCAAAAGTAATGGAAAACGACTTGGACCTAGAAATAACCTTGTATTTAAAAACCCTAAGTATACGAATGACATCACGAAACCAATTAATCTTTGATAGGTTAGTGTACAATCTTTATCCCTGCAAAGAAAGATTGTTTTGCCACAAATAAATAAAAAGAAAACTCATATTTATTCTCCAACTTGCTTCTGAAATTTGAAGCTAAAAAAATATAATATAGTCTCCTCTAACTAACCTTGATAGACCTTTTTAGGGTTGCAAGTTAATAGGTCTAAATTAGTAATCAACTAATACAAGTCCAATAGTGAAATAAATCACTAAAAAATATCTAATTGGCTAGAACAAACCCAAATTAAAAATAATTATTGATAAATAAATAAATAAATAAAATAGGATTAAAAACAAAGTCTTCGTGCAATGCTTTTATGTAGCCCGAATCTCCAATTTCCGTACATTCTTGCAAATTTTCATTCCTGACCTCAAACACGTCATTCTCTCTCCTCTGGATGAACTACTGGGCCTACTATATTTGGTTGGAAAGCTTGAGATGTCTAATTTCCAAACCAACTTGAACGAAGAAAAATTTCACCTGTAGCTCCATATATGTTCCAAACAGTACATAAAGTTTTAGTCTGGCGGATTTGACAAAACTTGTCTGATGACTTTGACCTCTGAAATAATATGTCATGAACTCCATTTGAACTGAAAATTTATCAAAATATAGTTTCATGTGTCTAGTATCTTCCTATAAATTTCCAGCTTGTTACGATGTATGACTTGAGAGATATGTCAAATCTCGCAAAACCGGTCAACATACATTTTAAAGCTAAATTCGGACTAGACTTGGTTCGTATCATTCTCTCCTACTTTAAAAAAATTTGATCTCGAATATGTATCATGAAAAAACATCTTATAAGGTCAAAAAATTAGTATCAAGCTGAAGAATAGCATCATCATCGAAACTAAGAAGAACCTTGTTACAAAATAAGGTCCCCTGATATATAAGCTCTTTTTTTCAACCATCTTCTCCTTCAATTTCAGTTACTCCTCATATATTTGCTTAGGTACCAAAGATACAAGAGTTATAGGTCTTTCATTCATCTCAAATGAATACTTATTTGTCTCTCCATCATGCATAACTCTCCTATTACACTATCGTGGTCTACCAAGCAACAAGTGACTAGTTTGTATTGGCACAACATCACATAACACATCATCACAACTACTAATAGAAAAAACAAGGGTTTTTTTTATTGTTTAGGCAATTAATTTTCTAATTTTGAGCCCTTTATTTTTTTCAATTTTTATTTTGTTCTAAAATTTTATTTTATTTATTTTTTAGTTATTGAATTTAAAGGAAGAGAGAGAGTATCATCAAAAAAACAATGAAGGAGAGAGAGTTGATGGTTAGCTAATTCTGACCATGAAACAAGTTGTTTTCTATGTTAATAAATTTTATTTGATGAAATAAGTTCTATTTAGATATGTTTTACCCCTTGTCTTCCTGTAAAAAGCTTAGAGCCACAAATACTAGCCCACCTACGCGCAGAAACCTAACTCTAGGCCTAACCTATTTTTGGCCTTCAAAATCTTTCCTTCCTTGATTTATTTTAAATGAAAAAAATAATTTTTTATCTTTAATTCAAAACTGGATGTTTTATTTTAAAAAATAATTAAAAATGTATTGAGATATTATAATTTATTTTTATTTTTTTTTCAATTGGATTGTAGCATATTTTTCTAATATTAACAAGCGTTATTTTGTGCATGATATTATTTTTCAAAAAATAATTGCAATTCCTTTCCTTTGTGTGTTTGTTATCATTTAATTAGATCAAAAAAATGATTGTAAGAAATAAAGTTCTTAAATTCAGCCGAGTTCATGATGTATATAACTGGTTTGACAGTCAATAAAACACATTGTCATCTCATAATTTTTTTTTTATATAAAACGTTGATGTCTTGAAAATATTTTTAAATCAAATCAAATTTTAGATGAAATGATCATATCATGTTTGCAGCTACTGGTCAAACGGGTTATATAAGGTGAACTCCAATATAGTTTAATTGTTTTGTTCCGATTGAATTTTAATTTTTTTCTGAAATTGTTTTGACATATAATTAATATAAAAAATTAAACAACATGACGCTATTCAAGATCATGTTTCTTTTACTTGCATCTATCCATCAAGTTGGCCCATTACTAATGAACATGGCACTTGAAGAGTTAGTACATAGTTTGGGCTTTGCCGTGGACCATGTGCTTCACAGCCAACATTAGAACATGAAGTGTGGAAACTTGCCCCCCTCCCCATCTGGGTTCTAAAACAAAAGCAGCAAAAGCAAGTAGGCTAGCAAAGGCAGATTGTGTTTACACAATTTGAGCAACTCAAGGGTTTTCCGTTCTATGGCACGCCATTTTCAGAGGAACTGGGGGGTCTGAAAATGAGCCATTAACAATTTGTTGGAATATCCACTTATTAGCTGCCTCGGTGAAGTGCACACCGTCCCAAATTATCCGGACTGATGGATCTTTGCATGAATTAGCTATCAACACCTCCGTCCCATTCACAGTGATCTTTGCACCACATCTTCTCTGGCTGTTGTAGTTGTATTTCCCACCGTGGCCGCAGCATGCTACAAAAGGCTGCTTGAATCCTGCCCCAAAAATTAGTAACTATTGTTAACGTTAATTTTGTGAAAACCTCATTAATGAGCCTGGAATTGATGATCAAGCTATATAATTTAATATATTTACCAAATTTTTTGGCTTGGGTGGTTAGAGTATACTTCAGTGAATAGATATCAACATAAGTAATCGCTGCCTGGGGAAGATCTTTCCTGAGTTGAACCACAGCTTCTTTTAATCCATGGTTGAAAAATTGAGATACCTCATTGAATGGGGTGGCACACCCGTATTTATCTATCTGGGCTGCTGTGATTAGAAACCTGTCCAGCGAGTATGGCAGGCACCCCACTGGGCCAGTGTTATGTATCCAAAATGATCTTCCTCCGACGGCATAGATTTGCTGCACATACATGATCAGATCAAAATGTATGTATAAACATGAATTGATTGATGTGTATATATGTATATGTAGAGGAAAAGCCTTGCTTCACCTTGACGGCGTTGGAGAACTGGCCTAACATGTCAGGAACATTTGCCTTGACTTGTTCAGTGGTCAAGTTAAGCTTGTAACCAGCAGTGAGATCATTTTGGCCAATGTCAATGGTGTACAAAGCTTTGGAGAAATAATCTGCCTTTGGCATCAAAGTTTCGAAGATCCCTCCTGTGATTATTCAACAAAACCTCATCGGATAGTCTCAGATTTCCAGTCTCCTTTTCCAAATTAATTCATCTAACATCCATCAGAAAAAAATAATAATAATTACATTGATTGTAACAACTAGAAATATGGGATGGGATTGATCACCTTGACTACGAACTATCTGGGATCTTTTCTTGAAATCTGAATACTGAACAGATTGGACGTTTAATGAGATGGGACTATACCCACTTTGAGACTGCGTAGTGTTTTGAGGCCTGATGGTTGACCCAGCTGTGGCGAAATTGGCTCCATGGCTGAAGTTTGAACCCACAGAATCTAGATATGCACTCAGATGTGGCACACCCAAGCTTTCCGCTACAAATTCAAGTTTTCAAATTTGAGAATGCTTTTTTTTCCCTCTCTTTTTATTAGAATAAACTATAAATTAGTTTTTTTAAAATAAATTAAATAATCACTCTAGTTTTAAAATTGATTTAATTCTTTGATTACTGCTAATCAGGCTGGGCGCCGGGGCCCTGAATGTGCTAGCGATCGGCACATAGGGGGTGGTTGCCCGGGTTTCTCGGCCTGAATCACGTCAGATTCTTGTTTAGACAAGAATATCAGATGTCCGTAATATTTTTTATTATAAAAAAAGTCTTCTCTCTCATCAATATTTTTATATTTTTTAAAAAATAATAAATGAACTAAAAAATATAAAATAGAGGAAGAAGATTAAATCACAGATAAATTTAGAAAATATGAAAATTAATTAATTATTTATTTTTAAAACTACGATAGAATGTTTAATTCATTTTGCAAAACTATTACAATTAATTTACAATTTATTCTTTTTACAATAAAGTTGAATTAATATAATAATATATATTTTATATTTACACCAAAACAAAATGGAAAAAAAAAGAGAGAACAGAAATATCATTTCCCCGGCATCCTTTTCGAAACCGACGCGTATAAAAATTAGGTTTGACTTGGTTTCAATATTTCATCGTTGCTGCACAGGCAACACGACAAAAATAAAAATAGAAAATACTGTAGATGCGTCGTAGGATCTACATACCGATGAAATCGATGATCAAACGGCCATCGGAGTAGCGGCCGGCAGGGTGGTGGAAGTATGTCTCTCCATTGGGAGAAGGTGCCTGTCCGAATGCTGCTGACAGACCACCCGTGTCTGAATTTGAGTCGCCAAAGTTGAATATTGCAGGGAAATCACATGAAGAAGCTGTTGTGAGGATAATGGGACTGGATGGTAGCGATGCCATCCATATAAAGAGGCCCAACGTAACATGTCTTGGAGGGTGTGCTTCCATTGGAATTGGGAATGGGAAGCGATTAGTGACTGAGTGGTGGGATTAGCAGAGGAGACGATCCGTCTTCTCACCCCTTTTATTTGAAATGCTCCTCCTCCAAGGAGGAGGGCAGTGAACTTATATGGAGACAATTAGAATGAGCTTAAGTATTGTTGGTGGATAAACTAAAAGTAAAAGATAGGAAACTATTACTAAATTAAGACTGGTTGAGCTTGATTGATCACATGTTAACTGAAAACGAATTAAATACTAATGTTTTTTATAAATATTTTTATATTTAAAAATATGTTAAAAAAAATTTATTTTTTTTATTTTTAATATTAATATATCAAGAAACACTAAAACAAATTAATTTGATATTTTTTTAAGATAAATATATTTTTAAAAAATATCTAAAAATAAAAGTTACCGTTCTTCCAAATAAGTTTTTTTATTTTGGGCTAATTTTTTTTTTTACTTCTAATATAATCACATTAAAAAACACTAAAAGAATTAAATTTGATATTTTTTAAAAAATCCGTTTTTTTATCTAATTAACCAATAATCTCTCACCATAACTAGTTTTCTTGTCCTTTTTAATCAAATAATTTATGTAAAAAATTCACTCTTAGAAAACAAAAACAATAATTCTCCATCCCTTTTCACTCTCTTGAATAAATTTCAAAACAAATGAACCAGCAAAGCAGATTCTTGAACCAGCAAACATTAATGGACTGGCTGCCTGTGGCATGCCATCTTCCATGGAATTGGCGGGTCCGAAATGGAACCGTCCACAATCTGGTCGGAAACCCGTTTGCTAGCTGCTCGAGTGCAGTGGACACCATCCCGGATAATCCATTCGGGTGGATCTTTGCAGGGTCTACCCGCTGATATTTCTTCGCCACCCACGGTTTTCCTTGCTCCGCATCCAAGGTGCCTGTTGTCATCGTACTTCCCACCATGGCCACAACATGCTCTCAGCGATTCATTAAACCCTGCAGTTGACTTTCAACTCATATTTATCACTACGTAACAGTGCAATAGTATTATACTAGATCGGTATTGCAGTCTAAATTATTTTTTTAATGTTGAAAAAGAATGCTCAGACAATTGCAGTGCTTTTAAAGAAATAAAAAAACTCGATACTTGAGCCGTTGACTTGATATATCTAATAAAATCAGGTAATTTAATAATTAAAGAACTCTAAAACGTGTGGGTTTTTTACTCTAGCAGCAGGTTTTTTTTTTTTCTATTTTGTACATATAATGTATTACTGTGCACACAGTGTACAGTGAAACACTTGATTTTTTTATTTTTTTTTGTTTGGCCTATGGGTTTTTGTTTTTTTTTGCTTTTTTCTTTGAGTTTTTTTTAATAAATTTTTTTTGTTTAATTTAGTTTGTTAATATGAATTTTTTTTTATTTAGTTATCATATTTTTATTACATGGATCTCGGGTTTGATGAGTTAACCTGAATTTTTTTCTCTTTAGTTATCAAACTTTCATTACGCGAATCCCAAGTTTGACGGATTAACCTGATTTGACGGGTTAACTCAGTTGATTCAGATTTTTTTCTTTTTCCTCATTAGTAATATGCTTATGTCTTTTGTTTGTTTTTGTTTTTTTAATTAATTTTTTTCGTTTAGTTTAGGTTGTTAATGTTCACTTTTTTTTCTATTTCTTTCAATGAATTTTTTTTTTGTTTAATTTAGTTTGTTAATGTGAAAAAAAAAATTATTTAGTTATCATACTTTCATGACACGGATCTCGGGTTTGACAGGTTAACCTGGTTTAACGAATTAACCTAATTTTTTTTCTTTTTTAATCAATTTTTTTCATTTAGTTTAGTTTGTTAATTTTTTTTCGTTTGACCCATCGATTTTTTTTTTCTATTTAGTTATCAAACTTTCATGACGTGAATCCCAGATTTGACGGGTTAACTCAGTTGATTCAGATTTTTTTTTCTTTTTCCTCATTAGTAACAGGCTTATGTCTTTTGTTTGTTTTTGTTTTTGTTTTTTATTATTTTTAGTTAATTTTTTCGTTCAGTTTAGGTTGTTAATGTTCAATTTTTTTTCTATTTAGTTATCAAACTTTCATGACATGGATCCCAGGTTTGACAGGTAACCTGGTTTGACGGGTTAACCCGTCAATTTTTTTTTTCTATTTAGTTATTAAACTTTCATGACACGAGTTCAAGGTTTGACGGGTTAACCCAGTTAATTCAGATTTTTTTTCTTTTTCTTCATTAGTTTTTTTCTTTCTATTGGTTTTTTCCTTTTTAATTAATTTATTTAATTATCATACTTTTATGACATGAACTTGCAACCAGATCTACATCCAAGACTATTGGGTCTGGTATTAGAGCAAGACCTACTGAGTCATGCAAGTTTAATATTATTATTATTATAAATATTACTTTTGGGTCAGGCGTTATAGCCAAACCCAAGATTCTTGAATATAGCTTTGCAGAAAAACCTAACACTTTTAGATCTTAGTTTTTTTTTGTATTTTTTATACAAAAAAAAATTAACCCGCGGCATCGCGCGGGTTATGTGACTAGTCTAATCCAAATCTCAAGTGATGATAACAAACAAGATGTAGAAAAAAAAATCTTGCAACAATTAACTAAAAAATATAAAGTCATCAATAACGTACATCTAAGTAGATGAAAGGAAAAACCTTCAATTACCCACCATTATTTCACTGTCAACATAGTTCATAATCTCTACTAAGCTATGTATTGAACCGGATTAGATCTAGTTAAAAAAAAAATTATTTTTATTTTTATTTTTAATTGTATTTTATTCAAAAAACTAATATTTAACATCATTCAATGACACTATATAAATTAAAAGGAAATCGCTTGATGACGTAGCATTTTCAGAATTTAATCGCAATCCCAATTTTGTTCCTAATGATATTTTACCGGATGTTGTTGCGCATTTAAGAAACCAAGAAAATTGTAATCATTGTCGGATGGATTTCATACGTGATGGAATTGTAAATAGTTTAATGGAACAATAAAAAATATTTTATATAAGTATTATTTATTTCATGATGTAATAACAGTAGTTAAATTTACAATATTTAAATTAAAAACTATCCATATTAATATATATATCTTTTTTAATTATTTTATAACCTCAATTTGAAAAACATTTTTAACCAAATATATTAAATTATTTTTTATTCAATTTTAATTTCAATATAATTTTAACCAAATATATATATAAATATCAAATCAATCTCAATTAAAAATAATTTTTATAAAATAATTTTTTTAAAATTATAATTATAAAAACTATCACAATATCAAACTAGAAATATTTATGCAGCCACCTGCAGGGACCGGCTCGTCAGATAAAGATGTCTCGGACGCTCCTTTCTCGGCAAGAAAGCTGAGGAAGACAATAAAGTCTCTTCATCACTTCACTGCCCAGTCAATCACATTGATTTGCTCTATCACTCTTTGATTTTACCCTTCATAGAATCGTTGCTCTTTTTAACCAAAGCCAAACCCCTTTTTTTTCAAGATTTCTTTGGCAATGCTTTCTTTTTATAAGGATAAGATTTGCAATTATTTATTATTTTATATTAAATAATAAAAAACAGTTCGGGTCTTGTTCAATGCAAAGCCTCCATGTAAAACCTTGATTCGGTTAAAAATTCAATCAATTATTTATGATATTATTTTAATATTAAAAAAATAATTTTTTTTAATTAATATAAGTTTCCAATCCATGACGTAAACCTTAACTTGGATACGCCTTCAAGTCAGATTTTGTAATTATTGTGGAAAGAAGATTGAATGATCAATAATTGAAAATTGGTGGTGTATAAGAAACCTGCAATAATTGTGATGGATATATATATATATATATATATCTATCTCACTTCATCAACCTTTTTCAAAGAAAAATGAAATGAAGCATAAATTAAAAAATAAATGCACTCAAAAATAATTAAAACAAAATCTCTATTTCAAAATGGTTAAATAAGAAAATAAAATCGTAAAGGAGAGATATTGATTAAAATATAAATTCAAAAATTATTTTAAAAAAAGCCAGATTAAAAGAAAAATAATAATAACTTCGATATTATGGCTTAACTCATCAAACATGTGATATGAGCCATGAAATTAACCAGGTTTAATAATTTTTTCTCTTAAATTTATATTTAACCTAAATATAAAAAAAAACGAGGGCAAAAAAAAACCCAGACGCGCATGCTTATGACCCAATGCGTTACGGCTATTGCAAAGCCCAATGCGTTACTCGCTGGTTGCAATGTTACATCTTGCAATGTTACATCTAATAGCTGAAAGTTGTATGACGAAGTTAAAAGAAATTACATGAGTCGTTATAGCAATGTTTTAAAAAAACAAACTGAACAAAACACAATAAAGTAAGAATTTACCT
>Ga0307515_10023843_pt1 | contig 10696 bp, 7 predicted proteins | sample 17_EM_MG_FD_194513 | JGI IMG/M metagenome (GOLD analysis project Ga0307515, IMG submission 194513) | Populus trichocarpa ectomycorrhiza microbial communities from riparian zone in the Pacific Northwest, United States - 17_EM | ecosystem: Host-associated > Plants > Roots > Unclassified | place...
CTCTACGCGCGAGTCTCAGGTGTTAGGGTTTAAGGGGGAAATAGGAGGGCAGGGGATTTTGACTTGCCTGAAATCAAGTAGGCAGGTCATTTTGTGCTTATAACTATTTTTTTTTATTTGGTAATATTTTTAAAAGTGTTTTTTAAAAAATATATTAAAATATTTTTTATTTTTAATATCAGTGTATTAAAACTATATAAAAACATTAAAACAATCAATTTAAATTTTTTTCAACCCAAGTATATTTTTAAAACATATCCAAATATAATTTCAATTGAAATACTAAAGAATTTTCATGTTCATTATTTTGGGTCGTGGGCCTTTTTTCCCACTTCATACACTTGTTCTCCAGGTGCAGCGAAAGGTTCGGCTCCTGTCAAAGTTAATTATCGCGGAACAAGCTTTGATTGCCTGGTTTTGGCTTACAAGGTTGTGCTATATAATATAAGAATCGGTTTGTATTTTAAAAATATTTTTAAAAATATTTATTTTTTTTATCTATTTTAAATTGATATTTTTTTGTATTTTTATATTATTTTGATGTTATAGTATCAAAATTTAATTATTTTAAAATAAATATATTATTTTGATACATTTTCAAATGAAAAACACTTTTAGAAAATTGTCATATAAAAAACATTTTTAAGTCAAAAGAAAATCTAGTTTGATTTCAATAAAACATTTTTCTTTTATCTTGAATGGAAAACACTTTTGAGAAATTATAAAAAAAACAGAAATGTCCTGTTATTTGTAGATTATATTAAATCTGATCATCAATCTCTTGATTGCTAAATATTTTATTTTGAATTTTTTTTAATTTCATCACTTTGATTTAATTTTATTTTTATATCAATTTTGGTCCTCGTTCCCTTGATTTTTATTTGTTTTTCTCATATCATTTTCTAAATTGAAATATTTTACCTATCAAATTTGGTTCATATTCTTTTTATTACTATTTATTTTTTTTAAATAATTTATAAAATTATATTTTTTAAAACTTCATCATCTTTCAACTTTTTTATTTGTCAGATTTTATCTTTATTATTTTAATTATTATTTATTTTACTTAAAATAATTTATGAAATTATATTTTTTTTAATTTATCCTCCTTCAGTTTTTTTATCAATGAAATTTGATCCTCATTATTTGAATAAACTTAAAATAATTAAAACATTATAAGTTATTTTCTAGTTTATTTTTTATGATATAGGCAAACATTATAAAATATTTTTCTAATTATTTGTTATGACACTATAAACATTGAAAAATATTTTTTAAAAAAAAATAATTTTTTTAAAAAATATCTTTACAAAAAAAAAAACCTCCTTTCCAAAATTTCTATATATATCTCTCAACAAGTTCTTTAAACTAACGCCAGTTTGTTACAATCTGGGTCTATAACTTTGTACAGAGCCAGCAATGTCGGTCCGAAAGCTGTTTAAAGCTAGTTAAAAGCCCGGTTAGAATCTGGGTGGGCCAGCCCAATAACAATCTACATCAAAAGTACATAAAACGGCATCACTTGGAGCCTCTCTGTAATCGTGCAACAGGATTAGGGTTTTTCCGTAGCCGCTCTCTTTATCTATAAAAGGGAGGCCGGGGTACAAGTCCCTCTTGAAGCTTCACGGCGCCTAACAAGCAAGGCGTTCCGCCGCTGCTATATTTGCCATTTTAACTTATTTTTCTCTTCTTTTTTTGTTTATACATGTATTATTAATGGATTGTTTTATCTATGGATATTGGAAGAGATTAAAAGGAGGGTTGGTCGCGATGATTATAAAAATTCCTCGTTCTGAATGCTATCGCCATGGCATGACAGACTCTTCTACACCCATAGAATATGAGCACCAACCTCCCTTATATCTTTAATTTTGGATTCTATCTTTCTCAGTTCTCTGTTTTATTTATATTTGGTTTAAACATTACAGTACTTTTGATTTCAATTAAAGTTTTGATTGTTTTGGAGTATTTTTGTTTAATGTCCTCAAAAACATTTCCATATCAAATTTAGGTTATTTTTGCTGAATTAAGCGTGCAGGTGGTGGAAATAATAAAAAGTTTCGTAAGAGTTGGACAGTGTATTGCAAGGCATTTACTTGTTGCACTGTGTTCGTCAACTCTATATGATTATCCGGTGGTGTTTAAAGCCCTAGTTTGATGGAAGAAGAAAATAATTGGATCTGGGTTACGATCGCCACCATGTCTCGATAATTCAGTTTTGACTTTTGTTTTTTACGTGGACCTGATTTCGTCTCTGTCAGTTTTCCACTTGGACATGGATGCTCTGTGTAATTTAATGATGAGTTGCATCAACATAAACCCTTGAGCATAAGATCATGCCTAAATAAATTGTGTTTTTACACGAAATTTTTTTTATGCAAATCGAAAAATTTATGATTGTATCTAGTTAAATAATTTTATTTATGTAAATAAATAAATAAAGAAGAGATTACGGTAATATCTAATTAAATAAAAATTTGTATAAATAAATAAAAATTCAAAAATAGATGTTGAAAATTCAAAAAAAGCTAAATAAATAAAATGAAAAATGAGATATCAACTTGTACATAAATTTAAAAATTATTTTATAAAAAATATATTAATAACTTGGAACTAGGGTAACACATTAGAAAAAAATAATCATGTTTAGTCATTAAACTAGGGAACACACTTATAATTAATCTAAATAAATCTAGATTAATCAATAAAATTATGTTTTTAGTCATGAAACTAGGGTAACACACTGGAAAAAAATTATAAAATTAATATTTTTTATAGGTTTTCATGAGTTACGCACACAAAAGTTTTATACGCGCAACTTTTTTGATGATGCAGACCAAATATTATTTCTATGTTAATGACGTTATCATCACCAACATTTGATATACATAGCATAATAATCATTACATGATACAATATCTAACATAGTTATTAACCAGTCAATGTTAATGCATTAATTTCTTCACTAATGATAAAAAAAAATTAAAAACTAGATGTATAAATACATTTAGTCACATAATATAATCAAAAAACAAAACATCATACAAGTTCTAGGCATACTATACAATATCCCATCCCTGGCTTCAAAGGGCCATTTTAGCCATACAAATTCGAGAGCATCCACGAACATGCAAAGTCAAGGCCAAATCATGGTTGGCCATACAATTTCATATGCCATTATATCGAGATATACGCTTTTTAAAACTTCATTTTATTTTTTTCTCTTCTTGAATATTATTTTCTCCTCCCATATTTATTAAGCATCATAGCATCCCTATCATAATAAGAAACTAGTTTTTCCCTCTCACCCATCATATTTTTTCATGGCTAATAAAACTTTAGGACATGATAGAGTAATTCATCTTCATACCACAAAACCTCTTGCTCCTTTAACTCTTCAATAACTCTTTTAACAATTACATGTGCTCGGCAACATTGTTCCAACCATGCAATAATAATTTCACTCTTCCATTCTATTAATAATAAATACAATATGCAGTTCCTACATGTTTTAAGATACAAAGAAAATTTTAATTTCATGAAAAAATAAAATAACATACAAAGTATACACGATACTTTTCTGTATAAAAAAACAACTCTCGCTATAAAGAACACTCATCCATAAATCTTAACCGTTAACATATATGAGATTAATGAATATCACATTTAAAATCCGTGTATATGCTTCTAAATAAAATAAAATAAACTCAAACACGAGATATGAGATTGATGGATATCACATTGTAATAATGAACACTATCCCCCTAGATGAATTTTTTTTACTTTTATCATATACAGGACTCCACACTCATCTCTTTAAAATTGTGTCACTACAGAAGCCAATTTAAATAATTACAATGATCTTACATATCCCAAAGTGCACATAAAAGCAGAACAGCCACAAACCAATAGGGTTTAAACTCCGGAGGACAGGATTGGGATCATGGGATGTGAGTCATGTGACTTTAAACACTGTGATGTATAGGCTAATAATTATTTATCTCCCATTCAATTAAGAAGAAAAAACAGGCTACCACATATCTGACTAATTTCTATATCAAAGCCCAACGTGAATCCGCAAAATGCCTCACCATTGATTGGCTCTAATAAATTATCAATAAAAAAAAATATCATTAAATTCTTTATAAACAAATATAGTTGCTAGCGCCTAGCGCCGATTATTTTACCTTGGAAAAGCCGAACGGCTAATTTTAGTCTCCGGGCTGGAAGCCATATACAGCCGAAAGAGCTTAAGCCCACAAACAAAGAAGGTCCCAAGAAGCCCAATCGTAATCATTAGATAGACAGTCAGCTTCCCTTTGGTCCACATGGAGTGCAGGAAGTAATTGGATATATATATCATTACCTGATTCAACACCTCCCATGACAAGTCATTGTAGATTAATCCCGAGTGAATTTAAAATAATTTTATTCTTCTGTTCGTCCTGGAAAAAAAACCAACTCCCACGGATCATAAAAAATATCAGCTGTCAAATTCTCTCCATTTGCAGCTTTGCAAGACACTTTTCAAGCAACAATGCCTCTCACCAACTACCCAGTGACCAGCTCATCTTCCTACCAAAATCCTACGAGGAAATAAAGCCATCATAGAAACTAGAGCCAAAATTATACTAGACGAACACAATTCCGTGATACGAATCACAAGCCTTTAAAAGGACCTGTCTGGCAAATCGGCAATCGTCCTACAAGTCATCTACATTTTTTCTAAACCCACCAAGGCCCAAAGAAATACATATAATAAAATCCGAAAAAAAATATATAACAGACTGATTGAGAACTTTAAAAAACAAATTATTCATAATCTGGCATCAGCTGAAGACTTCTTAAATGGCAGGTCAGAGAGTTACAAGGCAGGCAATGATGAAGAATGCACGATAGTAGATCCAAGGTCATTGCAGAGATTGCCACCTTCAATGGTCTTGTTCTCTGCTCTTGGGCTGCTTCCAGCACTGCTATTTGAAAGAGAAGCAAAGGCAGACTTTTGTAAGACCCCGGTAGGAGATGAGCCTACCCGAGGACTGTTGTCCCATCTCTCTGTCATTAGGTTGAGCGATGATTCATTCTTGCATTCTGCTGTTGCATTATTATTGGTGTTGTGCAAAACCTCCCCAAGTGGACCACCCATTGAAGTTTCCCAAGAAATGGGAATCCAATTCGCTTGCCTTTGGTTTGGTTCATTGGCGACACTACCGGCTCCCACTCCCAGCCCCATCTTTATTGGATCAAATTCACGCGATAATCTCAGCGGGGAGAGAGAGATCTTTTCATTGTTTGAAGATGAAGTGGATGACACAAAGTCTGCAGGAGCCATGGGGATTGAAATTGATAGCTGGGTTCTCTCAGATTGCAGATCAAGTCCAGGCCAAGCAACAGCAGAGCGATCAGAATGACTTTTAGGACAATCATCCATAAATTGGCGGAGGGAGTGCTGTGAAACAGATTCCTGGTCAGTAAGGTCCTGAGACGAACCAAAATTTCTGCAACTCATCAAGGACGAGCTTTTCTGTGAATGGTTGAGGAGGGAGTCGGAGGTGACAAGTGCAAACTCATTTTGCAGGGATTCACCGTAAGAGTTCTGTTGTTTTGATATGAAGAATGGAGTTTCTTTGGATTTCATGTCAATGCTGGATGGTAGCATGGATAAGCCCGATGCATCTTGCATTCTCTCACCTACATTCTCTGTAGCGAGGAACACCCTGCTAGTCATCCATGGAAAACAAACCATCAATTACTTTAAAACAACCATTTTGGGTATAAAAGAAATAGCTCCTTAATATGACATCAACGAATTCCTTAGAAGCGACATAAAAATCATTTTATAACAAAAAAGTAAAAAATGAAAAATGAATCCTCCTTTAAAGGATGGAACAGATTCCAAACTGACTGTATAGCTGTATAGATCAAATGAGGTTTAAAACCATCTTGCTTTTACCTGCTGAGCGTATTGGTGGCAGAAAGATTAGAAGAACTGGCAGGTTGCTGCTGATTATGCACAATAGTGTGGCTGTCGGACACAGCGCTGCGAAGCCCCACCACTGATGCTGATGCAAAAGAGGAAGTGCCATTGGCCATTGGCTTTAAAGTGGTGGTGGCCGCAGCGGAATGGCCTGATTGTCCTTCCACAGGCTTTCTTGAACGATGGCGACCCCTGTTCATGTGCCGCTCACAATACTTCTGATCAGCAACTGCGTCTCTTGAGCACCGCCATTTCTTCCCATCTGTTCTTCGACACCGTCCTGGCTCCGGATCAGTGTTGCTGGAGAAACCCATATGGAAAGTACCCCATTGCACTGTATTTGCACATTACACAAGACAAGAGGAACAAATATCAGTAAAAGAACTGATATTTGATTCCTGGTTAATCTGCATGACGCAAATTCTACGCAGATTAGTGTAGCACTTTGGTGTTAACTACATTTGAGTGAAATAAATCGAGTACAGGAATTATAGCTGAATTTTTGGGGTCGTAGGAAAGTTTAGGTGGAGTTATTACTTCTCAGGGACTAATAATTTAATTAAGATGCTGTGGCAACCTGTGTTAAAATTCTAACCATTTATTACCGCAGGATTAATACACGGCGGAAAGGAAAAGGAAACCCGTTTTGCACAAACGATCCCGAACCACACAGAAAAAAGAAAACACTGACGCACACCTAGACAGACACAAAGGCATGTATGGCTACTTTGTACATCACGATAGTCACAGAATCATTTTGAGAGAGTGAGAGAAAAAGGCCAATCCGGTGGACAAAATGGCAAAAAAAATTAGAAGTCTGTTCTTTCTGGAGGAAGAGACAAAACTTACATGCACTGGGTTTGAAAAGTCCACCAGAAAAGCTAGAAAACCCAGCAGAATCAAGAGCTTTCCTAATGGGGATGAGCAGATTAGATGGTATAGGCACATTTGCAGTCATGTATTTGTAGATCAAGGCCTGATGTTCAAGCTCCATCCATTGTAATTGAGTGAATGGCCATCTAGTCTCAGTCAAAACCCCATGCATGCTGGCAGCATTGAAGATTCCAGAGTTGTAGCCTGAAAAAACAAAACAAAAATAACAGATCAGGTCAAACTATGTAGAAATGCAGATAATAAAATCCAAAGTTTAATGTTAAATAGAAAAGGTTATACTCTCTGGGTGCAAAAGGCCAAAAAAAAAAAGAAGCATGCAAAGTGTCTAGAAGGCAACTCAAAATCAAAATTTGCCTGAAACATTTAAGGAGGCTGAAGAAACCATGAATTTCTGCAATTGATGGGCCAAGAAAACAGACCGCAAAGGTAGGAAGGGAGCGAAGAAAAAGAGAAACAGACGGAATCCCAAACAAAAATTGGATCTTTTATGTCGCTCTAGCCTTCCTATTTTCAACTTCATAAATGTTTCTTCTTTTGAGCACGCTGGTCTTCTGTGTTCGATTAATTCCTAAAACCCATCACCCCCCAAAACAGGAAGGAAGACACATGAGAAAAAAATCTACTTCATCTAGACAGGACTTTAAAATAAGAACATTCCTAGATTTGAATGAAATAACTAACAAAATATCATTTATTGATCAAATAGACATTAATCCCATCTCCTACGAGTACATAAACAATTAAACCATGGCTCCACGCAACACACCCCATAAAGCCATAATGATTATAGAAGCCACTTGTTACCACAAAGGGGACCAATCATATCCTCAAATAATGAAGCATACCCCACGTAGACTTGAATCCTTAATGATGGTACCTGTATTTCTATTACAAGCAGAAGATGTGAGGTGAAAGTATGGCAACATGGCATTTGGGGAGCTTCTCTCCCCTGAAGAAGCTGATTTGGGACAGGAGAAGCTGAGCATCTGCTGCTGCTGCTGTCCATCAGTGAAGAGAGAGTTGTTGCTAGATTTCAGAAGAAAAGTGTTTCTCTGGTCAAGCAGCATTGACTCGGTTTTGGCCAATTTAGAGTTCCTCCAATCGTCATCGGCTGCGGCAGATCTCTCTTGCTTCAGGAACCCAGATCCGTACTTCTGCTTTGCTTCAGGATCTGAACTAGCAAGAGAAGCGAAACCACTATTACTTGTGTCTGAACCCACCAACCCATCCAAACCCACCTGAACCCCAAAATCCATATAGAAAATCCCAACAAAAACTACAAAACCTCGACACTGAAGAAATAAAACTGAAGCATTAGTCCATTAGCAAAAAAGACATGACCTTTAGGGGCTAGAGACAGGTGCATTTTAAGTGAATTGATTATAGATATTAGTTAAAGCTACAGAAGGTGAAACTGAAAAAACCAGACTGGTTCTTGTTTAAAGAGTTGGATTTGTTTTTGGAAAGAGATAAAATAATTGGAGAGAGACAGTTCGGGGGTGAGGATATAAACTGAGCAGACAAAGCTAGAAATAAAAATACTCGTATATTTCAGACAAACGAATTATCCGTTTGTTTTTATGGTTTGAAAGGCATTTTTTAAGAAATTTTTTATTTTTATTTTTATTTTATTTTTAGATTGTTTTTAATATAATGATAGAGAAAATAATTTTAAAAAATATTACTTTAATATATTTTTAAATAAAAAATAATTTAAAAAACAACTTTCATAATACTAAACAGTTTATAACAAAAATCTCTTTTTAGTAATATTACAAAGAAAACAAAAGCAATATAATTTATCAAAACAACTTCTTTTAAAATTATTTTAATTTATTGCTATTAAAAAATTATTTTTAAAAAAAATTATTTTAATGTATTTTAAAATTAAAAATACAATTATCACATTATCAAATTAATAATAAAAAAAAAAACTGGTTTGCTTGAGAGTACTTTTTTTGGAGTGGAAAGAAGTAACCTATCTTCAATGGTTTCCTTAAAAGAAGTTCAGCTTGCTTTGCCTTGCGAGTCCGCTAGCTGTTGCAAATGCAATACACAATGAATCTAATTCACTCTCCCTCTCTCATCCGTCGATTTGAAGCCCGGAGGAGTGGTGGGCTGCATGCACAAATATGCATTGCCACGTGACAGACGCCAGGCCTGGCCAGCAGGTTCACCGAGGTGATTTGAGGGCTTGAGTAGGATATAATTGTTTTTTAAAGTATTTTTTATATTAAAATAATATTTTTTTATTTTTTTTAAATTATTTATGAGATTAAGAATTAAAACATAAAAAAATTTATTTTTAATAAAAAAAAATTAAATACGGCAAAACCTGTGCTTACAGTTGCCCTGAGAAAAACAATCTGACCTTCACTCGGCAAAACCTAAAAAATCCGGCTTTTTTTTTCTTATTCACTTCTTTTTCATGAGGCAGAGATCGTCCTCTCTATTTTTCAAACCAAAAGAAATCCACCAAAACCAACAATAGATCAAGACAAGGAGGAGATCTCAAATACTGTAATTGTCTACTTTTTATTTAATGAACTAGAAAATCAAATATATAGTAATGTTTTTTGGCATCGACCCCAGATAAGCCACGTGATTCTAGCTGGTGATGATAAGCAATGTGGTTCCAGTAAAAAAATAGTTTTTTTAGTTAGTGGAGAGACAAACAAAATTATAGTGGTTTCAGTCGGTGGAGAGAAACAAAATTATCAACGAAGACAAATGCTCTAGCTAGAAAACATAGGCTTTTACTCGAGCATTAGAGGCAATTAAAAAGTTTTTATTTTTTTGCATGGATCATTCTTATACGTACGATCCTGCTATCTTTTTATTATTAGTAATTAATTTATAACAAGTTTCATTATATAAATATTAAAAATATATTTTATTTTTTTAATATAAGATTGGAATTCCATTAGTATATATATTATACATTACAAGAAGAAAGTTGTGTTTTTTTAAATATGATATAAAAAAAAATTTTGGTTTAAATATTTCAACTTAAAATGATAACATGGTATTTTTATAATGTGGAATAAAAAAAATTATATTAAAATGGTAAATATTTTTTAAAAAACTTTCTCGGATTGACTCATGTCCCGAGCCGGGTTCATTAACATGTTCTTTGTTTGTTTCATCTTTTTATATGTACTCACACGTCCCATTAATTATTATTAATTAATTAATTAATAACAATAACTGATTGAGAAGGGGAAATCATTGTGTCTACTTTTTCAGCAATAGTCTCGATGTACTAGTTAGAGACGACTCTTTTTAGGAGCTGGATGAATTGTCTTTACAATTAAATCTCTATAATTCCTATATTGTTACAAATCTTGGTAAAATAAGTAATATATTGGTTTGATTACCTTTACCTCTAAATTGTTAGAACTTTAGAAATTGATGGTTTGGTGGCATCCTCGTTTCATTGATATGTTATCATATATAAGAAAAGACTGAGGAGCACCTTCGTATTGAGCATGAACAGTATCTGTAATAATATATTGTAGTTGTTAAAGAGCAAGTGAGCCCACTAATAATCTAACAGTGTTCCTTATTGCATTTTATAATATTGTTTGATCATGTTTCTCTTGCTTATATTTCTTTTAGAGAGCATCTTGGCTTTCTAAAAGATCTTAGTAAGCATTATTTCTAGATGGATCTTTGATCCGTTAGGTGCTTCCAATAAATGAATTTTGTTTTTACAGTTGGTCCACCTACATGGTGATTTGTGCATCCCTTTTTTTAATGGATTTTTTTTAGCTTCTCTATTTTATGAGACATTTGATGGATACGATCATCGGAAAGTGATGCCTT
>Ga0307515_10023844_pt1 | contig 10696 bp, 1 predicted proteins | sample 17_EM_MG_FD_194513 | JGI IMG/M metagenome (GOLD analysis project Ga0307515, IMG submission 194513) | Populus trichocarpa ectomycorrhiza microbial communities from riparian zone in the Pacific Northwest, United States - 17_EM | ecosystem: Host-associated > Plants > Roots > Unclassified | place...
TACCCTTAAGATCTTCTACGCCTTTATATTAAACTAGGAAGCTTTAGAAGTAGGCTATAGTAATCTTATAATTTCTAATATTTCTTATACTCTAACGGAACTTGTTATATGCCTCTTTTTACTTATTAAGGGAGTGTCTAGTTAACTAGTAATTTAGCTTCTTATAAACATAGCACTTTTTTTAGCAATTACTTCGAAATAAACCTCTATAAGGACCTCTATAATTACCTTATAGTCAACATTAATTATACCCTTTGCCGTATTCCCTACCACAGCCGCTATATATTTAATTAGTTTAGTTATAATTATATTGGTTAGAAACGCTTAGTTAGGTAGGGCTTTTAGTATAAAGCTGTTAAGATTCTTATATTTACATCACAGTACCTATAGTGGAGCGTAGCTCGGTATATACTCCTTTAAATGTATTCGTAGGTTTATATAGCGCTAAGTTGCACTTAGAAATGCTACGGCATGCTAAGATAACTTAGTCCCTTAGGCTGTTCTTATTTTAGTAAGTTTTAATAAGTCTACGTTAGATTTTCTGAAGTTTATTAAAGAGTAGTTAAAGGCACTCTAAATAAGTCTTTATTGGGTTAGAAGCAATAACTCTCTAAAATATAATCTCTCGCCATTCGGATATATAAAGTTGGCGATTTTTATTAGTCTTAAAGTGGGCTCTAATAAGCTAAAGTATTATATTAAAGCTATAGTTTTTACCTATAATATAGTCGTAATAAAATATTACTACCCGTCCCTTTAATATAATAGAGAAAGCGTAGTAGTACTAGTAGTATTAAATTCTGACCTTATTACAACAGTTATAGAAGACCTATAGTTTTGCTCTAAGTATATTATATAATTCTTCTCTAAACTTCTTCTCTTTATCTAAATATACCTTTATTAGATTTATAACTTCTTATAGTAGAGGGTTACCGGTTAGCTAGAGTAAAGGAGCTAAAAGCGGCGGAGGTAGAGGATAAGTACCTCTAGGTAGGAAAGTACCTTTAGGTAGGAGAGTAGCGTTCTAGGGGTTTCGTTCTAAATTAAAGTTGCCTTCTAAAGAATATAGGTTAGTTCTGGGTTTCCGTAGTTAATATATAATCTTAGCTTCTGTCTATACTAGTTCTTCTATACTAGTAATAACAGCCTAAATATTACTAGCAATTAGGTTACTGTTTTTAGTAACGTATACCCCATTTCTATAGAGGAAGTCTTAAAAATCCTAAACAATATTAACATTACTAAGTGCCCAGGTATTAGCGGTCTATCCTGCGAAATCCTCCCTAAAATATTCCTATAGCTATATATTAGCGTAGTATCTACTTTAGTAGAATATAATACGGTATAGGAGAAAGCTATTAACTTATTTTGCGGTATAAGTTGTTATATTAAAGGTAAATTCGTCCTAATTTTTATTAATAAGTTTCGTGTATAAAGCTACCCCTAATAGTAAGGAGTTTTCCCAGTTATTTAAAGTAGGCGTAGCTATGTTTTTAGAGGGAGGGAAGTGTTATTGGCGTAGGGATTATTGTTTGGTACGCGTTCGTAATATATATTTATCATTTAGTACGCGTTCGCCGTTTAGTACGCGTTTAGACATATATTTGCAATTATAGGGCTTAAAACCAGTTCTAGCCTTAAATCGCAAAGACTTATAAAGCGTGTTATTCTGCGTAATAGACGCAAGAATCCGTAATCTTAGAAAGGCTTAGGACCAGTTCTGGCCTTTAGATCCTTAGATTTATGGAAGAGTTCTATTTAAGGTTTAGGACTAGTTCTAACCTTAAAAGATAGCTTCCTTTAACACGAGTAGCATTGGTATAGTGGCTTATCTCTTTTTAGTGGAATACCTTGCTGTTCTATGGTATAACAGTGAAGTTAACTACTAATTAGTATAGGTTACATAAGGGGATATCACGTAGCTACGGTTCGTAGATAGTATAATAATTGTTCTATATTTTAATTGTAAGGGGAAGGGTAAGGAACCTAAGGTTCCTCACCACGCTAGTGCCGCGGCGACACGTAACGACCACGTGACCACACGTGATATTGTCCCGACAGTTAAAGAAATACTAAAATTTTATATAACCTACCGCTAAAGTTATTACTTAAAATATTACTTACCCTATAAACATGTATATAACTATTTAAATTTAATATAATATAAATTGCCCTTACTATAAACCTTAAACTAATATAATTAAGTTATAACCACTAATTACGGTAAAAAATATAAAGATAATATATTAAAATCCCTTAAAATTTATATAGTACAAGCTATACCCTTTTATTTCTTAGTAAGAAAATAAAACTATAAGATCTTTACTATAACACTAAAAGATATTAAGAAGGCGTTAGAACTAAAGTAATATATTAACCCCTAACCTCTTATACTTAAAGAATATTATAATCTAATTAATATATTTAAGAAACAACTTATAAACTAACTACCCCCATATTAAGATAAATACGATTTTAAGATAAAACTTAAACCTCGTATAACGTTAAAGTTTAGCCTATTATACAGTATATCGCGAAAAGAGCTGCTTATAATGCAATAATATCTTAAAGAATATCTAGAGAAACGATTTCTTCGCCCTAGTTAATTACTATTTACCTTACTTATACTATTTATTAAAAAACCTAAAAAAGGCTTAAGGTTCTATATTAATTATTAAGCCCTAAATATGATTATAATTTAAAACTAATATCTAATTTCTCTATTTTAAGAAACGCTTAACTACTTAGTAAAAGTATAATACTTTATAAAGCTTAATATAGTTACTACTTTTAATTAAATCCGTATTTATAAAGGAGATAAGAAGTATATAACTTTCTATATATAATAGGGACTTTTTAAATACCTAGTAATGCCGTTTAGTATAAAGAACAGTCTATTAGGTAAAACCTAAGTAAATAATTATATAGCTGTAAGGTATAGGCGACCCTAGGGCAACCTAGGGGTAACTTGCCCGTGAGGCACGTGCCCTATTCATGCCTAGGGAAACCCCTTCCTACCTCGCACACAGACTCCTCCTTTTCCCTTAAGGATTCGTCTCTATCTATACAATATACCTATTGTTCTATTATTGGACTCCCTATCTATATTCTTACCTTATATTTAAATCCTTACCAATCCCTTTAGGAGGATAGCCGGTTTAATTTTTCTATAATACCTCTAAAAAGAAAACCGATGCCTATACCTAATGGTAATACGCTAGCGATATAACTGCAAAACGCCTTAGGATTTAGTGTAGACGAAACCGCTAAAAGCACACTAGTAGTATTTAAGCCATTTTCTAAATCTTAGAACGATTAGATATCTATAAACGCTAAAGATTAGTTTAACTTATATACCTAGGCTTAATAGGAGCTTAGTAAAGTTATTAGCGTCCTACCTAATACCGCTAATATAAAGGAGCTATATAAGCTAGCTAAGAAAATAGCCAACTTATAGAGTATTATCGATTTAATAAAGCCCTCCCATTGCCTCTTTAGTAAAGAGTATAAGTTATAGGGCGAACGCATACGCTAAACAAATCTTAACGCCCTAGTTAAGAAGTTACTACCCAATATTAGCGGTACTACTTAATAGCATTTTAACCGGTAGATCGCCGCAGTTAAGAACCGATTTAAGGTTAATAACGCTAACTATAACTATAAGCGACGCACGCGCTAGGCCATTAAAGGTTTTATAAAAAAGAAGATAATTACTTAACTGGTTTATTGCCGGTTAGGCACTAAAGATAAAGGTCCATTACTATAGGACGAATTTAAGACTATAGTCTAAGACTAGATTAAAAACCCCACAGTAAGACGCTTTAATAACGCTATAATATACTATATAGCTGTTATAAAAAAGAACTAGAGGTTTAATATCTTCCTAGCCCATATACGTAGTTTAGAGAACCTCTTGTTATATACCCCTTTTATTAATCCTAAATAATAGGTAGACTTTTAGTTCTTATATCTCCTAGCCCACCTATAAGCAGAGCTCTTCCGCTAGAACTTTGCCTAATAGGTAAAAACCGCTAAAGGCCTCTTTAACGAAATCCGCCGTATAAAGTAATTGTTTAATACTATAAAGCTCGCGAAAGATCGCGTAAGTAGTAGTAGTAAATTATTGCGTATAAAGCGCGGTTGCAGCATAGGCTTTATAGAGTTAGGCTTAGGGAATAGAACCTAAAAAGGGCAACGCTTTTCTAAGTAAACTTTTAGGGAGACTACCTAAAAGCTAGACGGCTTAGGGGACCCCCTAGATGCTAGTGCTATGTATGTAAGTTAAAGGACCACAGGTGGCCACTATAGGAAACACTAGAAGTAAGCCAATAGAGAGAAGTTAGCTTAGCCTTTGGAAAACCTAAGGCCCTAGTAGCGTATCTCTTTTAACTGTAACTAGGGCTTAATATAGAGGGAGAAAAGAAACGTATTATAGTATACGTTGTGATAAATACGCCCTAGGGCGAAGTCTGCCTATATACTTTATATAATAATAGGTGCCAAATTAATCTTATTAATTAAGATATTGTCTATAGGTTTAACCTGCCTATACACTACGCGCTATATTTACGTAAACCTATTATACGTTTCCTCAATAGCAACCAGATAATAATCTAGGATGCTTATAATTTAATGGTTACCACTAGCGACTCCTAGGGTCCCCCTCGCACTATTGGCCCGCAGACCTTTTAGGGCGGCTTATTTAATGGTTATAATATAGTTCTTAGATAGAATTAGCTCGCGGAAATAAATTTATTAATTAGTTTCTATTTTAGACAGTTTATCTAGGGTACTTCGGACCCTAGATACCTTTAAATAGTTACCCTTAACGCTCTCCTAATAGATATTAAGGCTAGCGAAATAGTCTATTCGCTATAGCCAGAAGACTCCTTCTTTACGCCAATTATAAACACAATAGAGGACCTGTTATTACTAGCAGCGAGTACGTATATAGACCCTCCGGATATAGAGATACCGGTTATAAATATAGTAGAGGACCTGCCGTTACTAGTAGTGAGTACTCGTAAAGACCCTCTGGTGCCGGCGTAGATTACCTATATATAAGGGAGAGGTAATCAAAACCCTAAAACTATTGAGTATACTATAGTAGAGCTATATATACTCTTAGTGCGAGCACACCTATAAAACGTATATTGGCTACACCCTTCTCTTTACTAGCTCTTGGAAGCACACTACTATATAATAGTCGCTTTAACCTCTATAGCCCTTAGCCTACTAGATATATATAAGGAGGAAATTAATATCTTCTTTAATAAGCTAGCAAGCATACTACTGCAGAACTCTAAGTATAACTATATAATTAACTTAAAAGAAGGCAAGACGCTACCATGAATACCCCTCTATAACCTCTTATAGAAAGAGTTATAGATCTTATAAAAGTACCTAAACAGTGCTCTTAGAAAGGACTAGATTAGGCCTAGTAAGTTACCTACTAGAGCGCCTATCCTTTTTATGCCGAAAGTAGACGGTATAATACGGCTATACGTTAACTATAGACGCCTAAATAAGATCACGATTAAAAATTAGTACCCCCTACTACTGGTTAGCAAACTCTTTAATAGGCTTAGCTATGCGAAGATATTTATAAAGCTAGATCTTTATAATGCGTACTATAGGATTTATATTAAAAAGGAAGATAAATAAAAGACCGCATTTAAGACACGCTATAGTTACTTTAAATACCTAATAATGCCCTTTAGTCTTACTAACGCCCCTATAACTTTTTAGAGCTATATTTATAAAGCTCTAGAAACCCTAGTAGATACTATCTACGTAATTTACCTAGATAATATTCTTATTTACTTAAATAATAAGGACAAGTATATTAAGCACGTTAAGTAGGTACTGCGACAGCTCCGCGCTTAAGGCCTATATGCTAAACTATTAAAATATATCTTTTATACTAAAAACATTAAGTTCCTAGGCTTTATTATTACCCTTAGGGGTATTATAATAGACCCTAACCGCGTAAAAGCTATTAAGGAATGGCCTAAGCTTAAGTCCTATAGGGATATCTAGGTCTTCCTTGGCTTTACTAACTTCTATAGGTAATTTATCTAGAACTACTCAGATACCGTATACCCCCTACACATATATCTTATATAGGTATATTATAACCTAACGTTAGATAGGGAGAAGAAGAAGAAGCGCAAGTTAAAAGGGCCTACTAAATAGTATTAACCCTAGTCCTGGCCTAATAACGCGTAGTAGGCGTTCTGTAAGCTACGCGCTACATTTATATAAGCTTCTCTACTTCGCTACTTTAACCCTAATCTACCCCTAATAGTAATTACTAACGCTTCCAACTATGCCTATAGCGGTATACTTTTGCAGCCTTTAGAGTAGGGAGATTAACTCCACTAGTACCCGATTACCTATTATAGTTAAAAGCTTATTGGCCTAAAAGTACGGTATAATACGTATAATAAAGAACTACTCCCTATAGTGTAATGCTTTAAGACGTAGCGCTATTACCTTAAATACGCCGCGTATATAACGCGCGTGCTCCGCGATTATAACAATCTTAGGTACTTTATAACCACTAAAAGCTTATTTACTCGCCAGGCCTAGTACGCCGAGAAACTAGCTAAGTTTAATTTTAAGATTAAATATAAGCTAGGTAAAATTAATCCTACTAATATACTATCCCGGCGCCCAGATTATGCTAAAGGCTTTAAAGATAGTAGTAAGAGGATAATCCTTAATACTATACTGCCTATATTACAGTAAAAGTTACAAGTTATAGGCCTTATGGGCGGCCCTAGTGCTACTATACCAAACTAGTGAGTAGCATATGTGTAGTATACGAGCGACCCTTATAAACTTAGCGCCGGTGGACTAAAGCGTCCTACTATTCTCTTTAAAACCACCCCGACTAACCTAATAGCGCTTAACTCTAGGGAAAACCCCTTAGCTTAGGCTATGGTCCCCCGCAATAACCTAGTAAGTTACCTATATATTATATATTACTTTACTAGCACTAACTTTACGTAGAGTCTCGTGCTATAGTAAGAAGTAGTAGTAGCTGCTTTAGCCGAAACGGTGTTTATAAAACAACCCCCTAAGTCACTAGTTAATTTTGTTTATAGAGTATAAAAAAGGACGCCTTTACACGCTTTATATATAATTAGTTAACCTAAGAATAAGTTCCCGCTAGTAATAAGGACTACACCCTTAATAATTAAGGACCTCTAAGGTAAAATAATAAGGTCTAGGTGCTAAATTATATACTATTATAATAGGAGATCCTTAAGCGGAATCATGACGATCCTATAGGCGGCCACTATAGTTTTAACCGTACTTTTAAGGTAATCGCGTGGAGGTACGCTTGGAACGGCTTTACTTAGGACCTTTATAAATACCTAGATAATTATAATACCTACTAACGCTCTAAATCGCGCCGCTATAAACCCTATAGTAAGCTACAGCCTCTCTAGGCCCCTACCCGAGCCTAACGGCATTATTTACTTAACTTTATTGCGGATCTTTTAGAGTCTAAAACTCCTAATAGCGTAGAGTATAACTCTATCCTTATCCTTATAGACCGTTTTATAAAGCTAATAGGCTACTATCGAGTGTATAGGATAATTAATGCTACACAACTCGCAGAACTCTTATTTAGAGTCTTTATATAAATAGGGCCTCTAGATAATATTATCTCTAATAGGGGTAGTATATTTATAAGCGAGTACTAGAGTATTATATGCTACTATCTCTATGTTTAACGTAAACTTAGCACTATATTTTACCCGTAGATAGATAGTTAGACAGAGCGTTAGAACTAGGAGCTTAAGGTATACCTACGTATATTTATAAACTAAGAATAGTCTAATTAGGCCTCCCTACTTAAAGAAGTAGCCTTTACCTATAACTCTAAGGTCCATGCTATAATAAAGCGTTCTCCTATTAAGCTCGCCTATAGCTAGCTACTAAACATCCTAAACGGAGTCCTAGACAGCGTCTAAGACGCCTAGTAAGATAGGGAGAGGTCTAAGTTAACAAATGTCTAACTCGCAGAGACGTATTTATAACGCCTGCGCCTTATATATAAGGTAGCGGCGGCGTTGATAATATACGCCTAAAAGCTTTAGGCAAAATACTACAATTATCACCACCTAGCTAAGTACTTTACCGTCGGTAAATAAGTCCTACTCTTCTCCAAGAATATCCGCACGAAACGTCCCTATAAAAAGCTTAACTATAAGTTTATAGGACTGTTTTAGATCCTAAAGCGCGTAGGGTAGTAAGTATATAAGCTAGAGCTTCTACCTACTATAGCACAGCTCTACTTAGTCTTCTATGTCTCCCTACTAGAGCCTTATAGGTTACGCCCTAGGTTTTAACCCTTAGTAGTAAAAGAGCTTAAAAAAGGCAGCTAGGAAATAGAAGCAATTATTACTTACTAAGATCGTGCTAAATAACCGCAGTATCTTATTAAATAGCTAGGATGGCTAAATAAGTATAATAAATGGAAATATAAGACAGAACTTAAGAATTATTAATAACTGCTAAATAAGTACCGTAAGCGGGACACCCTAGCCTTATAGCTAAAGCGCAGGCGAAAAGTAAGCGCCGTTATTAAAATATAACCTGTATTAAAGCGGAATAGAGGACGTCTAAAGGGATTAAAGAATAAGTAATAATTGCTATAACTTACAGGCGAGGCCACGGCGTATACCGGCAACGAAGCTTAATTTAGAAAGCACCCTTCCTAGACCTAGTCCGTCACTCTATACTAGCTAAGCAGATTATTTATATATTAGAGAATAGGCCCGTTTATAACCGAGGTCCATTTAACTAGGGTTTATAACCTATTGGTAACCCGCTAGTAGTAACCTATACCGACAACTTATACTATTCTATGTATATACTATACAGATAACGCATAAGGCTAAAACATAGGTCAGTGGCGGGTCTAATAGGTATATAGCCTTACCGTCCTAATCTGGCTGTATATAAATAACCTATAACCTACCCACAAAGTATATACGGCGCTACGCCGGTATAGCGTAAGGCCAAAGCAGGGTTAGCGGCGGATTTAATAGGTATATAGTCTTACTGTTTACAAATCTAGCTACATACGAATAACCTATAACCTACCCGCAAGGTACTAGCGACCTACCTATATAAGCGAGCTTTGGAATATTTCTAGTCTACCGAATTTAGGTAACGGTATTAAGCTCTACTATTGCCCAACTTTATAATATTGGTATTATCTAGGATAATAGAAAGCTAGGAAATATATTAATTAACGAGGATAATAATGTATAGATAATTAATTTTAGAGGGGGCTGGATAAATAGTTAGGTGAAGCCGGAATTAGCCAAGACTATTAAGGGTAACTTATAAGCCCTAAAGAATATTATTAAGTTTTTAGAAGTTTAGCTGTTAGTTAATAATAACTAATAGTTATCCGGATTTTTAATAGGGTATTAGTCTGTCGCTAGTTTCCTAGGTAAACTACTGCATTAGTATACGCGGGCCGACACGGATTTATAAATTAAAGGAAAGAGCTAGCTTATTAACTAAATAAGCAGCCTAGAGGAAAGAAGAGTAGATAAATACATTATTGCTTAGTCTAATTTTTCCATATCCGTGTACTTTGGCTATATAGTACGTCTAGCAGCGCCGGAATGCTATCGTAATGGTTTTAAATATATGAAAAAGTTCTTGCCATCACTACGCGTTAGCCGGTTGTATAAAAAAACTAGGATAACCGCACCCTATAAACACCCCTATAGTACTCATATTACTAGAGCAAGAGAATAGCTTAAGCTAATACTGCAATATTTTTAGACGAATATGCCCCTAATATAGAAGATAGAACGTCCGAAAAGCATATTTCTTTCAAGTTTTATAACAGTAATGCGTGCTCTATTAGCGTGTAGCTACGGCTAAAGATAATATTTTTGCTAGTAAGGAAGCCATTTCCTATACTTTATAACGCCCAATTACGTATATATTAGTTCTTGGGCGCTAATCCGTAGCTAATATTACTAGTAAAATATAGTGTATTAATATCAAGACTATATAAAAAGTATTACACTCTTTTAATTTTATAGAAAGAACTGTTTAAGCGCTATTATATAAACCTATAGCGAGTATATAGACATTTCTTTAAAGTAATAGAAATCTACTATACTAATTAGCACCGTATTACCTACTGTTATTACCTCTACCTCTACCTCCTATATATCTTATTTATGGGTAAGGCCTTTGCCTAAAAGTTAGTATATAAAGGAAATTAAATACCGCTATATTATATATAGCGCCACAATAGTTATAAAGGACTTCCGCTTTATACTAGTAAGGGTCTCCTTCTTTTATAAATTTTGCTATTGTGTACACTATTTGGTTTTATAAGTAGACTATAAGTCTATTAACCTTTATCCTAGTTAGTCTAATTTCCTATAAGTAATGCTAATCTTAAAGGTAAATAATATGTGGTAGAACTTGGCATTAAATATAGTTTATTCTATAGTGATTAAGCAAACAGTTTTTGTACTAGGTATAGTTCCAATATTTCTTCTTATAAGAAGCATACAAATCTTTAAATTTTATCTAGTCTAACGGACAGGCACTATAACTACTAAGTGCTATAACACCTATCTACTTTCTCCCGTTATAGACAGCTTCGTTAGGAAAAAATTTACTAGCATTTTTACAGCATTTGGCA
>Ga0307515_10023845_pt1 | contig 10696 bp, 1 predicted proteins | sample 17_EM_MG_FD_194513 | JGI IMG/M metagenome (GOLD analysis project Ga0307515, IMG submission 194513) | Populus trichocarpa ectomycorrhiza microbial communities from riparian zone in the Pacific Northwest, United States - 17_EM | ecosystem: Host-associated > Plants > Roots > Unclassified | place...
TAAGTATAGTAAGAAACTATAGTTACTAGAAAGTAAAAAGCTATTAAAGTATATAGTATAGGACTATAAGATAGAATTAGAACTAGGAATAAGTTTAAGGTTCTTTCTAATCTATAAGCTTACTAAAAAAGAGGGTAGGGCACTAAAGGAGTTTGTCTAAGAAAACTTATAAAAGGAATATATTAAACCATCGCAGTTATTAGTGGGTTATCCAGTACTATTCGTACCAAAGAAAAATAGTAAACTAAGACTGTATATCGACTATAGACAGTTAAATAGCATTACTAAAAAGGATAGGTATCCTTTACCCTTAATTAGCGAAATCTAAGATAGGATAAGTAATGCGTAAATCTTTATAAAGATAGATCTAAGATAGGCGTACTATTAGATTAGAATTAAAAAAAGGCGATAAATAGAAAGCAGTCTTTAGGTTAAAGAAAGGACTATATAAACCATTAGTTATACAATTTAGGCTTATAAACGCATTAGTAACGTTTTAAAAGCGAATTAATAATGTGTTAGGAGAATACTTAGATAAATTTGTTATAGTATATCTTAATAATATTATTATCTACTTAATAACTAAGGAAGAATATGGAGAATACGTTAAATGGGTCTTAAAGAGACTATAAGAGGAACAGATACTAGTAGCAATTAAGAAATACGAGTTCTTTACTAGGAAGACTGATTTTATAGGATTTATTATTAAACTAGGCCAACTTAGTATAGATCTAAAAAAGATTAAGGCTATAGTAAATTGGTAGGAACTAGAGAACGTTATATAGTTAAGATTATTTCTAGGGTTTTGCAATTACTATAGAAGGTTTATAGCGTAATAGTTAAAGGATATTAAGCTATTTATATAACTAATAAAGAAAGAAGAACTATAGGTATAGGGAGAAGAATAATAAGAACTGTTTAAAAAAGTTAAGAGGTTATTTACCTAAGAGCTAGTTCTTAAAATCTATTAACTAGGGCTAGAGACGGTTATAGAAATAGATATATTAAACTTTATACTAGGAGTATACTTTATATAGAAATATAAAGATAGATGGCATCTAGTAGTATACTATAGTCGGAAGATAATACTACTAGAGTTAAACTATAACATCTACAACAAGGAGTTATTAGGTATAGTTACAGCACTAAAGAAATAAAGAGCATTCTTGTAAGGTATAGAAAAACTATTTATAGTTAAGACGGATTATAAGAACCTAATAGGATTCCTAATAATAAAGGAACTTAACTAAAGATAGGTTAGATAGGCAGAGATGCTTATAGAATACTATTTTAAAATTTAGTATATTAAGGGTACAGACAATATATAAGCCAATGCGTTAAGTTAAAAGGCTAAACTACAAAATAATAAGAAGCTATTAGGGGCTTTACTGCGAAAAGATATAGATAGGTTAATTAGATATAATTATCTAAAGATTATAGCAACTTAGGAGAATAAGTTAGAAAGAGTCTATAAGATACTAGAAAGCTTTTGGGTATAGAAAATTCTAAAAGTATAACTAGAAGATCTATAGATAGATATATATAAAAACCAAGAAGTAAAGTACATCCTAAGAAGTATAGTAGAGCACTTTATAGAAGATTTCTATAAGGGATTAACTTAAGGACATAACAGAGCTATAGGCTTAGTGTTAAGACTCTAAAGGGAGTATATTATTAACGGAATCTAGAGGATAGCTAAAAGGGTTATAAAAGAGTGTCTAGATTGCTAAAGAAATAAACTAATAAGGTATAAGCCATACGGAGGGCTACAACCTATTAAAATACCAGAGAGACTATAGGAGGTTATATTATAGGACTTTATTATTAAGTTGCTAAAATTAAAAGATCCTATTACCGGATAAGATTATAACGCGATTTTAATAATAGTAGACAAGCTTATAAAGTAGGGATACTTTATAGCCTATATAGAAGAAATTTTAGCGGAAGATATTGCTAGAATCTATGTTAAAGAAGTATTTATAAGACATGGAGCACTAAGTAAAATTATATTAGATAGAGATCTAAAATTCATAGCAGTATTCTAGGAGGTATTCTTAGCGGAGTAAAGAGTTAAAGTAGCAACTTCTACCGTATATTATCCGCAGACAGACGGTTAAACAAAAAGATTAAATTAGATACTAGAGCAGTATCTAAGGCACTATATTAATCACGTACAGAATAATTAGGTATTGTTATTACCAGTTATACAGTTTATATACAATATAACACCACAGAAAGGAATAGGCACTTTACTATTTAAGGCAAATTACGGATACGAGCTAAGAATATTATTATTGCTACGTTAAGTAAAGAAGATAAGTAGTATAGCTAAGTAAAGAATAAAGACTTTAATAAATCTTTATGTAAACCTTATAGAAACAGCTAAGGTAGTATAGCAAAGAATAAAAAGGTATTATAACGCTAGGAGATCTAAGGGACTAGATCTTAAGGAAGGAGATAAAGTATAGCTACTATACAAAAATTTTAAAAGTTGACAACTAAGTAAGAAGTTAGACTACGTCAGACTAAGACCCTTTAAAATTATTTAGAGGATTTCACTAGTTACGTTTAAGTTAAACCTACTAGCTAAAATAAAAATCTACCCTATACAGCACATTATAATGCTAGAGCTAGCATATAGGAATATTAAGTTACTAGTTTACGAAGCAGATATATATAGAGGATAAGAAAAGGACAAATAGCAAGTTTTAAAGATCGTTAGTTATAAGGACATTAACGATAAAATATAGTATGAGGTAAAGTAGATAGGCTATACTAAAACTACCTAGGAGCCATTAGAAAATTTAAAAAATGCTATAGGAAAGGTATAGGAGTATTAGAGGAAAATAGGTTAGGCAATATTAATAAAGAAGGATTACTAAAGAATAAGTCACCTAAGGGGGACCTAGGAAGAGCGACTGCCGAACTACTTAGAGTTATTCCCTTTATAGGAAGGGAGTTAGTTCTTTTATTACTAAGTTCCTGTAGACCTTATTCTATAAGTTTCTACTCTTTAGAATAGACCTTCTTATAAACTTTCTTAAGACGAATTAACTAAGTAGACGCAGTAAGGCGGGAGTTAAAAGCTCGCTATTAGGCATTAACAGCCTTTTTCTCCGCGTCGCGAGAATAATAAAGTTCCGCCAGAGCTACTAAGAGCTTATTATTAAATTTTATAGCGGCAGATTAAATATAAAACCCTATAACAAATTACTTAGGGAACTTAATGACTATTAAGAGTAATAGGACGCGTATACTTAGCGTTAGAGATAGAGCGAATATTATAGGATAAATGAATATTCGCTTTAGTGTACTCTAAGTAAGAGAAAGGTTGCTAAGATAAAGGACTCGCTAGCGCAATATAAACCAACCCCTTTTACGCACAATAAGAATACGGAGATGGTATTATTTTACCTAATAATAATAATATAGTAATGGTATAAGACCGACGGGCTATAGAAGAAGGAGAAGTTACTTTAGGTATTATAAGTAACAATATTAACTAAATTAATTAAACGGATATTATACCTCTAGTAAATAACTTAGAGATACTAGGAATCTTTAAGGATAAAGATAAAAAGGAGGGAGATAGTGTTACGGACGCTTTAAGTATAATATTATAACTACTTAGAGAAGAGTTAGAAGAAGCTAGTTAGTTAATATAAGCACGGTCTAAAATAGATCTAGTAGAACTATATAACGAGGAATGGTAGTATAAGTCATATAATGTAATCTATATAATCTATATAATCCGTAGGATCTATAATAAAGTAGATAGAGTATACGTATATTACGTATAAGAAGGATTTTATAGGAGTACGGTTATATATTTAAGGACCCTTAGTCCCTACCTAGATAGTTCCTTCCTTATAGTAATTCTTAGAATACAATTAAAGTTAATCTATTAGGCAACCACTCCACCAGTTGTTATTACATTGTTAACTTTAATTTGCATTACCTATACACCTAGCCCAATAACGAGCCTATTGTAGTACTTGCTATAAGGTTCCGTTACACACTCTCTTAAGTACTTACTTCTCTAACTTAGGTCCTTGTTATACGCTACTTAACGGCATATATATAGGTTGCCTAGTTAAACCATAATACTATATTACCTAGGCGTACCGCCGTTAGGTTGCTAGCTTATAGCTATAATAATAATATCTCTATAAAAGGCTCGCTTTCCTATACACCTAATAGGACTTTTACTTTAGGTTAGTAGCCCTACATTCCTAAAGTCCTTTAGAGTAATAGTAGTATAGTGTCTTCTTCTAGCGGACCCCCTACGCCTAGGGGTTGCCTTAACAGCGCGTCTACAGGGTTCGTTTTTCCCGCCCTATGCTTAATAATAAAGTTATAGGCAGCTAGTGCTATAGCCTATCTGGCTTACCGTCTATTAAGGGCTTTTACTTTTATAAAACCCTTTAGATTATTATAATCTGTAAGCACTTCTAGGCGGCTTAATAGCCCCTTAATATAGTATCTTTAATGCTTAAAAGTCTCTATAATAGCTAGTAGCTCCTAATTATAGGTCTTATAATTACGCTCTACTAATAAAAGCTTTCTAGACTAGAAGGCTATTAAATGCTAAAGGCCGTATTTAAACAGCTATAATATAATAGCTGCTAGATCTTATATAAAGGTATTAGTCTCTAATTAGGTTAGTAAGCTCAGTATATAATATCGCAGGAGCGGCGCCATTATAAAGGCGTCGCAGAGCTAGTATATTGCCTACTCCGCCTCTTCTAGCTAACTAAAAGGCCTAATTTTACGGCCGTTCTTTACTCCCTTTAGGAGATTAGTAATAGGCTTTATAATAGTAGAGTACTTACAGATAAACCGGTAATAGAAGTTAGCAAAACCTAAGAAAATTTAGATATCCCTATAGGATTAAGGGCTTTTTTACTTAGTAATGGCTTCTACCCAGCTAGGATTTATTGCTACGCCTTTAGGACTAATAATATATCCTAGGAAATTAACCTCTTATATGCCAAACCTGCACTTTTTAAGGTTTATATATAGTTAATATCGCTATAACCTACGTAGTACTTCTAGTACATAGCGCTAGTATTCCTCTAGATTTTTAGAGATAATTAAAATATTATTAAGGTAAACTATATAGAAGACGTCTACTAGTTCTAATAAGGCTTAATTAATATAGCCCTAAAAGGTCGCTAGTTTATTAGTTAGCCCAAAAGGCAAAACTAAATACTTAAAGTGGCCGTAACGCGTGCGGAACGCTGTCTTTTACTTATCGCCCTAACGGATATAAAGGCGGTAATACGCATTTGTTAAGTCTAACTTAGTAAAGATTTTAGGACCTACTAAGCGGTCTAAGGTCTTACTAATTAATGGTAGTATAAGGCGATTCTTAATCGTTACCTTATTAAGGCCTCTGTAGTCTATATAAAGCTATAACTTCCTATTCTTTTTAGGTATAAATAGGATAGGTGCCCCTATAGGACTAGTACTTAGTTAAATCTAGCCTTTAGCTAAGGCGTTATTTAAGTACTCCTTTAATACCTCTAGCTCCTTAACTAAGAAGTTATAGAGCGGTCTATATAGGACCTTTTATCTCTCTTCTAGGTTAATAATATAGTCGCCCTAGTAATATTAGGGTAGCTTCCCTACTTCCTTATATAAGAAGATATTGCTAACTTCTTTTAACTATAGGGGAAGGACCGGTAAGCTGCTGTTATCTTACTTACTAGGTATTAATCCAGCAATTACTAGGGCGAAGACCCTAGATTCCGTCTAGAGAGACTCTATAAAACCCTTAGGGGTTTATAGCAATAGGGACGAGCTATCTAGCTTTAATTGCTACGCCTTTACCTCGCAGTTAATAAAAAGTCGGGCCTTCTTTAACCCTAGTATACCTAGGGTAATAGTAGGGGATATATTAGCTATTCTATAGTAGATAAAGGTTACTTCCCTAATCCTACCCTAGCTATTCTTTATTCTTAGTGGTACCTTATAGGCTTTATAGTAATATACCTAAGTTTTATTTAACTAGGAGTAGGTAGTAATTCTACATCTAGTATCTTAAAGTTATACTCTATTACGAATCGCTAATTAATTTTATTTACTTTAGCGCCGAGATTAAGCATTACTAAGGTCTCTTTCTAGGTCTGCTTAGATAGGACTTTTCCTAAGATAGTAATAGCTTCCTTATAATTTAGTAGTAGCTTACGCCCTATAGATATAAGGGGCTCTAAGGGCGCCTACCTTTTCCCAGCGTAGAGATGGCGCTTATATTATTAGGAGGCGGCTACTATTGCTATTACTGCTCCGGGCACTGTTGCTACTAATATTCTAGCTTACCACAATTTTTATAGTTCCCCTTAGGTTAAGTTAAACCCCTAGCGGTATTACTTCGCCCCGCTATTATATTACTAGCGGTAGTTTTAGAGTTTACTTTCCCTAAGTTACCTAATAGGGTGGTCTTTATATTTAGGTTTACGGCGCGCCTATTACTTCTAGCCTATAGGGCGCTTATACTCTTCTAGTTTTCCTCTAATAGGGCAGCTAGGAAAACTAGCTAATTTTAAGTTTATAGAAATTCCTAATAGTTAGTAACTGTAAGCCGTAGCTCTAGCCGTAGCTTTGCAAATAGATATATTATTAGATGCTTTACCTTATAAGGAGGGTTAATTTATACTTTTAAGGAGGTTAGGTAAGCGGTAAACTTATTTATAGGTTAATTAGTTCGCTGTATTGCCCTTATATATATTAGGGCTATGTAAAGTTCTTAATTAATAGGACTTTTAATCTAGTTAAGTAGGAATTCTATTAGCTCCTCTTAGGTAAACTATATATCTAGATAGTTATCTTTATATTATAGCTAAAGGGTTCTATTAATCCCCTTTATATATTATATAGTAAACGTAACTTTAGTATCCTTATTCGCGAAGGCGTCGGCCTCTAGGCGGAATATTAGCTTTAAGCTATTATAGAAGTCTTAGTACTCTTATATGGTCTTACTATAATATAAAGCAATCTTCTCTATTTTAACGGCCCGTTTTACTAAAGCGCCTATTATATTAGTAGCCTTCCGCTTAAGGTTTAGATATATTAAGCTACCGTCTAAGTACTCTAATAGGATACTTTAAGGTGGCAAATCTAGGTTAGGAATAGGAGTTAACGTTACCTCGCCACGTTAACGCCGTCTTAGCATTTCCACCTCCTCCCTAAGTAACTATAGTTTTCCTTACTCTAGGAGTTGTAGCTTCTTATTCTCTAGTTATTATATTTCTTCCTATATAGTGTTCTCGCCTATAGCTTCTGGTTCTATCTAGGATATAGGTCCGCCCGTGTCGTCCTAAGGCCAATCCCTAGACTCGGTACTATATACTACGCTAACGTTACGCCCGCGTCTCGCCATTAGGTCGATAGACTGCGATGCAGTTAATAAATATAGGTTGTCTTTTTAATAGAGGGCTGTCGCTATATAGTCGCAGCCTTAGCAGACCGCTGTATCGCCGGACCGCTACCTCTAAAAAGGGATAAGAATTTAGAACTGTTAGGACGCTAAGGCCCTAAGGGTATATAGTAATATAATAATAGTAGCGGAATGTAATAGGTATCTAGTTCTTAATGGGGTAGAACTATAGAACTAAATTCTGCTATTCTTAGGTATGGGGCGACTACGTTTTATAGGCGCCTCGCCTACGCCTCGCCTACGCTAAGCTGGTCACAGTAGGTGCGTCTCTATAGCTTAATATTTATACTAGTTAACAGCCTTATTAAATCCCTAAGCCCTAAACTAAAAACCTCCCTAATAGGCGTAGACTTACTGGGAGCCCTTAATACCTATATAAACGTTATTAATAAACGGTATAATAATATACTACGCCTAACACCGAAGCCCGCCCCTTAATATAATACGGTAACCCTATAAACGTTTACTAAGTTATTATCTTAACCTAAGTACCCTAACGCCATAGATATTAACACTGGAACCCTAAAATATACCCTACTAGGGTCCCCTAAATAAGAAAGACGCATTAAGCTAGGCCTCTTCGTTAAGTATAAAAGTAAAGACTATATCTTAAAATACTATCTTATCCCCTTATCTACGCCCTAAAATAATTTACGAATAGCTAATATTAGTAACTATTTATCGCGCCTAACCTTAAGCCATTAATTACGGCCCTAAGGCGAGTCCTAAAAGGCGGGGAGATGGATCACGGGGTTTTCTCAAATAGAGTTTTCTCCCCATATGTACATAAGGAGTAGTCCGCGTGGGCCCAATAGGGATCCGAATCGGACGTTAAGCAATGAATTATTATTAATTACGGCCCTCTTTATTTAGTTCTAGCCCTTTATCTAGTAAGCACTATTTATAAGGACGAAGCTCTAACTAATATCCTATAAGAACCCCGCCCTAATTACCTTTAAAAGGAAGGTCCTAAAGTTAAGTTACTTTCTAGAACGGCTCTACTATAGGATCTTATTAAATGCATTTAACGTTATAAACTCTAACTCTTAGGACTATAGTATAACTATTAACTGCCGCCTCTAGCAGAATAGTTAATAGGCTAATACTTAAATCCTAATTAATATAGAAGCTAGCGGCATAGGATTTATTAATAAGATCTTTGCGTAAGATAATAGTTTTACCCTACCCCCCTTAACTGGCATATTAACGTATTTAGATTTAATAGTAAACGCACCGTCTTAGGCCGTATTACCTATATAGTAGCCTTAAGACTCTAATACCTAAACTATAAAGAACTAATTAAGCTTTTTATTATTACCCTAGGTTATCTAGTAATCCTTAAACAGCCCTAGATAAAGCTATATAAAGTAGTTATTAATTAAGATAACCTTAAGCTTCTATTTACTGCTCCGCATTATAAGTAGGAATGCTCTATAATATACCATCCTAACTCTAAACTAAAATCTAGGAAATCCACTAAAATCTATTAGCCTAATATTTCTACTAATATCTACCTTATACCTAAGGAATCTACCAGATTTTACTAACCTAGGAATTCTACCAAATTCCACTAACGTAAGATTTTCACTAATATCCATTAAGGACCTGAAAATTCCACTAAACCCTATAAATTAATTCTAAGCACTATACTGCCTAAAGCTAGGTAGAAGCTTAAGCTTACTATATAAAGATATTAGAAGGACTAGTATTCTACTATAGAAAGGATACTTAAAGAACTTAAACCTAAATCTAATACTAACTTCGTACCTAATACTAAACCTAAAATTAAGTAAGGAACTATATAAGAAACTACGGACAACTAAAGCCCGCTTAACACCCTAGATATTTATATAATTGGGGCTACCCCGCTAGCGCGACTCGCTAAAAAAACCCAAATATACAATCTTCGCTATCACTATAGCTAATATTAAGAAGGCCTTAGTACCGAAGAAGCACGCCGACCCTACTATAAAGGTACTAGTAGAGTACTATAACCGTCTAGATATATTTTTATAAAAAGAAGCTAATAAGCTACCGGAACACCAACTATACAACTATAAGATTTTACTTAAAGAAGGAAAGCAGCCTGGGTTTAGACCCTTATATAGGATGTCCTAAAATAAACTCTAAGTGCTATAAAAGTATTTAAACAAGAACCTAAGTAAAGGATTTATTAGAGCAAGCTTGTTGCCTATAGCTATATTAGTAATCTTTATTAAGAAACCTAGTAGTGGTTTACGCTTCTATATAAACTACTAAGCTCTTAACGCCGTTACTATTAAGAACTAATATCCGATCCTATTAATATAGGAGACACTAAACTAATTAAGTAAGGCTCGCTACTATATAAAGCTTAATATTATCTCTATATTTAACCGCCTCCGTATAGTAAAAGGAGATAAATAGCTTATTACATTTTATACTTAGCATAGATTGTTTAAATACTTAGTAACGCTATTTAGCCTTATAAATGCTCTAAACTTATTTTAACATTATATAAATAATACCTTACGCCCCTACCTAGACATCTTCTATACTGCTTATATTAACGATATTCTAATATATAGTAATAACCTAACCAAATATTAGAAATATGTTAATCTTATCCTATAAGCCCTACATAGAGCTAGTCTATAATTAGATATAAATAAATATAAGTTTTATAAGACGGAAGTCCTATACCTTATGCTTCTTATTTTTATAAACGGTATATAAATGGACCTAAAGAAAGTTAAAGTAATTATAAACTAGCAAGAACCTAAGAATATTAAGGACGTAAGAGCCTTTATAGGATTTACCAATTTCTACTAATGGTTTATTAATAACTTCTCTGCCCTAGTTTTACCCCTTATAGCTCTAACCTAAAAGGATAAAGCCTTTTTCTTTGATAAGGAATATAAAAAGGCCTTTACTTATCTAAAGGTTATATTTACTACCGCGCTTATACTCTAATACTTTAACCTAAACTAAATAAGTATTATAAAAGCTAACTTATTTAACTATATTACTAGAGGCATTCTATCTTAATATAACGAAGATAGAGTATTATACCCTATAGTATACTACTTAAAATAACTAAGCCTAGCCAAATATAACTATAAAATCTATAATAAGGAGTTACTAGCTATTATTAGGTGTTTTAAATAATAGTAACCTAAACTGGAAGGCGCTGGATTTCTAATTAAGGTCCTTAGCGACTATAAGAATCTATAATACTTTATAACTATAAAATAGCTAAGCCATTATTAGGCCCGCTAG
>Ga0307515_10023846_pt1 | contig 10696 bp, 1 predicted proteins | sample 17_EM_MG_FD_194513 | JGI IMG/M metagenome (GOLD analysis project Ga0307515, IMG submission 194513) | Populus trichocarpa ectomycorrhiza microbial communities from riparian zone in the Pacific Northwest, United States - 17_EM | ecosystem: Host-associated > Plants > Roots > Unclassified | place...
TATTTGTTTATCCTATGACGTTTACTCTATCTTTAATGCTAAATATATATAACCTATTACTCTTAATAGTCGTCTAGTTCCCTAATTAATTTATCTTAGGGTCTTATATTTAATCTGCTACTATATAGCTAGATAATAAACTATCCGTTACCCTTATAGAGTTGCGCCGCTCTTAGGACGCTAAACGGGAGGCTACTAATGCTTAGTAACGGGCCCTTAAGTCTTATCTTGCGGCATCCACTTAGCTAATCTATCTTAAGAAGGTTTATAAAAAGGTTTATTCTAAGGAGTAGAAACTTATAGAATAAGGTCTATAGAAACTTAGTAATAAGAGAATAGACTTTCTTCTAACTATAAAGGGAATAGATCTAAGTAGCTCGGCAACTACTCTTCTTAGGTCCCCCTTAGGTAACTTATTCTTTAGCAATCCTTCTTTATTAATACTACCTAACCTAATCTCTTTTAATACTCCTATACCTTTTCTATAGCATTTTTTAGATTCTCTAGTAGCTCCTAGGTTGTAACGGGACTGTCCCGTTATAGTAAGGACGTCTTGGTGAAATACTTTACGATCGTGCACGTACCACGGCTACCCCTATATCTTGACCACGTTGACCCGAATCTGTTCTGTTCTTTGTCCGAACGTCTTATTACTTGTAAGGTCTATATAACTTAGCTCTTAATAGAATCTTATTTCCTTTGAAGCTGCCATAAAGTACCTTGCCCCCTTACATAGGTAGTCTTATTATAGCCTATCTACTTTACCTTATACTATATTTTATCTTTAATATTCTTATAACTAATAATCTTTAAAACTTACTATTTATCTTCTTCCTATCTTCTATATATATCTGCCTTATAAACTAGTGGCTTAATATTCCTATATACTGGTTCTAGCATCGCGATATACTATATAGGGTAGATCTTTATTTTAGCTGGTAGGTCTAACTTAAATATAACTAGTGAAATCCTCTTTATAATTTTAAAAGGTCCTAGTTTAACATAGTCCAACTTTTTACTTAGTTATTAACTTTTAAAATTTTTATATAGTAGCTATACTTTATCTCCCTCCTTAAGATCTAGTCCCTTAGATCTTTTAGTATTATAGTACTTTTTCATTCTCTATTATACTATCTTTACTATTTCTATAAAGTCTATATAAAGATTTATTAACGCCTTTATTCTTTCTTTAGCTATACTACTTATTTTCTTCGCTTATTGTAGTAATAATAATATTCTTAGCTTATATCCGTAATTTGCCTTAAATAGTAATATACCTATTCCTTCCTATAGTGTTATATTATATATAAACTATATAATTAGTAATAATAATACCTAATTATTCTATGCGTAATTAATATAGTGCCTTAAATACTACTCTAGTGTCTAATTTAATCTTTCCATTTAACCGTCTGTCTACAGATAATATATAGTAGAAGTTACTGCTCTAACTCTTTATTCCGCTAAGAATACCTCCTAAAATACTGCTATAAATTTTAGATCTCTATCTAATATAATTTTATTTAGTACTCTATATCTTATAAACACTTCCTTAATATAGATTCTAGTAATATCTTCTGCTAATATCTCTTCTGTATATGCTATAAAGTATTCCTACTTTATAAGCTTGTCTACTATTACTAAAATTATATTATAATCTTATCCGGTAATAGGATCTTTTAATTTTAGTAACTTTATAATAAAGTCCTATAATATAACCTCCTATAGTCTCTCTGGTATTTTAATAGGTTATAGCCCTCTATACGGCTTATGCCTTATTAATTTATTTCTTTAGTAATCTAGATATTTCTTTATAACTTTTCTTACTAAGCCCTAGATTCTATTAATAATATACTCCTTTTAGAGTCTTAATACTAAGCCCATAGCTCTATTATGCCCTTAGGTTATTCCCTTATAGAATTTTTCTATAAATTGTTCCGCTATACTTCTTAGGATATACTTTACTTCTTAATTTTTATATATATCTATCTATAGATCTTTTAGCTATACTTCTAGAATTCTTTATTCCTAAAAGCTTTCTAGTATCTTATAACCCCTTTTTAGTTCTTCTTAAGTTATTATAATTTTTAGATAATTATACTTAATTAATCTATCTATATCTCTTTATAATAAAGCCCCTAATAGCTTTTTATTATTTTACAGTTTAGCCTTCTAACTTAAAGTATCTGCTTATATATTGTCTATACCCTTAATATACTAAATCTTAAAATAGTATTCTATAAGCATCTCTACCTATCTAACCTATCTTTAGTTAAGCTCCTTTATTATTAGAAATCCTATTAGGTTTTTATAATCTATCTTAACTATAAATAGTTTCTCTATGCCTTATAAGAATGCTCTCTATTCCTTTAATGCTATAACTATACCTAATAACTCCTTATTATAGATATTATAGTTTAACTTTAGTAGTGTTATCTTCCGACTGTAGTATGCTACTAGGTACTATCTATCTTAATATTTCTGCATAAAGTATACCCCTAGTATATAGTTTAATATATTAATTTCTATAACCGTCTTTAGTTCTAGTTAATAGATCTTAAGAACTGGCTCCTAGGTAAACAATTCTTTTTACTCCTCTCCCTATGCCTATAATTCTTCTTTCTTTATTAAACACATAAATAGTTTAATATCCTTTAACCATTACGCTATAAACCTTCTATAGTAATTATAAAACCCTAAAAACGATCTTAATTATATAACATTCTCTAGTTCTTACTACTTTACTATAGCCTTAATCTTCTTTAAATCTATACTAAGTTAGCTTAGTTTGATAATAAATCTAATAAAATCGGTCTTTCTAGTAAAGAACTTGTATTTCTTAATTGCTACTAGCATTTGTTCTTCTTATAATCTCTTTAAAACCTATTTAATGTATTCTCCGTGTTTTTCCTTAGTTATTAAGTAGATAATAATAATATTAAAATATACCATAATAAATTTATCCAAGTATTCCCTTAATATATTATTAATACGCTTCTAAAACGTTACTAGTGCGTTTATAAGCCTAAATTATATAACTAATAGCTTATATAGTCCTTCCTTTAACTTAAAGGCTGCCTTTTATTTATTACCTTCCTTAATTCTAATCTAATAGTACGCCTATCTTAGATCTATCTTCGTAAAGATTTATACATTACCTATCCTATCTTAAATCTTGCTAATTAAGGGTAAAGGATATCTATCCTTTCTAGTAATACTGTTTAACTATCTATAGTTGATATACAGTCTTAGTTTACCGTTTTTCTTTAGTACGAATAGTACTAGATAACCTACTAATAACTACAATAGTCTAATATATCCCTTTTATAAGTTTTCCTGGATAAACTCTTTTAATACTCTACCTTCTTCCTTAGTAAGCTTATAGATTAAAAAGAACCTTAGACTTATTTCTAGTTCTAACTCTATCTTATAATCCTATACTACATATTTTAATAGCTTTTTACTTTCCGGTGACCATAGTTTCTTACCATACTTATAGTATCTTTTTAGTACCTAACTTAGTCCTTTTTCTATTTCTTTATAGGTCGCTCCTACTTAGTACTATACTAACTTAGCTTATTATTGCATTTTACGTTATTAAGTATCCCTAATATTAACCTAACTTATAATCCAATTAATCTTTAGATTATATTCCTATAACTAAGGTATTCCTAGTACTGCCTTATTATTCCCTAATAGTAATATATTAAAAGACATCTTAATTTATCTCACTTTAATAGTTAACTAAATAGGTCCTATTTTAAGATTAATAATACCTCCTCTATAGGCTATCGGATCTCCTATAATTATTACTAATAGGTAAAGGTACTCCTTTTTCCTATATAGTAATCCTCTTCTTTTAACTACTACTAGTAAGATATAGTTCCTTATTACTCTACTATCTATTAACGCTTTAAACTGTTAATCTTACTATTTAACTTATAAATTTAAGTATTGTCTTTAAATTCCTTTAAGGGTTTAAGGCTTTACTACTAGTTCCCTCTAGTCCCGTAGGCCTCTACTTTTCCTAACTATTAGCTGCTTAATCTTATTTATACTTAGTCTACTTTTAGCTAATACTTTATTCGCTTTTTATCTTTAATATACTATAGATATATATTCTCTAGGCATTCCTACCACTATTGTCCGTCTAGGCATTTTTCTATAAGGAATCTTCCTAGCTAAAGTATTAAGTCCCCTTAGCTTTACACTTTTATTAGGTACTAACTATATATATACTTAGCGTTTCTATATCTCGCCTTATCCAGTGCCTAATATATCCTTACTAGGTACTTCCGGTTCTTATCTTTAGGTGCTTTATATATATTATACGCATTATCTATATATACAATCTATGCTAATATATGGTATACTTAGTGTCTTAGGTTAACTCTTGGCTTATTTTTATTCTTAAGTTTAAACCTTTCTTGTGTTAATCTAAGCGTTATAAATTTATTCGTAGGTACTAAGATTTACCTCTTACTTCTCTAGTCCTCTAATTACTCCTCTAGATCTTTTAATGTTATAATTAAGGCTCCTTTAATGTAACTTATAGCCTTCTCTATAATTAGGTAGTCTTAGATAACTTTTTTATCTAACTATATATAGAAATCTTCCTACTCATTATTACGTCGTTACCTCTACCACTTTTAGTATAGTTCCTTAAGTATATACAGCTTATCCGTAAGGAAGTATCTTCTTATTACTGCATTATAACAGCCCTTTATATATCGTTTTTTGAACCTAGTTAGAATCCCTAGATCCTCTTCTTATTCTAGTTTAGTAAACTAATTAACTCTCGGTATACCTGCTCTAGGCCTATTAATAATTCTTTATATAGGTGCTCTGTCCCTTATACGTCCTAGTATACTAGATCTCTTATCTAGTTTCTAATTTTGCTATAAGGTAATTCTTGCTCTAAATTCCTCTATAGTTTCTTTTCTTTCGCGTCTTACTAGTGGATCCTTAAAGTCTTTATACTTCTTAATCTTATTAATAGTCCTTATTCGTGTCTTAAAGTCTTAGTTCTATAGAATTCTTAATCCTAAGCTTACTTCTAACTTAAGCTTTACTTCTACCTTAGTCTAACTAGGCTTAGGTATTCTTATCTCATCTTAAGAGTCTTAAATCTCACTTATCTTATCTTAAGAATCTTATACCTATAGGAAACTTTATCCCGAGCTTATTCGTATATCTTAGAACTAAGCTACTACCCTACTCTATTAGTTTCTATCCATTATAGGTCTTTAGGTCTGCCTTATCTCATCTTAAAAGTCTTAGTTATCTCTTATCTTATCTTAAGAATCTTAAGCCTTTAGCCTTTTGCCTTTATTAAGTGCCGAAGTGGTTCACTATCCTACTTCTCTTATATCTTGTAAAGTAATAGATATTGTGTCTAGTAGGGCCTTAATCCCTATTAATATTCCCTATTCTATAGTGGAATTATTCTTTACCTCTTTTATAACATCTCTAAGGTCTATATACTCCCAGTAAGCTGCCTTTATCGCCTTATTATTACTAAATGTTTCGCCTATATTAAATTTATTGTCCTTAATATCCAATCTGCGAACTAGTTTATTAGTCCCTCTATACTTTAAGGATTTTAGCTCCTATAGCTAATAGCTTACGCCGTACTTAGTGTCTTTATAAATCTAGTATGCGTTATTATAATAAAACGCAAAGCTTTTAATTAAACACTCTTTTATTCCTTATAGTATACTATTATTCCTTTATACATGTGTATTTTCTACTAATCTAGTTCGCTTTATTATATAGTAACTCTAACTATCTTTATAATCCCTCGCGAAGTAACCTCATTTTCCGCAATTTATATAAGCTCCGTCTTTAAACTATTAACTTTACTATAGAGTCTACCTAAACGTCTTCTACTACTAAGATCCCTAATTTAGCCTCTACTCCTTAGTCCTATAATTACTAGATCCTTAACCTTTAGGTTTTTATAGTTTCTTACTCTATCTCTTATAGGCTTCTTTAGTACCACTTAGGTCCATTAGCTCTGCGCTATACTATAGTTTTTAACTTAGCTTTGGTTGTTGCGTGCTCTACGCCTTATATAACTATAGAACTCTATCCTAGCCTCTCTTAGCCTGTTCCCTTTAGTAGATCCAATTATTAATCTTAATCGCTTAATCTATTAATTCCCTTAGGGTGTCCGCATCTTCTATTAGGATAATTATGTCCTAGACTTTAGCCTTAAGTCCTTATTTATACTGTACTATAAGCGCCCTATTATTCTACTTAACTTATATAGCTAACGTCTAGAACTGCGTTATATACTTAATTACTAAGGTTTATTTTATAATATCTTAGAGTTTTCTTTCCGCTATAGTTACTACCTTTAGGTCTTTAAATATTTATATAAGTCGCTTCGTAAACCCTTTTTAGCTTAAGAATATAAACCGCACCTTTTAATTAGTGGTCGTTATTCCATTTGCCTATATTTCCATAAAGTAAGGCTTAAACCACTTAAGTACCCTTCCTAATAGGAATAGTCCCATATATGCTATTTAATCTATAGATATTAGCAGCTTCGCTCCTTCTTATATAACCTTAAAGTGCATTTATATAAGGAATCCTTTAAGCTTTAATCTTTCTCCTAAGTACCTTTTAATTAATAGTAACTTAATCTTTACCGCTCTTATCCTATTAACCCTTTCTTCTAATACCGCATTGTTTATTATTAGCTAGTTAACTATCTCTTATAGTTATCTAACCGTTACAGATTACTATAAGTCAGTATTTACTATACTAGTATCGTTTCCTAACCTCGAAGTAGTTACCGCCGTTAATAGCGTTATAGTAGCTGCTTTTAGTAGCATATTATTTAACTTTTTATATTTAATACCGTAACTAGGTAGTAATTATATAACGGAACTTTATAGCAGGTACTACAATAGGCTTATTATTAGGCTAGGTGTATAGGTAATATAAATTAAAGTTAATAACGTAATAATAACTGGTAGAGTGGTTGCCTAATAGATTAACTCTAATTATATTCTAAAAATTACTATAAGAAAGGAACTATCTAGGTAGGGATTAAGGGTCCTTAAATACACAACCGTACTTCTATAAAATCCTCCTTATACGTAATATACGTATACTCTATCTACTCCGTCGCGGATCCTATAGATCCTACGGATTATATAAATTATATTATATAACCTTGGCTACTATTCCTTATCACATAGTTCTACTGGTTCTATCCTAGACCGTGCCTAAATTAACTAACTAGCTTCTTCCGACTCTTCTCCAAGTAGTTGTAACATTGTACTTAAAGCGTCCGTAACATAATATAGAAAAGGGTTTGCGTGCTTTAGGCTTTAAGATAGTATTTTACTATATAGAATATCCATAGTATATATTTTATATCTAGAAAAACTTGCTATTTAGCTACCGGATTATTAATTCTTGTTTTAAATATTAATTTCTCCTATTTTACTTTCTCCTTCCTATTTAGAGTATAGGTAAACAGTTATACATATGGCATTCTCCTTTAACCTTTTAGCGTTTTACCGCTCGGTAAATACATTAGTAGCGTCTCCTTATCCTTCACTAATCTCCTACTCTTATAATACTAATAGTGGCCCTATATTCCGCTAGCGTCTAAAGTATAGCTAGAAGTAAGGCGATAATCGCTATATAAGATCCCTCTTCTTCCCCTTTTACTAGTTAGTAGCCTTTATATATATATATTTACAGCACCCTTTACCCTCTAATTAGGTATTAACGCCTTTAAGATAGGTATTTATTGGTCCTTATTACTTACAGGATGCGTATATATAAAGTTAACCATTAATATACGCCATAATTTGCGCCTTACTAGCTATTATGCAACTTTAGGGACTTTAATATTAAGCCCCTCCTTTATTTAGCCCTCTATAGAGAATAAATTCTTAAGATATTTAGTATATTATAGTAACAAAACTTTCTCGGCTAAGACTTTACTAAATTTACGCAAGCTATATAGTAATCTACCCTTTAACCCTTATTAGCTAGGCTAGTTAAGCAGAAAAGCGAAGACAGTTAAGCGCTTATGTTAAACACTAACTAGGCACTAAAAAACCGGTCCTATTAGTAGCGCCAATTAGGACAATATATAGCCTTAAATTTCGGCTAATAGCTTAAAATTGCCGCCCGCGCCAAGTAGAAGTAAAGAGAACTTAAGTTAAAGTTAAACTAAATTCTAAAAGTAATAAAACTAAGACTAACTCCTTTAAAGGGGGAATATTATTACTATATATATAGGTGTTTAAAGAAAGCGTATAAATATAGGGAAGAATTAAAATATATAAGGCGTAAGCATATACATTGCATTAAATACTTAGCCTACGCGTAAAGAATTTAGGAATATAACTTAGTTAAACCTTCTATAACTACAGACCAATCTATAAGTTAGTCTACTTTACTATTAGCGTTTACTATCCTTTTAACCCGACTATTACTAGCATATATAATTATACTCAGGTCTACTATAAGTGTACCTATCTCCAATATATAGTAAGAGCTTAATATATAAAATACTAAAAGATATAGAAAAGATACCTAGTAAATATCGTGGCAATATAGGAACTATTTTTATATATTTTAACGGATAGCTAATAGACTATAGTAAATACTAGCTTAATAAAAACTGTGGTATTTATTTACCAGTTACTTATTAATTATTAAGCTAATACTAATTACCCTACTAGGTAATTATAAAGATATATCTTTAAAATTAAACGTATCTAGTAGTAGGGTCGGATTATCTTTATTACTGCCGAAGTAACTATACCTTTTTTATATTCTGTATAGTAGAGGTCCTAGTTATATATAATAGGGGATTCTTTATTTAGCCAATTTAAGTAGCTAGTTAGGGACTTTAATAGGTATAGGGCTAGGAATTTTAAAGCTTAAAAAGGTAATATAAGAATATTAATTATAAGGTTAGACCTAATATCCTTAAGCTTTAATACACTTAAAATATAGCCTAGTGCCGCTATTTATAAGGGGTATTCTTATTACCTACTATATATATATACTTAAGCCAGCTTAGCTAATACACACCGTAATCTACGCCTTGCCATTATAATCAGCATTAAAAGCTTTAGTTTTACGCCGGTTAGGCTAACCCCTTTAGAAGGGGAATATTATTGCTATAAGTATAAGTGTTTAAAGAAAGCGTACGAATATAGGCAAGAGTTAAAATATATAAGTTGTAGGCATTTACGTTATATTAAATGCTTAGCCTATACGTAAAGGCTTTAGGAATATAACTTGGTTAAACCTTATATAGCTATAGGCCAATATATAAGCCTTCTAATTAACATTAAATCCTAAAAATATACTCCCTATTAATACTTATATTCTTATTATATAAATCTAATAGCTTCCTCTTACTTATAATATTACCTTATTCCTAGTTGCGCATAGTTTATATAAATTAGCAGCCCTTTAGCTCCCTAATAAATACAGTAGCTTCTTATACTTAAACGGTATTAAGCGTTATAGACTGAGAATAGCTGGTTTTAAAGATGTTAGGTATTTTAAACAATAAGTAGTTCTGGAGAGATGGATATAAGTAACTTCGTAATTAAAATATTTATTAGGTAGGATCCGACCTCGCTTTAGGAAATAGACTTAAGATAATTTAGGTAAAGCTACTAAATGTATAAATTTTTAATTATCTAATAGTTTTCTAGGCCATAAAATTATAGCTACTTATTATTCTTTTATTAAATATAATAAAAATAATAACCGGCTTATTGTGTTTGGGATATTTACCTTTAAAAACTTAACGCATTAAGGCTAAATATTCTTAGATTTTATTAAAAAGATAATTAAGGGAAAGGAAATTGTGGAATAGGTAAAATATAAGATACTAGATTATAAAAGTTGTAAGGTAAAGAATAGGGATAAAGTGGATATAACCGCTAAGATATCAGCTTTAGAGTTTAATAATTAGAAGGTTTGTTTAGACTTTACTTAGTAGGCTAAGGCTAAATTAGGTAGGCTAGATAGAGGCCCGTTTTTAATTAGTCGCTAGTAGAGTTTTCTTAAGAGATTGCTTTAGTTATAATCTCTTCCGCTTACCGTAGTTAGCCCTACTAAAGAGGAGAACGGACCGTCTTAATCTTTAATATAAGGTTATAGCTAAGAGTAGCGGTAGCCTAGCCATAATAGTTTAGACTTTTACCCCCATAACTAGAGTAATAAAGTACTATTAGGGTGGATGGAAATAGTAACTAGGGAAAGTTTTCTGTAATGGTTTTAGAGATTAGATATAATTTAAATTCGTTATTCTTAATTTAATACAGTTCCTTTTTTTTCCTTTTTAGGAAAGGAATATACTATTATTTATTTTACCGTAAGCCGCCCTTAAGTGTCCGTAATAGGCTATATAAACAGCCGGTAGCTGCGGGTTAGCTATTACTAATAGTAGTATTAGCGGTATTATAAGGCTCCTATATAGGGGCACGGGACAATAGTAGGCGAGGCGCGAGGGCTAGGTAGGTAGGAGTAGTAGTAGGATATTATCTTTCCCTCTCTTTACAGATAAGAGCTAAGGGGACATTAAGAAGTAAGAAATAGTTATATTAATAGATTACTTATCTAACGTCTACTTACTAAAGCAAATTAAAGCCTAAGTTCTACGATTCTATAAGACAATAGCTGCTTTAATTACTACTGTTCGCTA
>Ga0307515_10023847_pt1 | contig 10696 bp, 3 predicted proteins | sample 17_EM_MG_FD_194513 | JGI IMG/M metagenome (GOLD analysis project Ga0307515, IMG submission 194513) | Populus trichocarpa ectomycorrhiza microbial communities from riparian zone in the Pacific Northwest, United States - 17_EM | ecosystem: Host-associated > Plants > Roots > Unclassified | place...
GGGAATAAAGATGTTATTAAGCCTTCTTTAAAGAGTAAGGATGTCTAGCCTTTTCCGGGGAATAAGGATAATATTATTTAGCCTTCTCTAGGGAGTGTCCAGCCTTCTTTAGGGAATAAGGTTGCTTCTTTACCTCCCCTTTTACCTAGATATATAAACCTACTTAACGCATTATTAGCAAACCTCTCTAAGATTAAGATATTCGTTAATATATCTATAGGGAAAGATCTAAAGGCCATTATTAGCGAACTAAAGTGGTTAAACGAATATCCCCTTATTAAGGATCTTATTACTACCAACAGCGATTTATTAAATAACGCTATTTTTTAAAAACTTCTTAGCCAATAGACGCTTGCGAATTCTTTTAAGAAATGGCAATTAAAGTCTATAGGTGCGTTAAGGATTAAAAGTTTAGTTAAAAGTCGAGCCGCTTTTATAAAGGGAGTTAGCTATATCAAATTATTTATAAGAAGTATAGGATGTCACAACGTTACTAAAGCGGCTTTAGCTATTAGATATAGAATTAAGCTTTATATTATATAAAGACTTAAAGTAGTAGGGCTATTAGTTCCCTTAGCCTTTACCTATAACACCTACTAGAGATTAAATTTACCTAATATTAATAACTTTCTTATAGCTTTATAGCACCTAAATTATTTTATAATATTTAAAATTATATAAAGATGCTTAATTTAGATAGGGAAGTGTTAAGAGCTCTATTCTAGTTAGATGCTTTCTCTAGGACTATTATATCTTAACACTACTAACCCATTCCAGCCGATCCCGAAAAAGCGAATTTCTTTCCCTTATCTACCAATTAGCAAACGTCCCTATATAGAAGTTACTAAACCTAGGGATCCTATATTAGCGCGTAATTACTAATATACAGATCTAACAATATTACACCCTCCCTAACTATTAATAACAGCCTTAATAAATAATATAGCTGCATTATAGTCTATTACGGAGGCAGAGAGTACACTTATTAAGATCTTTAGTAGTAATTCTAATTAGTATTAAAACCCTCCGTTAATTTCTATAAAGCTCTATAGGGCCTATCCTAATATATATTAGGGTCCTCCACAAATTCCCCTAAAGCACTTTTATAGCAATTCTAATATATATTAAGGCCCTCCGCCAATACCCTTTAAGCTATTTAACGGCCATCCTAATATCTATTAGGGGCCTCCACTAATTACTACGCTAAGTAAGGGCAAGTCTTCCAGTTTCTATATTACTCCGGCTAGTACCACAACAATAAATAATAGGCTTAATTACTACACTACGGCTCCTCATATATAGTATACTAGTTATTACAGCCTATAAAGCTTATTATACTCCAACGTTCTTAATATAGTATCTCTTATATATTAATTTAACGCTATTATAGCTACTATAGGGCAGTAGCTGTTTTAGCCTATATAAATATATAAGCAAGTCCACCTCCACTCCCTTTAAAGATTTAAGGTGTATAGTATAGGGCACCTAGCGTCTTACCACTTTGGAGTTAAAAGGATTAGTAGTCCTTTAACACTTTAAACTTTAATAATTTATTACCCAAGTCTAACGATCTAATGGCTAATATTACTACAGCCTTTTCTAAACTCTCTACGGGCATATACGGAAGGGGGCTTCGTAGGTTATTATATAGTATTAGATATAACTATTTAAGAGATACTACGTCCGGGGTTATATTTAGGATTGTAGTAGCGATAGCTCTAGCTATCTAGTTATAATTATTAGTAAAGCGTTACATCTATTCTAGCATTTAGTACTTACCTCTAAGTATAGAGTAATGTATTTATCTATTATAGTAGTAGCGGGTAAAGTAAAGAAGGGTGTATTAAATATCTGTAAAGAATACCCTTAGCTCTATATTGCTAGATAGGCTTTTAAATTATCTATATCTTTACTATCAATGCTAAGGGCTATCTATAGTATAGACATAATTAAGTTTAAGAAGGAAGTTATAATTAGGGGACTTTATTAATAAAAGATAATAAAGGCGATTTAGGGCTGGATTTTTAGTGGGGTTAATTTCTGGTCAGTAGGACCTATATAATGTATTAACAATAAAGCCTAAATATCTAATATGCCTTAGTCTAAGAGGTTAGGCGATATATAAAAGTCAACTATTACTTACTTTAATATTTATCGGTAAGGAGGTTATGCTATAGGCCATAGATTAAGATATCTTTTTTATTTCTATATAAAGACCCACTCCTATCCTCCTATTAACCTAAACTTTCCTCACTATTATCTACCTGTAATTATCTTTATATCTAAGCAACCTTATAAGAACAACTAGTCTTAGTATTACTATAGAGATAGCTTAAAAGGACCCCTAGTTTTAGAGAGATGGATATACCTATATCCGCGCTTAAGATATAGACTAGGCTCCATTTACCTACTATAATAGTTACAAACTTAAGAAAATTAAGGTAAAAGCTAAGGAATAAATTTTTTTATATAACCTAATAGCTTTATAGATTCTTAATATAATAGCTATCTGTTATACTTTAGCCCATTACTAATACTACGGCTAAAAAACTATCTTTAGGGAATTTATTTACTAAGGGAATTATTATAAAGTTCTTACATTCTCGGGTGCAGTTAAGAAGATAAATAGTGGAAAAGAAATCCTATAATAGATAGAGCGTAAGATATAGGATAATAGAAATCGCAATATAAGGTATAGCATAGAAGAGGACGGGGATAAAGATGGGGATATATATAAGGACGTATATAGGGAGGACATAGTCGCCAGGATTAAGGCTTTAGGGATTAATTTAAAGAAGAATACGTCTCTCCGCTAGCAAGAGCTATTCCTTCCATAAATAGTATAGCGAAGGCTATTATATAACGTTTTCGCATTTCTACACATAATTATAGCATGCCAATTCACACCTCCCCCTATACTACGCAATTACACCTATAGCTAGCCGAGCCAGGCTTCTCTACTTATAATAGGTTAGCCTTCTATATTCTATAAGCACACTTAGTTTTACCCTTTACCAATCTTTTTATATCTATAGCAAGGCTAAAATAGGCGTCTTTTCGTGTTTATACCGTTTAGTAAGTTATATTTAGGCCTACCTTTATATATTCTATGCCGTTTATAGCCTAACTTAAATCTACATACTTCCTCGTTGCTCTAGTAAGAACTGCCACATAGTTTAACCTTGCTAATACGTATACACTACCTCTGCTAGGGTTTTACTAATTAATATATAAATAAACCTCTAAGACCTTTAAAGACCTCCTCTAAAGACCGGTAATAACTTACCCACTAAAGTAGGCAGCACGTAACCTGCCCCTTTTATATCTTTAGTAATCTAATCGCTACTTTTAGGTACCTATTATTATAATAGATACATCTAGTATAGGCTAAGGGTCGGCCTATTAGGTTCTAAAGTCAGGGGAAAAGATTTTTAAGGAGAATAGAAAACGAGTTATTACCTTTATTAGATAGAATAAAGGCAAATTACGTAAAGTAAAGGTAAGTAATTACCTATATTATAAGCGAGCAGGTCCCTAAAATCTTAAAGCTTTATAAGATTATTAGCATTCTATATATTCCACCCAATGTTCGCTAGGCTACAATTCCCATACATAATACAATTATTAAAATATCTTTAGCCGTACCGGGCTACCGTAGTAGCACATTAGCTATAACGGCACTTAATTATAATGGAGAAGCGATAATATCTAATTGCCTTTCCGGCGATATATAGTTCATAGAAGGTAAAAAGGAAGCTTTAAAGCAATTAAATAAAGAGGTTAAGGAACTTAATAAAGCCAACTGGGCTACTAGGCCCTCCCTTATGGTTTAATTAGTGTCCTAGGCTCTGCTAATACTTATGGCAGCTATAGTACTTCCATAGAGGAAATGATTTAAGTTTATATAAAGAAACCACGCTACTTAAATTGCTTAATTTCATTTAGAGAATATAAGATCTTATACGGCTCATATAATAGTCTAGCGATTTGCTATTATTTATAACTAAGCCCAAAGCCCTTCCCGCCTTATACCTTTACGTTCGCCTATATTTATAACCCCCACTAAAATTAAACCCCCCTCTCTATGCTCTCTTCTCCTAGCCTTGCTAAAATACCTAGTATAAATATACTTCTTTCGTAATAAAGATAGAAAGGCTATATAGAAGTGGTCTTTTAAAAACCAATGCTTAATTTTATAAACTGTGTAAGCATAGCTAATCTTATAAGCTGGGTAATCGTGTGGGTTATATTAGCATATAAGTTAAGGAAAAAGTAGAATGGTATAATTGGCGGGCCGGTACACAGGAACATAATATTATTTAACTTTGCTTAATGTGGCTTAAAGAAGTATAGAGCCTTAACCTAAGCTATAGGAACATATCCTTTAACTAAGCCTCTATTATATAACCACTAACTACTTCTAGGCACTATAGCTGCACACTCTACCACTTACCCTTCCTAGAACTTTAGAAGTCACACTAGTCCTTAATTAAGTAACTAACGTTTAAAGCTTTAACTAACTAGCTAAATTTATTACAGATTAAACGAAGCTAATAACGACTTCTTAATATATATATAGAGGCTCTAGAGCTACGTTTAATAAAGCAGAGTTCTTATTCTTAATCGTCCTATTTAATACCAAATTACTCCCTTAAACATTACTTAAGACGTAGTCAAAACTAGAGAAACATGCCATCCAAAAGTATTCCGTTTAGATTAGCGTAGCTTATAAATAGCGAGAAATATAGCGACTTAAAACTTATATACTAGGGGCTAAAGTTTAAAGTCTATAAAGCGATTATATGCACCCAATCTCCTATACTTGCAGCTGCCTATAATAGAGGCTTTTAGGTAAAAGCTAACTAAATATTTAGTAGAATTAACCCTAACTAACTAACTAACGGGTAGGAGGTAGCGACTAATATTATAAATATTAACGAGTTTAATTCCGGCACCGTTAAGAGGATAATCTAATTTATATATAAGAGGGACTATAAGAATAGTAAGGAGGAGCAAGGATCTAATATTAACGACGCTAATACCTTATCGCCATCTAAACTAGATAATAGCGGTGGCGATAATAAAGACACAACAATATAGCCGATAACGGCCTATATTATACTTTATCACGTCTATATTAATGTAATTACTAATTACTACAATATACCACAGCTAAAAGAGTTTATAAATATAAAAATCCAACATATTTTAGGAACCAGCTAGTCCGCAAATAGGTTTCCTAATATTATTAAGGATGTCTTTAGCCTAATAGGCGACTTAGTATTATATAATATAATTACCTTAACAGCGGCCGAGTATATTAAAGAGCTTATTAAACTTAAGGACTTTATAGAGCTAGACATTATAAGCGATTTCGCCATTAGCATTATATGGACAGCAATTACCGCATCTAAGGATATAGAGGAAAATTTTATACTAAAACTTTAAGCTGTCTAATCTTAGCTACAATAAATAGAATTACTACTTTAATCCGCTAAGGTAAGGTATGCCGCGGCTAAGCGCAAAAGCGAAAACGTTAATAACTATCTTAATACCCTCTACATAACCAGGACCTATTATAGTATTAGTTATAGAGCCGAGTTTACATATTATATTAAGGATAGTAGTTATCTGTCCGACCCTAATTACCCTTATATACTTTATTGTAAAAGGTGCGAGCGTTATACATAAGTAAAGATGCATAGCTTAGGAGATTGGCTTAGGTAGGAAGTTATTATATAATACTTCTCTTCCTTTCTCCATTTGGGTTAATCTAAGAAATTCAAATATATATCTCGTTTATAGTTAGTCTGTTAAATATTATATAGCAACTAGATTATCCATCCCCTATTAGCTACCCCTTACCTTACCTCTTACCCCTTACTTAACCCTTTATCTTATCCTTTACCTTACCCTCACCTTACTTATTACCCCTTACCCCCCCTAGACAAATTATAAAATCCCAGTCATTATATCTATTCTACTAAATACTAGAATAGGATTGGATAATAACAGACTAAAATAAAATAAAAAGTAGTAAAGAATAATAAGATAAGCGCGTAATAACTAGGAAAAGGTCCTATATATACTAAGCACATAATTCTAAAGATGCATTTTATACTTAAGGGTTACTTTATAAACGTTGCATTTAATCTTACCCTACTTTAGAAGTTTAGAGAGATACACTTATCGAAAATACTTTATAAGAGTAGTTGGAGTGTAGAACCTATATATACAATTACTAATTATAAGCTTTTTATTCCCAAGGCAGATAAAGTATATTTTTAGTCTTTTCTCCTTATATAAGGATGACTTTGCCCTCTCTAGCGCTTTAGCCGCTTCTGAAATTTTAGCATCTTCTTTAATCTTAACTTAGCTAAGGGCGATACCTGTCCTAAACTATCTCTGGCAATAACTTAGCTAATACGCTCTACCTTCCTTAATATTACAGTAATCTATAACCATATTAATGGCATTATTGCGTCTACGTATCTTATCTTCTAGTGACGTGCTAGGTAGCGTTATAATTACTTTAATAAGGCGTTTATATTTAATTAACCTATTATCGCTAGATTTTAAGGTTACTTTAATATCCTCGCTAAATATAACCCCGGAAAGTTGCTGCTTAATATTAATTATAGCTTATTTATTATCCTAATTCTTCTCAATATTTTCTAATAGCGCATTTCTCTAACGTTGCCTTTCATTTATAATTTCTCGGCTAAGCTTTTGGTATTCTATACTTCCTGCAGTTTTGCGCTTAAGGCTAAGCTTTAGCTTATTTTAAACTTTAATTAAGGAATAAATATATAGGTTCTCGTTTACCAATAAGGATTATTCTATTATTAGGTACTGTAGCCACCATAGGTTAATTAATTGGCTCATTCAGCATACTGCTTTTATTAACTTTTCTTAAGGCTCTAAGCCTTAAATAATTGCCTATATATCTACGCTAATACGCTATAAAAGGTAGTGCTTTAGAAATATTTAAGCGTTGGCGTGCTGTATTATTAGGTTCCGGAGGGCGTTACTTATATTACCTAGGTAGTATAGGCGTTAGAAAGGTTTTAGTAGAACTAGCTCTATATAATAGAACTTACTATTCTTATTAAATACCTTACCTACGCCGTAATAGAGACTATATAGGCGCGCAACCTGCCGAAATCCCGTAATTGCGCTAAGGTCCTTAATCTAGGGCAAAAGAGTTAAGTATAGTAAAGGCTAGTCGAGTAAGACCTTATAGCCGTAGGGGGTTTTAATCAATTGCTAAAATACAGGGATATTATCTAGGTCTAAACGGAGTGGTAGCAGCAACTCGTTACGCCCAGGCTTAATATATAGCTTGCTAAGCTATTTTGCGGACGTTAAATTAGGGGCCGTAAAAGCTTTATCCGCAAAAAGAAGGCTTAGGAGAAAGATATAAGGGCTAAGAATAAGCAAAGGGTCAAAGATAATCTTAGGAATTAGGAAAGTATTACTAGTTCTTTATAAGCGTAAGGAGAGGAATAAAATAGAAAGGGAATATACGCTTCTTTTATGCTAAGATATTCCTTAATAAATTTAAATATAAACTTAGGCATAATTTTATAAGGCCTGCCTTCTAAATCGCGAATAAGTATAATTATTATATATTGGTAGTATAGGTTAAGAAGAGCTTTAGGTTAGCTTGCGGTGTAAAGGCCTAACTATAGTAAGAAATAGACTTGTATCCAATATCGCCTAACTATATATCTCTTTCTCATTATAACTAAGTTAGTCTTAAGAACTAGGGCGAGATCCTCTACATCCATAACGGGCTTTTTTCGCTTCTTATTACTTAAGCCATGTTTCTTTACCAGTTTCCGAAGTACCTAAAAAAGATATCTTAGCTCCGCCTTACTTTACTAGGCTAAAGGGTTAACTAGAAACGTAATTACCTTATATATTTAGCAGGTTAATTTACTAGCAATTTTCCTATTAATTGCTCTCTTATATATAAGGCGATAGTACTTCTAGTATACACTAAGCGAGCTAAAAAGCTTTATCCCGCACTATTTTCTACCCCCCTTCCCTTGTTTCTAATTTAGGAGCCAGTTAAAAAAGCTATAAAGCAGTTAAAGTAAGAGGACTTAATATGTTTTCTTAGGGTCTTTCCTTATATAGGTATAGTATTTAGAAATCGTTAGCTCTAGGTTAAGCCTAAGAGAAAGCCGTAGAACAGGTTATTACTTACTAATACTATTAATCTTTAATGCAGTTAAGGAGATTTATACTGCCATTAGTATAGTTCTACGTTATAAAATTGGATTTCTTAAACTCTTCTAACTATTTAAGGTAGTATTTTAGTAGATAGTCTTAATCCTTATAAAGCTATACTTAAGCGGGCGCTTTATAAGCATCGTTAGATCTAGCGATGCTATTAGCGTCACAGTTAATACCACTATTAGCGTCGTAGTCGGCGTTACTATTGGCATTACTATCGGCATTACTATTAAAGACGGTTAGTTCTGTCCCGTAGCTGTTACCGTCGCTATCTATATCTATATACTTATCGTCAGTAACGCTAGATAACGAGCTATAATCTAATAATTAAGTGCGCCGTATTCTAGGGAGCTAAAAAAGAACTTAGGGCAGTGACAGCGGGAGGGACCTAAAGGGTAATAACGGTGGGAAGGATCTAAAAAGTAATGCGGGGTTAAGGAGATAGGAGGGTAGAAAATAAGAGAAACGGGGCCTAGATTAAACGGATTAGAGGTAGGAGCTATGGAGTATATATAGCTTTAGCGCCAGGCGCGTAAAAGGATTATAGTCTGCCTATTAAAAGCAAGGGGTATAGGGCGGTAAGCGAAAGGCTTAACGTTAGACCGATAAGCAAGAGGCTTAGGGCGGTAGGGAGTTTTAGAGACGCGACCTCTAAAACCGGCAGTTAGATCTCCATTTTCTTTTTTAATAGAGTATAACTCTACTAAGTTTAATAAAGTTCGCATCTTTAAGTTAAAAATAGTTAATAAAACTAAAGGTAAAGCTACTAACGCCCTATTTAAGAAATTAAGGCTTATTATTTAGGGTTATAATAATAATAGTAAGGAGATAATTTTTATATAATCTCCTATAATTTAATAAGCTAGTTAATGAGTTATTATTGCGCTAGCTCCCTCTATTAAGAATAAAGGCAAGTAGTTACTATATAAGGCATATTGCCATTACGTATAGCAAGTTGCCGTTATATACGGCAAGTTGCCGTTATATATTGCCGCGGCACTAGCGTAGCGAGGAGCCTTAAGCTTCTTACTCTCCCTTAAGAAAACAGAATAACAATTATTATACTATCTATAAACCGTAGCTATGTAATATTATCTTATGCAACTAATACTAATTAGTAGTTAACTTTACTATTATACTATAGAACAGCTAGGTATTCTACTAAAAAGAGACAAGCCACTATACTAGTGCTACTTATACTAGAGGAAGCTGTCTTTTAAGGTTAGAACTAGTCCTAAATCTTAAATAGAACTCTTCTATAAATCTAAGGATTTAAAGGCCAGAACTAGTCCTAAGCCTTTTTAAAATTATAGATTCTTGCGTCTACTACATAGAATAACACGCTTTATAAGTTTTTGTAATTTAAGGCTAGAACTAGTCCTAAGCCCTATAATCGCAAATATATATTATAAACGCGTACCAAATAATAATCCCTAAACTAATAATACTCCCCTCCCTCTAAAAACATAGCTACGCCTACTTTAAACAACTAGAAAGACTCCTTACCACTAGGGATAGCTACGTATACAAAATTTATCAATAGGAATTAGGACGAATTTACTATTAATATAATAACTTATACCGTAAAACAAGTTAATAGCTTTCTTTTACACTATATCCTATTCTACCAAAGTAGACATTACGCCAATTTACAACTATAGGAATATTTTAGGGAGGATTTCGTAGGATAAACCGCCGACACTTAGGCACTTAGCAATATTAATATTATTTAGGATTTCCGAGACTTTTTTTATAAAAATAGGGTATATATTACTAAGAATAGTAACCTAATCGCTAGCAATATTTAGGCCGTTATTATTAGTATAGAAAAACTAGTATAGACAGAAGCTAAGATTATACGTTAACTATAAAAACCTAAAACTAACCTATATTCTTTAGAAGGCAACTTTAATTTATATTAAAACCCCTAGAACGCTAATCCCCCACCTAAAGGTACTCTCCTACTAGGAGGTACTCTCCTACCTAGAGGTACTCTTCCTCTACCTCTACTACCTCTAGCTCCTCTACTCTAGCTAACTAGTAACCCTCTACTATAAGAAGTTATAAATCTAATAAAGGTATATTTAAATAAAGAGAAGAAGTTTAGAGGAGAATTATATAATATACTTAGAGTAAAACTACAGGTCTTCTATAACTGTTACAATAAAGTTAGAATTTAATACTACTAGTACTACTACGCTTTCTCCATTATATTAAAAGGATAGGTAGCAATATTCTATTACGACTATATTACAGGTAAAAACTATAGCTTTAATATAATGCTTTAGCTTACTAAAGCTTACTTTAAGACTAATAAGAATCGCTAACTTTATATATCCAAATAGCGGAAAACTATATTTTAGAGAGTTATTACTTCTAACCTAATAAAGACTTATTTAGAGTACCTTTAACTACTCTTTAATAAACTTTAGAAAATCTAATATAGCCTTACTAA
>Ga0307515_10023848_pt1 | contig 10696 bp, 12 predicted proteins | sample 17_EM_MG_FD_194513 | JGI IMG/M metagenome (GOLD analysis project Ga0307515, IMG submission 194513) | Populus trichocarpa ectomycorrhiza microbial communities from riparian zone in the Pacific Northwest, United States - 17_EM | ecosystem: Host-associated > Plants > Roots > Unclassified | place...
CGCTGAACACGATCAAGAACTTCGACACCGGCGGCATCATCGGCACGCCGATCACGATCAAGGGCAACTCGATCCCGGTCGGGCGCATCTACAAGGCCGATGTGAAGCAGCAGAAGATGCTGCCGGCCTCTGACTGGATCACGCTGGAGTGATCGAGAAATGAGCGCCGACACGATTCTTGATGTGAACAACATCGAGGTCGTCTACAACAAGTCAGTGCAGGTCTTGCGCGGGCTGTCGCTTGCCGTGCCGCGCGGCCAGGTGGTCGCGCTGCTCGGCAGCAACGGCGCGGGCAAGAGCACGACCTTGAAGGCCGTGTCGGGCCTGCTCGCGCTCGAAGACGGCGAGATGCCGAAAGGCAGCGTGCGGTTCGACGGCGCCTCGACCGCGCGGCGCGCACCGCACGAGCTGGTGCGCGCCGGCCTCTTCCACGTGATGGAGGGCCGGCATGTGTTCGAGGACTTGACGATCGAAGAGAACCTCGTCGCGGCCACCTACGCGTTGACCGGGCGCAAGGCCGCGCGCGCCGACTTTGACCTCGTCTACCAATACTTTCCGCGTCTTCACGAGCGGCGGCGTGGCCTCGCCGGCTACCTCTCGGGTGGCGAGCAGCAGATGCTCGCGATCGGCCGCGCGCTGATCGCGCGGCCGACGCTGATGCTGCTCGACGAGCCCTCGCTCGGCCTCTCGCCGGTGCTGGTCGAAAACATCTTCGGCATCATCCGGCGCATCAACGCCGAGCAAGGCGTCTCGATGCTGCTGGTCGAGCAGAACGCGTCGGTGGCGCTGGCGATTGCGCACTACGGCTACATCCTAGAGACCGGCAAGGTCGTGATCGACGGCCCGGCCGAGAAGCTCGCGGCGGACGCGGATGTGCGCGAGTTCTACCTGGGGATCGGTGGCGCGGGCGGCGCGAAGAGCTACCGCGATCTGAAGCACTACAAGCGGCGCAAGCGGTGGCTGTCATGACCGCGTCTGCAATCGACCTGCCGGAGAAGACGCTGCCGCAGATGCTGCGCGAGCAGGCGCAGCAGCGCCCCGAGCGAGTCGCGATCCGGCAGAAGAACTTCGGCATCTGGCACCCGCTCACCTGGGCGCAGTACCACCGCCGCGCCTGCCATGTCGGGCTCGGCCTGCGCGCGCTCGGCCTCCCCGAGGGCGGCCATGTCGGCGTGATCTCTGAGAACCGGGTCGAGTGGGTGCTGAGCCAGATGGGCGCGGGCCTTGTCGGCGCGGTCACGGTCGGCGTCTACCCGACCAGCCCGACCAACGAGGTCGCGTACGTGCTCGCGCATGCCGACATCGAGATCGCGATCTGCGAAGACCAGGAGCAGACCGACAAGGTGCTCGCCGCGCTGCCCGGTCTGCCGCGGCTGAAGCGCATCGTCGTCTGCGAGAAGAAGGGTCTGCGCAACACGCCCGAAGAGCACCGCGCGCGCGTGATCGCGTTCGACGAACTCGAAGCGCTCGGCGCGCAGCGCGAAGCGCAGGACGCGACGCTGATCGACGCGGTGCTCGAACGCCAGCACTTGGGCGACCTCGCGCTGATGATCTACACCTCGGGCTCGACCGGCAAGCCCAAGGGCGCGATGCTGAGTTACGCGAACCTGCGCGGCGTCGTGCCCGGCATCGTCGACCGGCTCGGGTTGGATGCGAGCACCACGCACCTGTCGTACCTGCCGCTGTGCCACGTCGCCGAACAGATGCTGACCGCCTTCGTGCCGCTCTACCTCGGATCGACCGTGAACTTCGGGGAATCGATCCGCACCGTGCAGGAAGACCTGCGCGAGGTCGCGCCCAGCATGTTCCTCGGCGTGCCGCGCATCTGGGAGAAGCTGCACTCCGCGATCTCGATCAAGATGCAGGAGGCGGGTGCGCTGCAGCGCGCGCTCTACGGCTGGGCACTGAAGGCCTGCGAGCCGTTCGCCGAAAAGGCGCCGGCGCAACGCAGCCTCGGCGAGAAGGCGACCTTCGCCATTGCCTACGCGCTCGTGTTTCGCGCGCTGCAGAACTTCATCGGCCTGCGCAAGGCGCGCATCGCGTTGACCGGCGCCGCACCGATCCCGCCGGCGATCGTGCACTTCTTCCGCACGCTCGGCGTGCCGCTGGTCGAGGTCTATGGCCTGACCGAATCGAGCGGCATGGTCACCGGCCAGCACCCGTCGCGCGTGAAGATCGGCACGGTCGGCGAAGCGACGCTCGGCGTCGAGCACAGGCTGAGCGATCAAGGCGAGCTGATCATCCGCGGCGCGATGGTGTTCATGGGCTACTACAAGAACCCCGAAGCGAGCGCCGACAGCATCCGCGATGGCTGGCTGCACACCGGCGATGTGGTCGCGGCCGACGCGTCGGGGCGCCTGCGCATCGTCGACCGGCTGAAGGACATCATGATCACCGCCGGCGGCAAGAACCTGACGCCGTCGGAGATCGAAAACGCGATGAAGGCGAGCCCGTTCATCAAGGAATGCATCGTCGTCGCCGACGGACGCAGGTTCGCGTCGGCGTTGATCCAGATCGACCTCGACAGCGTGAGCCAGTGGGCCGAATCGCGGCGCCTGGCGTTCACGCACTTTCGGTCGCTGGTCGAGACGGCGGCGGTGCGGGAGTTGATCGATGCGGAGGTGCAGCGCGGGAATGCAGGGCTCGCACCGGTGTCGCAGATCAAGCGCTTCCATCTGCTGACCAAGGAGCTCGACCACGACGATGGCGAAGTGACGGCGACGATGAAGGTGCGGCGGTCGAGTATCTACAAGGCCTACGCCAGCGAGATCGAGGCGCTGTACGGGTGACGCGCTGAGCGTGGCCTCTCGTCCGTGCCGGACGGCCGGGCGGGCTCGGCGAGCCTGCAGCAGGATGGCATGATGCCCAAGTCACGTTGGCCCGCAAGGGCAACTGCGACACGCTTCCGGACCACTGGCAAGAGCTCCCCGCATGAGAACCCGTCTTTGTCTTTTGTACGTCGCTGCGTATCTCATCGTCTCGGGTATCGCTTTGCTGATTGCGCCACAGATCGCATTGAAGGTCATGTTCTCCAATGCGGACTACGGCGTCGCAATGCCTCGATGGGTGGGAATGCTCAGCCTGGCACTCGGAGCGCTCGTCAGTCAGGTGGTGCGTCACCGCCTGGCAGTCTTGTATCCACTCGGCTTCTTCATGCCCGCAGCGATGGTGGTGGGCTTCGCCGGCCTGTACCTGCAGTCTTCAGACCCGCTGTTCCTCGCGGTACTTGGCGTCGTCGGCGTTGGCGTTGTCGCCACTGGCATCAGCCTGTTCACGGAACGCCACCCAGGGCGGAATTAGCCTTTGGCAGCTTGCAAGACTCCACGCTGTTCCTTCGAGATCCGGATGGCAATGCGCGGGAGATCCAAACGCCGCTTGGCACAAGCCGGAACTTCATCTACCGTTGCAGTCGCGTCGAACGTTGAGCCGAACACCAACCCACCCTCCGGATCGCACCGAACATGTCTGCTTCCCTGATCGCGGCGCTGTGCTTCACCGGGGCTTCGCTCGTGATCACGGCCTACTTCCTGATGGGCTCGGTGCCGCTGTTGATTCTCGAACACGACACGCCGATGGATGCCCGCTTCGTGCGGGGCTTCTTCAACACCTACTACGTGGCCGCGATGTTCACCGCCGGTGCGACCGCGGTGAGCTATGCGGTGGCCGGGAGGCTGGCCTTCGCGGCGGGCGCGGCCGGCCTTGCGCTGCTGGCCACCGTGCTGCGTCGAACGGTGATTCCGAAGATGGCTTCGCTCGGGGCCCGGATCGAAGCCGGCGGGGCAAGCGCCGTCCGGGCGTTTCGCCGCCTGCACGGGGCCGCCATCCTGATCAACCTGGCTCAGCTTGTGCCGATGGTCTGGAGCCTCATCACCGTCACGCGGCAATGAGGCCGGTTTCCCCCATCTGACCGCTCAAAGCCCATGGTGCTCACCGCCTCTTGCCATTGCGGAGCCGTCAGCGTCGAGATTCCGCGCAAGCCGCGAAGCCTGACGAACTGCAATTGCTCGATCTGCCGACGATACGGGGTGCTCTGGGCCTACTACAAGGATGCGGAGGTTCGTCTCGTTGCGGCGCCGGATGCCACCGATGAGTACAGCTGGGGACGCAAGAGCCAGACCTTCATCCGCTGCAAGTCATGCGGGTGCGTGATGCAGTGGAAGAAGCTCAACCCCGGCCACGGTAGCTGGACAGGCGTGAACGCGCGGAACTTCGACCCTTCGGTGATCGGCTCGGCCAGGATTCGGCTGCTCGACGGGGCCGATTCCTGGAAATACATCGGGTAGCCGATCGCCGCGCGGGTTCAGCCGGCGACCATGGCGTTCTCGCGCCGACCCAGCGTGCGCACCCGGTTGAGCAGGAACAACGCGATCGTCAGGTTCAGCAGATTCCAGCCGATGCCGTTCAGAAACGCCGCGTGGTACGAGCCGGTGAGGTCGAACACCTTGCCCGACATCCAACCGCCCAGCGCCATGCCGAACAGCGTGGCCATGATCACGGTGCCGACGCGCGCGCCGGCCTCCTCGGCAGGAAAGTGCTCGCGCACGATGATCGCGTAGCTCGGCACGATGCCGCCCTGGAACAGGCCGAACAGCGCCGAGATCACGTAGAGCGACACGAGCCCGTCGAACGGCAGGAACAACAGGAGCGCCACGCCCTGCAGCACCGAACCGAGCAGCAAGGTGCGCAGACCACCGATGCGGTCGCAGATCAGCCCCGAGACGAGCCGGCTGACGATGCCCGCGGCGAGCATCAACGAGAGCATCTGCGCACCGCGCGCGGCGCCGAAGCCGAGGTCGCTGCAGTACGCGACGATGTGCACCTGCGGCATCGCCATCGCAACGCAGCAGGCGACGCCGGCAATGCACAACAGTATTTGCGCGTGGCCCATCGACAGGCCGAACGGTCGCGTCGAAGGCAGCACAGCGCTCGCGTTGCCGGCGGGCGCGGCCGCGAGCGCGGGCGGCCGCGGGCGCAGAAGCAGCGCGAGCATCAGCATCGTGATCATCGAGAAGACGCCCAGACCGATGTAGGTCTGGCGCCAGCCGACGGTCTCGACGAAGTGCTGCACGATCGGCGGCCAGACCGCGCCGGCGACGTAGTTGCCGCTCGCGCAGATCGCCACTGCGATGCCGCGCCGGCGCGCGAACCACAGCGAGGTGTCGGCCACCAGCGGCGCGAAGATCGTCGAACTGCCGAGCGCGCCCATCAGCACGCCGTGCACGAGCGCGAAGCCCGTCAGGCTGCTCGCCATGCCGGCGAGCACGAAGCCCGAGCCGAGCCCGACCGCGCCGATCATCACCACGATCATCACGCCGAAGCGATCGGCCAGCTTGCCCATCGCGATGCCGCCGAGGCCGAAGCCGACCATCATCAGTGTGTACGGCAACGACGCGTCGGCCCGCGCGACATGAAACTCGGCCTGCACCGCCGGCAGCACGACCGCGATCACGTACATCGCGCCGCTGCCGATCGTCATCAGCAGCAACACGACGGCGAGCCGCGCCCACGCGTAGCGTGAGTCGGCCGTGTGCGACGCGGTCGGTGCCGTCACTACTGGGCTACGTCAGGTCTTTTTGACGTTCGATCGTGCGCGAGACGATGCCGTAGGCCATCGCCTCCTCGGCGCTCATCCAGTAATCGCGCTCCATGTCGGCGGCGACCTTCTCGTAGGGCTGGCCGGTCTGCGTCGAGACCACGCGTGCGAGGCGTTCACGGGCCTTGATGATCTCCTTCGCCTGGATCGCGATGTCGGTCGCCTGGCCACCGGCACCGCCGGCCGGCTGGTGGATCATGAAGCGCGTGTTCGGCAGGCACAGGCGGCGCTCTTTCGGCGGCGCGAGGAAGATGTGTGCGCCGGCGCTGGCGACCCAGCCGCTGCCCACGGTCGTGACCGGCGCGCGCACGAAGCGGATCAGGTCGAAGATCGCATCGCCCGACTCCACGTGGCCACCCGGCGACGAGATCAGCATCGTGATCGGTGCTTCGGATTCTTCAGACAGCGCCAGCAAGCGCCGGCAGGTCGCGTGCGCCATCGCGTCGGTGATCTCGCCGAACACGAGCACGAAGCGCGACTTGAACGCGAGCTGCTCTTCGATCTTGTCGACCTTGGGGTCGCTCTTTGCCGGCTTGTCTTCGGCGGCGTTGATGAATGTCATGGCAATGCTCCTGTGATCGGATGAACCGTGCGGACAAGTTTAAGCCGCACCGGTCGTCGATCGCTTCAGGGCATTTTCCGGCCTTGCGCCGGCGAGGGGGTCAGCTCCCGCCGAGCAGTTGTGACGCCGCCTTCTCGTCGGCCTCGGCGGTCTGGATCATCTTCATCTGCGCCTCGAACTGGCGCGCCGCCGAGATCATCGCGACCATCGACTCGACCGCGCTCACGTTGGAGCCTTCGAGCGCACCGTCTTGCACGCGTGCGGTGTCGTCGGCCGTGAGGTCGCCATCCGCGCCGCGGAACAGGCCATCGGCGCCGCGTTGCAGCGGCGTTTCGGGCGTGACGAGCTTGAGCTTGCCGATCGCGGTGTTCTTGCCATCGGTACCCTTGGCGCTGACGGTGCCGTCGGCACCGATGCTGACGGACGAGTTCGGCGGCACCTGGAGCGGGCCGCCGTCACCCATCACCGGCAGGCCGCTGCGCGTGGTCAACGTGCCGTCGCTCGAGACTTCGAGCGAGCCGCCGCGCGTGTAGGCCTCGGTGCCGTCGAGCGCCTGCACGCTGAGCCAGCTGTTGCCCTTGACGGCCACATCGAGGTCGCGGCCGGTCGCGGTGATCGCGCCGGCGCTGCTGTCGTAGCCGGTCGTCGTCTCCAATGCGTAGACGCGCGTGCTCGCGCCGCTGCCCTGCACCGGCACCGCGCGAAAGGCCTGCAGTTCGGCCCGAAAACCGGGTGTCGACACGTTCGCGAGGTTGTTCGCGAGCGTGTCTTGCCGCTGCATCGTCGCTTTCGCGCCCGACATCGACAGGAAGATCATGCGGTCCATCGCGCGCCCTCAGTCAGTCAGCCGATCAGCGGAGATTCACAAGCGTCTGCAGCACCTGATCCTGCGTCTTGATCGTCTGCGCGTTCGCCTGATACACGCGCTGTGCGGTGATCATGTCGACCAGCTCGCCGGTCAGGTCGGTGTTCGACTCTTCCAGCGCACCGGCCTGCAGCGCGCCGATGTTGCCGGTGCTCGGCGTGCCCACCGTCGGGTCGCCCGATGCGTAGCTGCGCGCCCACAGGTTGCCGCCCAGCGGCGACAGGCCTTGCGGGTTGCGGAAGGTCGCGAGTTCGAGCTGGCCTGCCGGCTTGGCCTGGCCGTTCGAGTAGGTCGCCATCACGATGCCGCTCTTCTCGACCGTCACGCCGGTCAGCAGGCCGGCGGCATAGCCGTCCTGCGTCATGTTGGTCACGCCGAAGCCGGAGCCGAACTGGGTCGCGCCAGTCACGTCGAACGCGATGCCGGTGATCGGCAAGGTGGTCGCGCCGGCAGCGTTGGTGGTCGACGGCACATCGAACGGCACGGTGCCCAGCGGCGAGGTCGGCGTGCCGCCGTTGGTCGGGAAGTTGATCTGCGTGATCGGCAGCGGGTTGCCCGAGCCGTCGACGCTGACCGAGGTGCCGTTCGCGGTCGCATACACGTTCCAGGTGTCGGTGGCCGACTTCTGGAAGTAGTAGGTCAGCGCCACGTCCTGGCCCTTGGCGTCGAACACGGTCACCGAGGTCGCGTCGTTGTAGGTCTTCGCGTTGGTGAAGTCGATCTGCGGCGTGGTCGCGGGCAGCGTTGTTGCCTTGCGCGAGTCGAGATTCATCTCGACCGTGATCTCCGTCGTCGGATTCGGCGCGACGCCGCTGGTGGGCAGCTGCAGCGGCACGGCGGCGCCGGGCTGGATCGTGCCGTCGGGCGTGGCCGGGTAGCCGACCAGCTTCAGGCCGGTGTTGGTGGTGATGAAGCCGTCCTTGTTGGCCTGAAACTGGCCATTGCGCGTGTACAGCGTCTGGCCGGCGGGGTTCTGCACCTCGAAGAAGCCGTTGCCGTTGATCGCCAGATCGAGCGGGTTGTCGGTGGTCGTGATGTTGCCCTGCGTGAACTGCTGCGTCACCGCCTGCAGGTTCACGCCGATCCCGATCGAGGTGCCGTTGATCGCGCTGGCGTACATGTCGCCGAACTCGGCACGCGACGACTTCGAGCCGATCGTGTTGGCGTTGGCAACGTTGTTGCCGATGACCTCGAGGTTCTTGCTCGATGCATTCAGACCGGAGAGACCTTGCTGGAAGCTCATGGGTGTTCCGTGGTTGCTTCGTGTGAATTTGTGGCGCTTGTGGGTTCAGCGATCAGTTGATCGCCTTGACCGTGCTGTAGTCGACCGTGCCGGCGCGGGCCAGCTGCAGCTGCAGCGCGCTGCCCGAGGTGCTGACGGCGTTGACCGTGTCGCGCATCAGCGCGGTCGCATCCAGCTTGGTGCTGCCGCTGGTCGCGGTGACGCGGAAGCTCAGGTTGCTGGTGTTGTCGTACTTGCCTGCGACCCAGTCGAAGCCGTGCACACCGGCGCTCTGCGCACCGAGGTTGATCGTGTCGACGACCTGGCCTGCGGCGCTCAGCACCTCGACCTTCACCGCATCGGCCGGCGTCGCAATCTCGAACCCGCCCTGGCCGACGCCGTCGGCGATGTCGACCTTGTTGCCCGGCACGATCACGCTCTTGCCGACCAGCGACGCGCCTTGCAGCGTCTGCATCTGCAGGAACTGGCTCGACAGGCCCTGCACGCTGGCGTTGAGCGTGGCGATGCCGGTCACGGTGTTGATCTGCGCGATCTGGCTGGTGAGCTGCGCGTTGTCCATCGGGCTCAGCGGGTCCTGGTTCTGCAGCTGGGTGACGAGCAGCTTCAGGAAGCGGTCCTGGCTGCCCGGGTCGTCGACCTTGCTGGTGGCGGCGGTGCTGCCGTTGATGTTGCTGAGCGTGGCGGCGGAGATGTCCATGCGCGGTCCTCGGGGTGGTCGGCGGAGTGGGTGGCGCGCTTACGAGCCGAGTTGCAAGGTCTTGAGCAGCAGGCTCTTCGCCGTGTTCATGACCTCGATGTTGTTCTGGTACGAACGCGAGGCCGAGATCATGTTGACCATCTCCTCGACCGCGTTGACGTTGCTGTAGGTGACATAGCCGTCGGCATCGGCGCTCGGGTGCTTCGGGTCGTGCACGCGGCGGCCAGCGGTCTGGTCTTCGCTGATCGTGCTGACCTTGACGCCGGCCGCCGTCGGGTCGTTCCGGTTCGCGCCCATCAGCTCGGTCTGGAACGTGACCTGGCGCGCCTTGTAGGCCTGGCCGTCGGGGCCGGCCACGGTGTCGGCGTTCGCGAGGTTGCTCGCGACCACGTTCAGGCGCTGGCTCTGCGCGCTGGCCGCCGAGCCCGAGACGTTGAAGATGTTCATCATCGACATGAGGTGCTCCCTTATTGGCCGGTGATGGCGCTGAGCGTCGTCTTCACGTTGGCGCCGATGAAGCGCAGGGTGGCTTCGTACTTCACGGTGTTGTCGGCGAAGCTGGCGCGCTCGCGGTCCATGTCGACGGTGTTGCGGTCAAGGTTGGTCTGGCTCGGCGAGGCATACATCAGCGTGCTGAACGAGCCGCCGCTGCTGCCGGTGCCGACCGGGATGTGGCCCGGTGCGCTGGCCGTGAGCTTCGCGGCGGGCTGGCCCGCGCCGGTCGCCTCTTTCAGCGCCTGGGCGAAATTCATCTCGCGGGCCACGTAGCCCGGCGTGTCGGCATTGGCGATGTTGCTGGCGATCAGGCGCTGGCGCTCCGAGCGCAGGCTCAGCGCCTGGGCCTGGAAGTCGAGCGAATCGGTGAGTCGGTTCAGCATGGGGTGCCTCGTCGCGAAGATGCGTGTGTGGGCGGATTGTGGAGAGCAGGGTCCAAAACATAAGCGCGATAAGCGACCGGTTCACCGGCCATTTCGCCGCCATGCCCGGCGGCTCGCGCTCCTACAGTTCGGCATGCGTTTTCGGCCCGCCTTCGCCCTTTTCATCGCCCTGCTGTTCAACTGGGTGCATGGCGCCGCGCTCGCGCAAAGTGCACCGGCCGAGGCGCCGAACGGCCTCGACACTGGCCTGGCGCAGCAGGTGCGCCAGCTCGCGCTGGGGGGCACCGCCAACAACCCACAGCCGGGCGCGCCGCGCTTCGAGGTCGAGGTCGGCCAGCTCGACCCGCGCCTGCGCCTCGCACCCTGCCAGCAGATCCAGCCCTACGTGCCCGACGGCATGCGCATGTGGGGCAAGAGCCGCATCGGCCTGCGCTGCGTGCAGGGCCCGACCAAATGGAGCGTCTACCTGCCGGTCACCGTGAAGGTGTTCGGCACCGCGCTGGTCGCGACCTCGGGTCTCTCGTCCGGCAGCGTGTTGACCGCCGCCGACCTGACGTTGGCCGAGGTCGATCTCGCCGAAGACAACGCCGCGCCGATCACGAATGCTGATCTCGCGGTCGGCCGCACGCTCACGCGGGCGCTGAAACCCGGCCAGGGCCTGCGCCAGTCGCACCTGAAGGCCCGCCAGTGGTTCGCCGCCGGGGAGACGGTCACGGTGGTGGCGCAGGGCGAGGGTTTCAGCGTGGCCGGCGAGGCCCAGGCGCTGAACCCCGGCATCGAGGGCCAGCCGGTGCGCCTGCGCACCGAGGGCGGCCGGATCGTCACCGGCCAGCCGGTCGGCGAGCGCCGGGTGGAACT
>Ga0307515_10023849_pt1 | contig 10695 bp, 3 predicted proteins | sample 17_EM_MG_FD_194513 | JGI IMG/M metagenome (GOLD analysis project Ga0307515, IMG submission 194513) | Populus trichocarpa ectomycorrhiza microbial communities from riparian zone in the Pacific Northwest, United States - 17_EM | ecosystem: Host-associated > Plants > Roots > Unclassified | place...
AGGTTTGCTCCCTCTGTGGTCTCAGGTTCGAGCCCTGTGGTTGCTCATATGATGGCCACTGGAGGTTTACATGGTCGTTAACTTCAGGGCCCGTGGGATTAGTCGAGGTACGCGCAAGCTGACCCGAACACTCACGTTAAACTAAAAAAATATAAAAAAAAGGCCATCACTTGAAATCTGAACCCTTATCAACTGTCACTACAGTTGAATTAGATAGCCTTTCAACTGTTAGCGCCTTGCCTTAAATACTATTTATGCTATATAAATAATCAAGACTTTGACATGGGGCAACATGATTAATCATAAAATTCAACTAAAAAAAAAAAACAAGGCTTGATTTTAATTTGAGAGTCATGCCAGTAGAGCTTGTAAGTTCCTCTGACAGCTAATTAAGAACACAAGTACCTAGGATAGAAGGTTCGGTATGTTCGTTGTTTGTATCCCAGAAAAAAAAAGTTGTTGTCCCATGAAGAAAGAAGAAGGTTCGGTGTGTCCAATTCACAAACAATTTCATTGTGACACTGACAACACGCGAAATTCACATGAATATGACTTTGGGGGAAAAAAACAATTCAAAGCTGCATTTACCAACCAAAATATTGGAGGGTTAAGATTTGAAAGGAGCATATTTAAAGGCTTCGGCAAACCAAAAGGGGTCGGGCCCCATGACAAATACCACCTACCCGTGAAACTAGTGTACAGTGATGATGGTTTTAGGTCATTTGTTCAAAGAAATCTTATAAATTATTCTCCCAGACAGGTATTATATATATGTATATATATATATATATGTATATATATATATATATGTATATATATATATATATATATGTATGTATCAGACTGTTGATAGTAAATCAGTACTCCTTTGAAGAAGTTGAGAATACTAGTTAGTTATAGCATACATGAAAGAAAGAAAGGGAGAAAGAAAAAGGTTGGATATAATGATGTAATCTTTGCTTTAAAGCTGAGGTTGATGTAGTAAGTGGTGGAATGCTTTTAGGAGGAGTAATCACAGCCGTTTCCATTTCCCAAAGATCTCAACTGCAACGACTGTGTGAGGGCAAGAACGTGTTCATCAATGCAGCAGGCAAATAAAAACGATTGTCTGCGAGTGCTGGAGTTCCACCACTCTGTGTACTGTGTATTCTTTCCTTTTCTTTACCTATATTGCTAAGCTAAGTTTGTCTGCATTTGTTAGCTCCACTGATCTATTAATATAGACAAGTACATTCGGGGGTAACCCAACACCATAGTTCTTTTGAGTTATAATGACCAAAATGCAAATGAGGGCATGATTAGTTTTTCACTATTTTTTTTTAAAAAAAAAATTCTAATAAACTTGGACAGTGCACACACCACATAGTTTGAATGTAAACTAATCAGTTAACCCACGTTTTCGAGATCTAGTAAAAATCTTTTTCAACCCCCAAAAATTAAATATCAATGTGTTTGTTTTTTTATGTCAAGAAAATATTTAATTATAAATTAAAACATTATATATATATATATATATATATATATTTAATTAAATAGATTGAGAATCACATGCATCAATAAATACAAAAACAATTATTAACTCTAACTAAAAACTAAACTAAAAAATTGAGAGATAGACATAGATCAAAATAACTAATCTTACATCACGTGCCATGGACCCAGTTGTGTTTAATAACTTTATTTTTTAAAATCAAATTTTTATTTAATCAAACGATAATAAAAATAAATATGCATAGAAAAACAATTGAATAAAATTCAAAGAAAAAAAATACATGGTAGGTCAACCATCCCATGTATATATTTAGCTAATATTTTTAATTAATTCTAGTTTTTTTAAGAAAAGAAAAATTAAAGTTAAAAACAAAAGCATGCATCTAGGCTTGGGTGATCTAGTGCACTCGGCCCATTAAAGAAAAGGAGCAGACTTGAGCGCCTGGTTTTTTTTTAAATTTATTTTTCTAAAGGAGTAGATGATCTATCCTTGTTTAAAAAAATAAAGGAAAACGACATTTAGCTTCCGAACATCAGAGAGGTGGTCAACAAATCGATCTGAGAGATTTTTTTACCTAAAAAAATATTTTTCAACATATTTTCATCTAAAAACACCCTTTTAATATCAATAAACCAATAAATAAACTCAAAACACCTTTAAATTCATCTTAAAAAATCAAATTAAAAATAAAATTATCTCTCAATCTCGATCTATTTTTTCTAGCAATATAAAGGGAAATGGAACTTCTCTCATTAATTGGGACCCTTTGACATCAAAAATGATATTTTTCATGGCTAGAATGTAGCCAACTGATGATTTTTTTTTCTCTTTCATTATTTTTTGATGTTTTTCTCTCCTCTATCAAACTAGAGACTAAAAAAATAAGGAAAATAAAATTTTAGACCAAAACAAAACTTTAAAAAATTAAAGGGATTGTGATTGAAGAAAAAGGGAAATATAGGGACCAAAAAGAACTTTTTCATATGAAATTTAGACTGGCCACATTATTTGATTGTGTTTTGCACTTTAGTCCTTGATCTTTTAATTATGTTTCTCTATAACAAATTATAATAAATAAATCACTAATTCGATCATAATAGGATGTAATTAAAGAGAAAAAAAGTTCAAGCATCAAAATAAAATAAAAAACAGAGCATTATATGAATCCACATTGCTCTGTATTTGTGTGTACAGAACGTGGGGATATAGTAAAAATCTCATGCCTTTTAATTTTTGCTAATAAGATAAATTTTACAAGTATACAAATACGTTATAGATAAAACTAGATCATTGACCCGCGCTACACTGCAGATTGAGTCAATTTTTTCTTGAATGTAAAAAAATATTCAGATATTGCTAATGTTTTTTTAGTGGAAAAAAAAAATAAACCATGTGGGGGTTGACTCAATGATTCATAAAAAACATGGTTTTACTCAAAATAATTTTCAAGATAATAACATAATGGATTGACTTGGATTGACCTGGGTTAACATGTCAAATCTGTAACCCAAGTTATAAGACTATGATAACCCCATAGAAAACAAATCAAAATAAATTATAAAGCCTAATTTCCTATCAATCCAATGTTGAAGGATGAAAATGAAAAAAAAATCAATTAAAAAAAGGACCTGAAAAGGTGACCCAAGCTAACCTGTCAAACTCGCAACTCGAGTCTTAAGACATAGATAGCTCTATAGAAAGAAAATAAAAAAAATTACGAAGTTCAATTCCTAATTAGTTCAATGTTGAAGGATGAGACTAAAAAAAAAAGTTAATTAAAAAAACATAAAAACGATCCAAGTCAATATGTCAAACCCATGAAACGAGTCATGAGACCGAGATAACCTCGTACGAAAAAAATAACCTGATTTAACCCAGATTAACTTGCCAAATCCGCGAATCTGGTTATGAAATTGAGATAACTCCATAAAGAGCAAATTATGAAGCTCAATTCTCAATCGATCCTACTAGATTCAATGTCGAACGATGAAATTTATGAAAACAAAATTATTGAAAAAATAAAATAAAAAACGAGCCAAGTCAATATGGGTTAACTCATTAAGTACTATTATTGGGTTATAAGGTTGGGATAACCTTATAAAATAAAACCAAAATAAATCATGAAGTCTAATTCTCAATCAAACACAATATTAAATGATGAAATTAGAAAAAAAAGTTAATTAATAAAAGAAAAAAATTGATTCAACTAGATTAACCTGTCAAACCCTCAACCTAAGTCATGAAAAGGGGATATATAACCTAATAAAAATAAAATCCAATGTTGAAGGACATGAAACTAAGATAACCTCTTAGAAAAAAATAAAAAAAACGACTTGATTTAATCGGGGTTAAAATACCAAAACTTACGACCCTAATCATGAGACCAAGATATCTTCATAGAAAACTAATCAAAACAGATTATGAAACTCAATTCTCAATCGACCCAATATTAAATGATAAAATTAAAAAAGAGATCTATGATCTACCTAGTGACCACCTCTTTTGGAGGCAGTATATGGGTTTACAATGAATGGTTGGGGCATAATATGATCACCATTACCAAGTAAACACTTAAATTATAATTAGATGTTTCATGAATCTAAACCCCGACTAAAAGTCATGGGGCAAAACGATACCTCCCCTCCTAACTTAGAATTAAGTTTATACTCTCAGAAATTAAAATGCATAAAGACATGAGTCCATTTTGATGTACTTATACATGAACAATATGTAAAAAATATGTGCTAAAATTAAATCACCAACAAATGAAAAATAAGGCAAAAAAAAAAGCATAAATAAAGTAAGACACAACAAACAATCAACAAAGTTTAGTCCATCTAGAGATTCTGGGTTCGTTCCCCAGTGGAGTCGCCATCTCGTCGTGATGTGCACAACGTCGAATGGTAGAGCTACCTCCTAGATTGAGGGGTGTTTTGAGTTTAATAATAAAATTATGATTTGAAAGAGTCGTCACCTAGTATCATGGTCACTAAGAAACTTATGGTCTATGAAAGTCTAAGTAAGGAGACTGATTGTGTAAGGGAAAAATGTATCACCCCTAGTGCTCTATACCTATGGCAAGCTTCATTATTGATAAATTGTTATTCTAAGTCGTGTTTCTATTTGTTGGTCTCATCTAAAATTCAAAGCAAATCTCATTTAATAAGGAAGTCTCTACCTTATTAAATTAAATTTTAACTGTTCTCAAGCCTAAATTTTAGCATCATATATATATATTATCTTTTATATATGAAAGTATACTTTAAGTATAATTTTATATTTTCAAATATTAAATTCTACAACAAAATCCTAATATTTATCATTATTAATTCATTTAATTTTATATCACGAAAGTTGCTGACACGTGAAAGTTGCTGCTGCTATCTAGATTACGACTTGGTTTTGCTAATGTTCTTTCAAAAAATTCCGGGCAGCGAAAAAACTTCTTTCATGTTGAAGACTGTTGCTGCCTTAGAAATTTCTGCTGCGTCGAAGCCTGGCTGCTGAGTCTGAAGGCTACTGCGAAGGACTACTGCTTCGTCTATGCTACTGTTGCGTCTGCGTCTTGTTCATTGAATTTACAGGTGCGGCAATTAGGGGCTGCTGCCGTGATCTGTTTTAATTTTTTTTTTCCTAATCTTTGATACCACTGTTGAAAACACTAAACATTTATTGATATTAATTCAACCCGCAAAATCCTGAATGCATGATACTTATATTCATACGAAGATTATAGGATAAAAGACAAGCTAAAACTATCTTATTTTAATCAGGATAGAATCCTAGGTCAATAAAAATTCTAAATACAAATTCTTTTACACTATAATGCTAGTTGATTTAGGAATTCTTCTCCTATCAAAACATTAATTGGAAGCCTTTTAAAGTTTCTCAACAATTTTCATTTCACCTCTTTTGTAGACGAGCTATAGGTAAGTGTCCGAAATTTGGTTTTAAATTTTTGTTGTTAATTATTCAGGTTTCAGAGGAGAAGACAAACAAGGATTCAACACCTTAAACCTGGACGAGAAGTGGAAGGGTTCGTGTATTGGTGTCATTGCTCCTTTGGCTCTTAATGTTGTCTTGTTGGAAGATATATTATTTTTTATTTTAGTACATTAAAATTATTAAAAACATTTAAAAATATTAATTTAAAAAATATATTAAAAAACTAGTTAAACCGCAAATTCAAGCACACTTTTAAGCCCTTAAGCATACAATGGCTTAAAACATAGGTTCCTTGGCATGAATATATATAGAAGGAGGAGGGACGTGTAAGCATGGATGACCGTATTTCTCTTCCAAATAAAAGGAAAAAAAAAAAACACTTTAATAAGGAGAAAATAAAATGTTGACTCTCTTAACTCAGTTGACTATTTGGAGTTGTTTTTTCTTGTCAGCCTGGTTGACTTTCAATTGCATTTATTTTTTAATGAAATCATGTCTTTTTTAATCATAAATAAAGTTTTTAAATAAAAGCTTATCATAGTTTTAATAATAATAAAAAAAAAATATTGGTCATGGCGATGCACGAATTGAAGCTACTCCCTTCAAAGTTTCGCTGATACGGTGTTGGGAGAGCTGGCTGCTTATCGCAAACGCAAACGCAAACGCCAAGGCATTTGCTCTGCTGTCAAGTTCCGTCTCATCTTGACCTTCCTAATCTGTTATTAAGAAAAAATATCTGTAATTATTATTATGTGATTTTGATGGGTGTAATTGAAAAAGAAAATGATAATGACTGGGCAGATTAACGACGGGTGGAGAGGTTTTAGAAGATAAAAAATATCTGTAAAATGATATATGAAAATATTAAAAAAATTAATTTTTTAAATACTTTTAAAATATAAAAATAAACCAGATTTATTATTATGCTTTCTATGTAGTTTAGAATGGTGTTACTTCTTCGATTAAACCCCAACAAATTAATTGTATTGTTCCCGGTGTTGACAATTTTGACCAAACCCAAATCTCAAGCTTTATTTAGAAAGGCCCAATCATGCATGGGCTTGAAAGCCAGGCATGGACACCTAGTTTTTTTTTTTTTTTCTCTTCAAAAATAAAAAGAGAATGACATGTTATCTGTGAAGATAAAAAAAAATATGCCCTCCATTACTGGATTTTCTAGTGACCAAAAAAGTGGAAGATCCGAGTTTTTAAATATAAAAAAATTTAATTATTAACTTGTTTTCACATAAAAAAAACCTTTAAACATTCTAAAAACCTTAATAATCCTACTTTCAACCCAAAACAATACCAAATCACTCTAAAAACTAAAAGTCAAACTTTATTAAAAAAAAAGGCTTTATGAGCCTTAATCGACTTTGTTTTAACCTTGATAAAAGCAAAAAGCTTTTTTCATCAAACTCTATTATCTAAGATGAACTCATTGTTATTAAGATTAATCTTTTTAGTAACTAATATATTTCATTGTTTTTTTTTTAGATGATTTTTTCTTTCATCTCTCAAAATTTATGGAGTGAAATGTAAGTTCAGGACCAAAATATAAACTTGTAAAGCAATGTGGCTAAATATTCAAAAGTCAAAAATTTTAGGGGCAAAATTGAAGTTTTCCACAACTTTTGAACTCTATAAAAGGAAAATGCAGCTTTTTTATGTTAATTTTGCCTTTTTTTCAATTTCTTTTTTAATAATAACTTAAAATTCTATTTTACTATATTGATTTTTAATTTAATATTTGAATATTTTCTGATATATCGATCGCATACATGAGAGCATGTAAAGTAAAACCTTTTTCAGTATATAAATCCATGTCAATATAACTATTAAGGATGAAATAGTAAGAAAATAAATTTCAATTACTGTAAAAAATTGAAGGATATAAAAAAAACTATGAACAATGAAATAAGTTAAGTGGATAAACAATCTAACAACAACTGTCTACAGTAAGATCACTAGCCCTATAACCAATGGACTCCACTCCACCATAAAATTTCTCCTTGAACAACACCAGCTGATCTATGGCAATATCGAAGTCTTGTCTTGTTCGAATTATTGCTCAAACTTCTTTGAGCAACAACTTCACAACGTAATCAAGCAACTAAGATCCTTAACAACATAATCAAGCAAAGATCATCAATTAGGTGACCATTGTCTCTAGTAGCTCTACTCAAGATTATTTTTCACTCCTTGGCTTCATATAGAGTTCTTAATCTGTGTTATTTATTGCAACATGTAATTAATTAGAAAAAAAAATAAGAGAGGCTGGCTACTTCACACAAGTTTTTTAATGCCATGGAGAGCTAGTGGAAATATATATATATATATATATATATATATATATATATATATATATATATATATATATATATATATGCAGAAGAACCACCGTATGACCCTATCGATAATTGCACTTAATTATTGTTTATTTGGTTTTGACCCTTTTTATTGGAATTGTTTTAACGTAATATTTTGCACGGTCGTGCTACACATGGTCAGTTTTTTAAAAATCTGCAAAATCTACTCTTTCGTGGTTGCCAGATTGGCTTTCTCAAGCATGCAATCTTTTATGAGGATTTGGCGTGATTCTCGTTTAAATAAACAACCCTAGCTAATAACTTTGAAAAAAACAAAGATATAAGAAAATAATGGAGTGTTAGGGTAGCAAATCCGACTTAAATAGTGTTTGAGATTATAGTAACCATAGTTTTTAAACCCAATCCGGTTTAAAGCCTGGGTTCCAGGTTTTGATCGGGTCGTCCGGGTCGATTCTATTTTCTTAAAAAAATCAAACGATGTCGTTTTTTTTAAAAAAACAAAAGTCAACGGGTTGCAACCGGGTCTTGCCGGGTCAACCCGTCAAGTCATTCCGGGTTTCGACTTTTCCTATTTTTTCTTAAATCTGGTCTGGTTCCAGCCCCGGGTTGACCGGGTTAGGTTTCAAAACTATGATAGTAACAGTTGTTTTTTAAATTATTTTTTATTTGAAAATATATTAAAATTAATAATATATATTTTTTATTTTTAAAAATTTATTTTTGACATTAACACATTAAAATGATATAAAATTATAAAAAATATTTAAAATCAAAAAATTTTAAAAATATCTTTTAAACACGAAAACAAAACAGTTTTTGTTTTTTTAATTACCAGAGGACGAAGACTACACCTTGAAACTACACAAATTTAGTCTTAAACCACTTGACGCCAAAATTCTGGCCCTTTCAATTGTAGGAAAATCAAGGCAATTAATTAAATATGTAGAATACTTGAAATATAGCTGCATTCATCACCAGACATCTTCTCCGGTTTTAGAAACTGTAACTTTGGCTCATTATGTTTTTGCGTGGACACGAGCAGCCGGCCGAATATTGACTCCACAATTCTGGCACTTCCAATCGACAAAAAAGAAAAAGAAAAAAAGAAGAAGAGACTATGACCATTACGAAATAAAAAGAGTCATAAAACTATGAATTAATATATCTTCCTAATTTTATAAAATAAATTAGATAATTTTCAGTTTCAAAAATTAATTAATTAATCTCTTAATTAGGTTGACCATTCTAATTTACTATTACTTTGTTTAAAAACAATATTGTTTCTTCTCATCAACTTTTTCTATATTATCTACTTCTTTTCCCTCCTTTTCTATTTCTTAATTAAAACCAAAAAAACGTACCAAATAAATTATAAAATAACATAAAATGAAAAAAAAAGATTAAATTAGAAATAGCTTTTAAAAATAGAAACTGAAACTAGAGAAACCATTTAATTTGTCTTTGAAAAACTAGAGAAATTAATTTATAATATACTTATATTTTAGCCTTTTAGTAATTCAATACTCAAAACAGGGTAGAAAGAGGATCCAACTAGCTTGTCTACGTGGGATGAGATCTCGAATCCTCTTAAACCAAATGATAGAGATACGTATCTTATGCATCGTCATATATATATATATATATATATATATATATATATATATATATATATATAGACACACATAATATTAGTGAGGTAGCTAGAATTTTTAAATGAAGGGGTAAATTATTAACAAATACTTGATATTATATAGATATATATTATATAAAAAAATTAATTTAAAATATATATACTAACTCATATCAAACAAAAATAATTTAAGAATACTTTTAAAATGAAAAAATTAACTTAAGTTAATTGGTTTTTTTTCATGGTTTGGTTTTTTCGGTTATTTTTTTTATTTTCTCGGTTTAATCAGTTTTTCGGTTTTTTTATTTACCCCTAAAATTAACAATAGTTAACTTGGATTAATCTGTAACCAACCAAAAAAAATTAAATCTACTAGATATTATTAATATTCTAATACAAAAAGAATTAAAGGAAAAAAAAAGATTAAGAGGGCAATTGCCCCCTGACGACCCTACTTGGCTCCGCCACTAATTACTAGCAAAAAAAAATCCCCAGTTCAATATATAATTCTTGTTTCAATAAATAAATAAATATATATATATATATATATGCAAAAAAATCCCGGTTCAATATGTAATTCTTGTTTCAATATATATATAAAATGCGATTATGTACTCCATGAACCGAGAAATTAAGGGAAATATTCTACACAGAAACAAACCCATATTTTGTGGAACGCACATGGAATCAAATCTATTAAACATGTATTAAAGCCCCTAAGGTCCAGACTGTACAATATCTCTAGAAAAGAACAAAGCCAGAGATTGTGGTTCTTGTGCATTTATATATATAATATAAGGTTTTTATATATCATATACTATATGGAATCAAGATTTTAGGTTTTCTTGGATGGCTTTTTTCTTCAATCAAATCAGAAGGAAAAAATTAGTTTTGTTGATTCTAAAAATATGCCTCTTTTTTTTAAAAAAAAAAAAAACAAAGCAAAATATTGTTGATTGTTTTTTTCTTTTTTTCTTTTAGGGGTGGGAGTGGGGTTGGGTACTGGAATATGAAATGAGAGGAAAATCCTTTTTAGGTGCAAAAGATCTTAATTTCTGGCTAGTTCAAGACTGGCACACCCAACCCACACTAGCACCTAGATAAATATATATTGCCTCTCATTTCCTGGTAGTTTGCTGGCTGAAGCAAGTCTATTCCAGTAGCTAGAACGACGTAGCATATATGTATGCTTCTGCAGAGCCAATTATATCTCGTTTTTTTTTTAATTTTTTAAATTCGAGTCTTTTCTTGAATATATATATATATATATATATATATATATATATATATATATATAT
>Ga0307515_10023850_pt1 | contig 10694 bp, 5 predicted proteins | sample 17_EM_MG_FD_194513 | JGI IMG/M metagenome (GOLD analysis project Ga0307515, IMG submission 194513) | Populus trichocarpa ectomycorrhiza microbial communities from riparian zone in the Pacific Northwest, United States - 17_EM | ecosystem: Host-associated > Plants > Roots > Unclassified | place...
CGGAATGATCGAATCCAAGAGAATCTTGGAATGATCAAATCCAAGATTATTTGGCTACAAGAACACGAACACTATACAAGCCATTGTAGCCTCCTTTTTCTTCATGTGTAGTCATTATTGAGCAATAAAAAGGGATGATGGAAAAAGTTGTGATAAGATTTGGTCTAATTACCTTTGTGCTTAAAAAATTGATTAAAAGGTACTTTCAACCAAACTATGAAAGCCCAAAGTGATAAAATTAGCTTTGGGGAACACGACAGAAATACTGCTGGGTAAAGAATTAATTTTTTTTATATTTTTAAAGTGTTTTAATAGGTTAATGTTAAAAATAAATTTTAAATATAAAAAAATATTATTTTTATATATTTCATTTTCTTTTTAGCTTGGTTCTCGTATTTGTTTTAGTTTTAGTTTTTATCACTTAACACTTAATTGTTTTAAATCAACCAAATTAAAGATTTACATGTCAAAGATAACCAAAACAAACTATAACATCAAGCTTCAAATAAAGCCAAATTAAAGAGATAAAATTGAAAAAAAAACATTGAGGAACCGAATTAAAAAGGAGGCATGAACTCTCCCCGACCATGCAAATCAACACGTGATGTTGGAAAAAAAAAAAGACTGAACATTTCTTTAACCTTCAAATTTGGTTTTAAATTTAGAATTTTTTTTCGCCAAACCAAAAATTAACCAAGTGACTAAATATTTTCTCGACATCTCGAGTTCTTTGTATGCTTGAATGTAAAGTAAATTATCAAGACTGTTAGAGAATAATATAAATCATATCCTGAGATCTCACCTAACAGCTTAAGCTTTTGAGTTGAATTGGTTCTTTAACATGGTATCAGAGCCTTGATGACCAAGCGGTCACGAGTTCAAATCTCACAATCCTCATTTATTTGATAAAAATTAAGCACAAGGTAATGTGAGCCTGTGCAAGTTTCAAGCCCAAAAAGCTTTCACTTGAGGGGATGTGTTAGAGAATAATATAAATCATATCCTGAGACCTTACTTAACAGCTTAAGCTTTTGGGTTGAATTGGTTTTTTGACAAAGACCAATCACAAAACAAAGCAATTTTAAAGAACAAAATAAGAAGATGAAAATGAAAAGATTAATTAAGGGTGGTTGGTTCAAGTGGTTCAACGCTTGTTGCTTTTAAGTAAGGTCTTGAGTTCGAGTCTTGTGAATGAAGTATATTATTACTAAAAGAGTTTTATCTCTTAATGGGCTGACCCGACTTGACTCAATTAATTAGAATCCAACAAACTTCTAGAACCAAGTTTAGGAAAAAAGAAGACCAATATATATATGTATATTATAATGTATATGAAGAGGAAGTTTATCTATGGTTAGAGATAAAAAGATTTATAAAAAAATTTATCACAGAAGCCAGTGACAGCAGAACCCATTAACTCAACTCTTTAATGCGTGTTTGACAGTGTGGTTGCGGGTGCTTTTCAAATAACTTTTCGTGCCAAAATGCATGTCAATGATTTTTTTCATTTTTTAAAAATTATTTTTGACATCAGCACATCAAAACCATCCAAAACATACAAATCATATTAAATTTTAATAATAAAAAAAATTAAAATTTTTAAAAACATAGCCGTAGCCGCGTTCCCAAACGTTCCCCAGTAATCTTACCATGAAAACAGAAGTAGTTGGTTGTCATGGCCAGCAAGTACCAGTCCTAGCTTGGTCAGTGTTCCTCAACGAACAGGACAGAACGACAACCTGATATCAACTTTATCTATAAACAGAGTACATAAACCTTAAAGGGAATTCACAGCTCTCATGCATTCTGCTGCCATGAAAAGAATTATTTTTTTCATGAGAATGTTTTTGATTTGAAAATTTATTAAAATAATAATTTTTTATTTTTTAATATATTATTTTTAATATCAATATATTTAAAAACATAAAAAATATTAATTTTAAAAAAATTATTTTTTAAAAATACTTTTAAAACACAAAAACAAACATTTCATAAACATCACCGCCATTGTCTCTCTCGCGAACACTGGCATTTTCCCTTTCCATGCGTACTGGACTATAATATTTGCACATTCAATGAAAAATGTGAACAAGAACAAGCATGGGAATCTAATTGATAGAACATTATGCTTTTGGATGAAATCCAGAATTGGATTTGGATAATGGATTGGGTCAAGGTTTCTCGTTAAAAAAAGTTTGAAAGACATAGAGATAAAAGATGACACGGTGTTCACTGTACCATAATTTTTAAATTTAACAACAATGAATTTATTTATTTATTTTTATTAATATAGATGTTCGAGTTAGCTTGCGTGTAGTCGAATAATTTTACAGTCATGAAGTTAATGATCATGTAAATCTCCAGTAGCCCTAATATTTGTGGGGCTCAAACTGGTGATCTTTAGAGAGTAAACTCAGAATCTGACCAGTTGAGCTTCACCCCTCAGAGTTGATAACAGTAAATTCTAGATTACAAGTCAGGTGGATTGATATGAAATAATATAATTTTTTTTTATTTTATAAAAAAATAAAATCGATATTTTTTTTTTTAAAATAACAGATTTTAACTAAGGTTTTTTAAGGGTGACCGGATTATAAATTAACTTAGGTTTTTCATATACTCACACTAAATTAATTTTTATTTTTATTTTTATTGTAATCTGATCTGATAAATCTAAACCCATCTTTTCGGGCGGATTTTAAAACAGCTGTCTGCACCTACTTTCACGCGGGTTAAAATTCTTGCAGATCCTATCCGTTGTTTACTGCAAAGCATTTTCTATGTGGTCCCTACTTTCAAGCATGTCTAAAATGGTAAAACCATTCACCATGTCGTCTTTTCCTTTTCAAATCTTAGAATTTTTCTTAAAATTTTGGTTAATATTAAAATTATTATCCCACTCTATTAAAATACATTAATCATATTAAAATATATTATTTTTTTGACAAATTGGTATGAAGATCAAAATTAAGTTACATTTTCGATATGTCAATGTGATACATCCAAAGAAATAATATTTTTAGAATTTGATTCAAAAAATTAAATTATAAGTCTGAAAAAGGAAACAAATTTTCTCAACTATTAAATGGATTTTTCTTAAATTTAATTAATCATATTAAGATAATTAACAGATTAAAATCTCGAGATTACACAAGAACTCAATACTAAAAAAAAAGCAACTCATTATCATTCTAGCTATGCCTAAAATGAATTAGGGTTTAAAATTCTCAATTTCCATGGGCTTAAAATCAAATTTTGAGATCCCATTAGCAAGTTTATACCATTAACAATCAATGAGGATAAAAAAAAATAAAGTTTTAATCATAATTTTTATTTAAACCTATATATTTTTTTAATTTAATAGGAACTGCAATAAAATAATGATAATTTTACCAAAATTTACTTATTAAATTGATTGATTCCCCTAATTTAACCCTTTATATTTCAATTTTTTTGGGAAAAACCTATCCTTTAACTAAATTTTGTAAAAATAGCATTGTTTCTGATATTATCTTATCAAAAGTAGAAAGTGCAACTAAATATTGTATTTTTTCCATGATAATAAGAATGCAAAGTATTCTAAGAGCGTACCCAAACGGAAAATATCCATAACAATCGAAATGGATGCGCGTGGAAAGCACGCGCAACCATAAATGGTAAAAAAACATTGACAATGATAAAAGCTTTCATCTTTCAACCTTCCCATTCGCCTTCCACAACTTCCACCACCGTCCAAATCTAGCCTTAGATTTCATATTCTTCATCACAGTTTTTTGTAGGCTTAATTTGTGCATTTGGTTCCTCAACTTTAATTTAATTTACTTCCATCCTCTTTCTTTATTTCATTTCAATTCTATCCTTAATTTCTATTTCTGTTTTACCATGGGCCTTTCATAAATTTTCTTTAATATTCTTTTATTATCATCCTGTTATTTTCTTCACAAAAAAAAATAAAAAAAAATAATGGTAATTTTATTTAATATTCTTTTCAATAAATTTCATGCATTAAATAATTGAATTCTACAATAGATCTTAAAAGTCTAATGGTTGAAAGATTTTAAGAAGGGATTTTATGCAAATCTTTTGGTAAAATCTAAATTCTTTATATATTTGTGTTAATCCCTTACATTTACTTCATAATTAAAAAACTACTAATTTTATCTAATAGTTTTACCAAATTCATTTTTGGAAAAAACTCATATATTGATTGAGAAAATCCCAGTAATAAACCCATAAATCTAATGATTAAATCTTTTTTCAGAGAGTTAATTTTTAAATACTTTCCATAAAATTAGCATTGCTATCGATTTTTTTTTAAAAAATCAAGGTTCGATATTAGAATAAAACATTAAATAAGGATCAAAGTGATAAAACATTCATAGTAGAGGGACCAAATGCACCATAACCGGTTAATGTGTGTAAGAGAGAGAGGAGAGAGAGAGTGTTCTGTTTGTTCTTTTTGGAAAGCTCTTTTTCTCTCTAAAATACTATATTCCAAGTTTACCAATGAAGATTTATTTTTGTTGTCACTCTCTCTCAACTGACAAATTTTCAAGCTCTGCAATTATTATGGTTTCTAGGTTTTTGTTAAAAGCTCCAAACTTTGAAACAAAATCCAGTTAAAGCTCCAAACTTTGAAGCAAATTGTAGAACCCCACTCTGTAAATTAGTCTCTTTCTTTCATATTTTGCTTCGTCAAATTGTTTTGAAGAGGAAAAAATGACTGTAGAACAGGGGATTGGAGATAGCAATATAGATCAGTTTCCTATTGGTATGAGAGTTTTGGCTGTTGATGATGACCCAACTTGTCTTTTACTGTTAGAGACTCTACTCCGAAGATGCCAGTACAATGGTTTGTCTTTCTTTTTTATCGTTTCATTGACTTGTTCATGTGTTTTTGGACATGGGTTTTGGTTTTCATGTTTTTTTTTTGTTAAGGTTTTGATGTTTTAGTTGTTTGGCAGATTTATGTAGTTAGTTGTGTAAATTATGAATATTTACAAGCCATTGGCTTGATAATCTTTGTTTTTGGTTTTGATTCTCTCTGTTCATTTAGCTGTTTTATGTAGTTAGTTTTTGTAAATATGAAATCTTGTTGAGTTAAATTAAGTCTCTTGTCTTGCTTTTGGCTTCTTGCGGAAAGTAGAAATCTATGTTCTTTACTCGCTTTGTCTCAGTTTGATACTTTTGGGAGATAGGCACCTAGATATGTATCTACTTTGACAAGATTATAAAGGTTATTGTTTACTCATTTGAATCTTTACTGTCTCTTATGTCATTCTATGTTTTTAGCTACTGGTGGTTTTTAATGACTGGAACTGTTGGATCTTCTAAATTGATTGCACATGTACTGTTGGGTTATTAGCTCTTCGGAGTAGATTTATATAAATTTGTTCTGTGTTTAAGTTAAATCTTATGATTTATTGGCATGACATACTTCTGAATCTTTTCTAAATAAATCTAAATTTATTATTGATTTTCTGAGTTTTGGTTGATTCTGAATCTTTTTACTAGATTAATGATTGATTTTCTATGGTATAATTTGTCCCTTTTTCTGGCATACTTGTGGAATTTTTCACATGCTGGACTTGCTCGATAAATGGGTTTTGGATTGTGCAGTTACTACGACGAGTCAGGCAATCACGGCATTGAGGATGTTGAGAGAAAACAAGAACAAGTTTGACCTGGTTATCAGTGATGTCCATATGCCAGACATGGATGGTTTTAAATTGCTGGAGCTCGTGGGGCTTGAGATGGACCTACCTGTCATCAGTAAGCCAAAAACACTGCACATGGTCTTTTGCCCTCTGTGTTTCAGTTTTGAAGACTCTAAAGGAAAACATGCTGTAGATTTTCTATATGGATCCGCAGACTTCCTAAAAGCATTTGAAAATGATCAGTTTCATGCCATTTCCAGCTTTACCACTTCTTTGACAATTTTAGAGTTGTGTATTAGTCTGATTAAAACTCATTTCGTAAGTTGATTCCAAAGCTGAATATTAGGACCTTCTTCTGTTCAGTTTAATAAATTTGCTTACTGAGCTGTTTTGTGCTCATTGCATATTATTGCAACATTTTTGCCACATGTGGTTGTCCAATTGGGATTCATTATAATTTATTGATGTTGATCTGCAGTGTTGTCAGCAAACGGTGATCCAAAGCTTGTGATGAAGGGGATCACTCATGGAGCTTGTTATTATTTGCTCAAGCCTGTTCGAATTGAGGAGCTAAAGACCATCTGGCAACATGTGATTAGGAGAAAGAAAAGTGATAACAAAGACAGAAACAGCTCGGATAACCGAGACAAGCCTAATCAAGGAAGTAGTGAAGCAGTACCTGACCAGAAGCTTAATAAAAAAAGAAAAGACCAGAATGGAGACGAGGATGAGGATCATGATGAGGACGAGGACGAGCATGAAAATGAGGATCCAACAACCCAAAAGAAGCCCCGGGTTGTATGGTCAGTGGAGCTGCATCGCAAGTTTGTTGCAGCCGTTAATCAATTGGGCGTTGACAGTATGTTATTTAGCTCTTCAGTATACTAGAAGTGTTTGGAATGTTTTTCTCAGGGTATATGACACTGGTTTTATTTATTCAATCTGTGCTTGTGGATGTGGGTTTTATTTATTCAATTTGTGCTTGTGCATGTGCATGTTTACTATTTTTCCTAATTAATACTGGAGTCGATATGTGGTTTATGACATTTCTCAAGTATTAGAACTTTTTTCTCCACCAATTGATTTGAGCAATAGCAATTTCACTGGTTAATAATTAATTCTTAGATCCTTTACAGCCATAACAAATTCATTCATGGGTGAAACCACGCTTTTGTTATGGTATTTTGTTTTAATTTTCATTCATTTTGTTTCAATGCAGAGGCTGTTCCAAAGAAGATTCTTGATTTGATGAATGTTGAAAAGCTTACTAGAGAAAATGTGGCAAGCCATCTCCAGGCATATATTCTTAACCTCTCCTGGCATAATTGAAAATGAACTAATTATTTTCATCCAGGAATCTAACTACACCGTTGTGATTGTAGAAATATAGGCATTACCTTAAAAGGATCAGCACCGTGGCAAACCAGCAAGCTAATATGGTGGCAGCTCTGGGCAGTTCAGATGCATCATACCTGCAAATGAATTCTATGAGTGTACTGGGATTGCACAGCTTGGCTGGATCTGTGCAGTTTCACAGCACACCCTTCAGATCTCTCCCATCTAGTGGAATGCTTGATAGGTTGAATTCTCCTGCTGTTCTGGGCATTCACGGTCTTCCTTCTCCTGGAGTGATTCAATTAGGTCATGTACAGACTGCACCCCACACGGCTAATGGTCTAAGTCACTTCCAACCAGTTGGACACCGAGGAAATAATGGGAACATACTGCAAGGGATGCCAATGCCATTAGAACTTGATCAAATACAATCCAACAAAGGTGTGAACTACATTCCGGAACTTCCTACTCATCTTGATGACACAGCCAGTTTCCCTGTTTCCAGTGGTTCCACAGATATGAAAATAATTGCTGGAAGCTCAAATAGCCCTTTTGTTGGTGTTTCAAACAAACACCTGATGTTGGAAGGACATGGTCAAGGGCTCCAAGATGGCCAAAAATCTGGAAAGCAATCTTCTCTTTCAGCAGGGTCTTTAAATCCAGGATATTCTTCCCATTTTCCAGATCATGGTAGACGTAATGACAACTGGTCCAACGCTGTTCCGTCAAATGGGGCCCAGTCAGATTCTTTTACGTTGAATGACTATTTTAAGCAATCTACTCTGCATCCTAGTGCCATCAGAGACCGCATGTCAACAATGGCCTTGCAAAGCAGGAATAATCCTTGTGATGTTTCTTCTGTCTCAACTCTTCCCATACATTTACAGGACTCCAAAGCAGATCTACCATGCCGAGTGGGAGTGGCTACAGTGAGTAGTAATGCTGGACAGCTAATTAATAATGGCTCTCTAGGGTGGGATGACCATAGGCAGGATGATCCTTACCACTCAAATGGCCTATCTAACTCAATAAACTCAGCATTTCCTATTAATGGTAATGGGAGTCCCAATGGGTTCAATTTAGATCCAAATAACCTGTTTTTTCAGAGAACCACAAGCTTCATTTCAACTGGACCGTCAAATTTTGTTGATACCTCATTGATGAAGCATAATGAGGTTGAATGTTCAGCCATGGAAACATTAGTGAGGTCAAAAGATGGGTATTTGCTAGGCCAAGAGAAGCCACAGGACAGTTCTGTTTCGAATAATTTTGGCTCCTTGGAAGATTTGGTGAGCGTAATGATCAATCAGGCAAGTCCTCCATGTCTCTGTGCATTCCTGTCGAGATGTCTTTGTTTTTCCTATTGTATTTTAGCCATAAAATTTGCATGAGGTTCTGAGCCTTTACCATTGAATAAGAGAATCTCCTCTAGGCAAACAAAGTTTCTTTTCCCTCAATTATCATTTGGCTCTCAGTCAACCAGCTATACCCCAAAAAATGCGTTAGGATTTATCAACTTTTTAACTATTTCTCCTGACTATCAAATATATGTTTCAACTGTAACATGGTTTAAAGATGGTGTTCCTAATAGGACCCCGCAAAATACAAGTTGATGCCAGTTCTTGTTTTTGTTTTGAATGAGTTCTTATCACTTCAACTTTGAATCTCTTTGCTTATTATGTTTTTCATGTTCTATGCAGCCAACCATTCTTGGTTAGGAGAATAGTCTGGGTGAGTATCTGTCTCTGTGAGTGTTTCGGATATATCTTGCGGAGTATTGTTTTTCAATAAAAGATTTTTCTAGCCTTGAAACATGGAGGGCCCTCCGAAGTCCTTAAATTGCATGTCATGTCCTTTCACCTGGAGTTATCTTTTATGATATTACTTGATGAAAACACGGTCTGCCCTAGTCAATGAATCATTCTCGATTTACCTCCCTTTTCAGCATTTTTGGTGTTCCATATCACTTCATCAGCTTTAATCCTAGGCATTTTATAACATTGAGTTGATGATGCAGGAACAAGACAGGTGAAGCTACCAGAAGGAGACTTCGGATGTTGTGGTTATTCTCTAAGGAATTGCATATAAAGCAGATTTAAGCTGCCAAGGTCTCTAAAGAGGATGATCTGCAGAAGCTTTGTGCTTTCTTGCAGATGAGTTATTCCTAGTGTAATTGATACTCAATATATCTATGTATTCCACTTCTAATTTTCTTTAGAGAACTGTATGTTAATTGCAGTTGTTTTGTCCTCCTCAAATTCGGCAGAGTGATTTGTTTCTACCTAGTCGATTCGGCAGAGCATTTGCAATCTCAAAACATTCCCAAGAACTTGGTTTTGAACTGGGAAAATTCACTGTTCACGGGCCCAGAAGAACAAGTGTGTTCGGCATTATTGGTGATATTGAGATTGTCTTAAGGCCCCACACTAAAGAAAAGAGCTATCATTTCTACCAAGAAAAGTGTCTCCACTTGCTATTGACCAGAAATGTGTTCCTGACTATCTCTCACCAGACAAAAATTCCACAAGAATATTTCTAGTAGCATGTATTTTGAAAGAAAAAACACTATCTCTAGAACACATCATTGTGGCATATCATTACCATAATAATCAGTATTTCCTTGTAATCTTTTCAGATGCCTCCTAAATTTCACCCCCCACTTCAAACAAAAAGAGAATTTAACAAGTAAAGATAGAAAGGCCAATGCATGAGGCTCATTGCACATTCATGAGAAAATAACGAGAGAAGGCATCCAGGGACTGCGGAAGCAGGCCAAACATCACATCAATTCCTGCAGGGTCAATAGGATTCTGCATCAAGTATGCAACCTGAGGGATTGGAGTAACCAATGGAGGTGCATAGGCTGCATCTCCATGTAGAAAACCCACCTTGTGGAATGGCATCCTTGTCCAATCAGAAACTATAGTGAGCTCCTTCAGAGGAGGGAGAGTGCCTTGTGGCCCATCTAGTGCTTCCATATATGCGTTCACATAGTCACTGTTGACAGAGTTCTTAGCTTGTTTTATCTTCTCTATTATGGCCTCATGGCTTCCTTCCTCTAATTCTCCAGCTGTGAAAGCTACTGAAATGAGTACATAAGCATTGCCACTGAAACCATTAGGCAGTGGAGGCGTCTTCTTGTTCCTTGCGTCCATAGCAAATTGCAAACACACCGTTCTTTCATTCCTCACTCCTAAAGCCTTGGTCCTTGCCTAAATTATATGATGATTACAGGACTACAAAGCAGATAATTGTTCTTGATTATTACAAATTATTCTTTTAAGTTGAACAAGTACATGGAATTAAATTAATGTTTTGAAATATCCAAAGAAAAATAATAAAATTTTAATTATGATGCACATATAAACCTTAACTTTTTGAATGAATACATCTATCTATATTGTAATAAGCCTCCAACTTTTGCCTCAAATAGTAAATGTATGGATAGATGCTCAATCGAGTCGAAAAATGATGGAGAGTATCATCTCAAGTTTGTATATTGTTCGGATGATATTCATTTTAAGCTTCTTCATTTGTTGTGTTTATAACTTGTTGGAGAATATATCTCTAAAGAAGTGATCGATCTCCGTGAGTGCATCCTATATCCCTTTTAACAATAAATCCCGATAAGCTAATGGAATGAGTGTTTGCATAAACACGTGCCAGTCATGACTATTTATTCCATACAATTTGCAATTTCCA
>Ga0307515_10023851_pt1 | contig 10694 bp, 9 predicted proteins | sample 17_EM_MG_FD_194513 | JGI IMG/M metagenome (GOLD analysis project Ga0307515, IMG submission 194513) | Populus trichocarpa ectomycorrhiza microbial communities from riparian zone in the Pacific Northwest, United States - 17_EM | ecosystem: Host-associated > Plants > Roots > Unclassified | place...
GGTCCTCCGGCCTTTTGCCCTCAGGTCAATCCAGGCGCTCTCCAAACATCATCTTGGTCACGATCTGGCCTCACCCCATGGGGGTTCTCCTTTGAATATCTGGACAGAGCGATTAGCGTGGTAGGAATTGATCCCCAAAGGGGTTTACCTCAATAGCAACTAAGCGATAAGAGAGCACCTCCACCTCTTTGGGTATCCGTGCTTCAGGTAGGGCCTCCGGCACAGTCCATACGGTGTTATTTTCACGCGCCGTAGGGTCTTCGTGTCTAGTCGACCTCCTGCCGCATATGACAATGGCGAGCCCAAAGTCTGCGAGACGCGCATCACCTTTGGCGCTGACAAGGGTGCTGTTCTTTCACGTCGTGAATACAATGCCGCTCCGAACAAAGCCAAATGATATACCCGCCGTTTTCACGTCCCCTTGGACCACTTCACGTGAATGAAGATAATCGGGACCTTTGGTTATGCTTAGTACCTGAAGTTTTTTTGTTCCATCAGTGAACGTGGATGCACGACGTGATCTTGTCATCGTGGTGCGTCGTCAAAAGTTTGAATTCAAAGTTTGTAGTTGCGAGCGTGTATATCACACCTACAAATCCTATGGGTAATCGCAACCACAGTTCATGAACCGTGCGGGTGTTCCAGGCCGACACGCACCCTATTTCAACCACAACCACCCCCTCCTACGTCGCAGGGTCACACCCAAAAAGCTGATGCGACCTCCCCACCTCCGCGGTCCAAACCGGTAATCGGACACCCTCCAGTCGATGCCGAGAGTCCCAATGACGTTCTTGGAGAAAATCGTGGTGTGCGGTCTTTGTTGTAGTGTTAACGTTGGTAAAACGTCGTGACAGGTTGCCCAGGCCCGTAAGTCCGATAGACCACAAGGGCTTTGCCTTCAATCAGTTTCCAGTGGTCGTAGTTGGCAGCGTCCACAATGCCACCGGTCCATGCCCCAGCCTCAGCGGTGTTCGGACACGGAAGCTCGACCGAAGCCGCTTACAACGCTTCAAGCTCCAGACCAAAGGCGTCGCGGGAGTAGATATCGGAGGGGGGTATCTCAAGAGACCACAGCGAGCAGGCGAAGGTACAAGAGGCGACCCCAACAGCGTGAAGGCGAGGATGACGCCAGCGATGGCGTGGTTGATCGTCTAGAGATACCGCTAGAGATCGCAGCCTAGCAACAGCAAGGCGGGCTGAAGCATCACTGGAAGGCTTTTGATTAGCAGGTGGAAGTACTACCTCTCCAGCCCGTCTACTTTCCGTTGCCTGCCCCGGCTTTTGTCTACAGCGGAACCACCACGGTTCCTGAGGTACAGTCGATCTACTGTTTCGCGAGAATTGTGGGAAACGTCGCGAAGGTGAAGTTGCGAGACTGGTGTAAAGGGTTCGGAACTGAACGGTAACGATGCCAGAGGGTGGACCGGTCCAGGTGGTGGCATTTAGATACACGTCGGGGAAGAACGGACCGTTCACGGCGTGGATAGGAATTTAAATGTAGGTGGCGATCATCTCGTTCGGGTCTGGTTCTGGCTTGTATTGGACATTGGTTGTAAAAGGTTGGGTTGACCGCAGAGGGGAGACCGGCCTGTGTACCTCTGGGTTCAGTGATTAGTGCCGAGGATGAAAACCAGGCGACTCACGAAGATAAGGGATGAGTTCAAGTCTCTACCATATTCCCCCGCCGTATACCCCCGTCGAACTCGTCGGCTTCTTTACCGGAGAAATTTGGCGCGTGTCGTTCGTTCTCAGTGGCTCGGAGATCTAGAACTCCTTCAGGGCGGAGTGGAGGCTCTGGTGCGAGTTATGCCCTGCCTTGTTCCTATCTCCGTTATGGCTGATCGAAGGTTCTGCTAGGCTGGAATCCAACCTCAAGTTCAGAGGGGAGCAGCTCTGAATGTGATCATGTGCCTTTCACTGACGCCCCTTGTCCCGAACTACGACAAGTTGAGCAACTTCAGCCTCGCGAATCCCCAACCGAGGGACCTAACTACGTTGGACTACGTTGGAGAACGGTCGCGCGTTCCCTTCGGTTGTTCGTGGCACCACCATCAATTTGCACTCCCCCGGCAACAAGAGTTTTTCTGGGCTCGCTCCAGGGACCTTAAGAGGAATTCGTAGGTTCGAACTAGTTTTTTGCCTGTAGGTTACCGGCGTATATGGAGCCAATCTGGTCGCCCTTCTGTGATCTCTGACGGTCAAAAAATGCAACTCGATCGGGGATGGTCCGAACGTGCCGCTCACGGAATTGGAGACGTTATTTAAGCCAAGTGCTCCCGTGCCCTCAGATCGGTCCGGGCGTTCTCCAAGGATAATTCTGGGCTGCAGTGGCCTCACACCACGGGGGTTCTCCTTTGAATATCCGGATCTGGACAGAACGGTTGACGTAATGGGAACTGATCCTCAAGGGGACATACCTCAATGGCGACTGAGCTATAAGAGAACATGTCCGCCTCTTTGGATACCCGTGCTTCAGCTAGGGTCTCCGGCGCAGTTTATAAGGTGCTATGACCACGCGCCGTATGGTCTTCGTGGCTAGTCGACGTTTTGTCGCATGTGACAATGGCGAGCCCGAAATCTGCGAGACGCGCATCGCCTTTGACGTTTCCAAGAACGTTGTTCCTTCATGTCGTGAGTATTGTGCCGCCCCGAGCAAAGGCAAATGATATACCCACCAGTTTCACGTCCCCATGGACTACTCCACGTGAATGAAGACCTTTGGTTATGCCTAATAACTGAAATTTGTGTTACGTTGAGTGGCGTGGTTCCTTTGCTGTGAAGAAAACCTCACTAGGCGAGCGCGGCCAGCGTCAGGGTCGCAAATAATCCGTGACCTTGACGTTCTGCATCCAATCCAGAACTATCCGATGTGGGTTTATTATGGCGCCGAGGCACTAAACAACACTTGGGTGCTATAATCGCATCCAAACAGAGACCTCCTCGTAAAACGCCTAGCAACCGCGAAGTGCGTGAACGCGCCAGCCAGAAGTTGTATACCTTCTCGATATTACAAAGGCTCTTCTAAAGCAGATGGGATCCGGAGAGTTTGTTACAGGTGCGCGCCATAAGAGTGTGCAAACCATTTCCAAGTAATTCCAGTTTAACCTGTAGAGTTGCAGTACTTAATCGAGCGGTTCAAACGATGACTTCGGACGATGTGAAGAGAGTTCCTTACCTCGTCCAAGAAATCAACAAACTCCTACAGTTTCGCACCGTGCGTGTTCGAATTCCTGGGAGAGCTTTGGAATCTCGCACAAGCGGCGGAGTTGACAGGGAACGAACGTTCAGTGCACGATTCCCTTGCGGAGACCCATGAGGAAAAGAGCTTAGGGGGTGTTGAGCGAAATCTGGCATCCGGGGCCCTCTGTTATACCATGCCAGATTGACAGGAACACATCGCAGGTTGTACCGTACAGTTCGCGGGGGTGCGCGTGTGTAGCGTGTTTCGATCATCCCGAAAGCCGGTGATCTCCGGAGACCTTGAAACGCATCGTGTCAGTCATACCTTTTGGGAATCTGAGTTTTAAATGCTAGCCGAGGCTGCACGTCTTGTACTTGTCCCCAACTACCTACCACGTTGAACGTCAGCCTCGCGACTCCCCAACCGTGAGACCCACCTACACTGGAGAACGGATGCGCGCTCCCTTCGGTTGCTCGTGGCACCATCGAACATCAAATCGCGCTCGCCTGGCAACAGGAGCTTTTCTGGGCTCGCTCCAGGTACCTTAAGTCGCATTCGTAGGCTTGAACGAATGTTTTTGCCTGTGGGATACTGGCGTGGAACCAATGTGGTCGTCCTTCTGTAATATTTGACTTGAAGCCATAACTATTGATGGAAATTTATTTTCACTCACTGGTTTTGGTGGAATCGAGAACACCAGTCAACTTAACGTTGATAAACCGGCGCCGTGCGAGGGTGTGATTGAGTTACTGTGAGACGTACTTGTGTGTCATGATACTATTGTCGTTCTCTTGAGGTATCTAGCATCTTGAAATAGTTTTAACTTTTGAGCCCCAGCACTCGAGTGCGGCTATGTTGCGCAACGCTGCTGGCCGAACACAACCCTACAGCGGCTATCCGCCGGATTCAAATAACGTTATGCATCCTTGCTTTTTCTCTGCCTCGTGGGTGCAGCATGGGCCATGTTTTTTTTTTTTAACAGTCATGGGCCATGTCCCCCCCCCTCCTAATATGCGTGGTCCCTATCCCTCAAGGCCTCAACCTCCATTCTCGCAGACCCTTTCGCTATGGCCAAGAATAACAATACCGTCGCAGCACCCCGCAACTCTACCCGCGGAGAAACCTCAATCCGGGAGTTTGCAAACGATGACTGGACACCCGAACAGTTAAGGCAACGAGCTGCCGTTTTGCTTAATAACAAGGAACTACTGCGAAACGTTCCGGGGCTGACACCGGAGGAACAGACCAAAATTTTGGACAGGGTCGATCAGGTACGTCATTCTTGTCTCCCGAAATCCCAACTCACCACCCTTGTAAAGGCCTATCCTACTATCGACTCGTTCAACATAAAATTCGTAACAGCCTTGGGGGACGTGTGCAGTGCGACCGAGCGACTTCCAACCTCAGCCGTGGTCTCGACAGGGCTAGTGAAACGTGGCACCTTTGCTGTGGCGTCGGGAGGGTTCACGGACGTCTGGCGAGGAGAGTACAACGGCGCCCAGGTAGCCATCGAAGCCTTTCGCATATATCCCGCCCAAAATTTGAAAGAGGCGAAGGAGGTAAGCATACAATTACCCTTGGGGGTCTGCTCTCTCACGAGATTTACAGATTTTGTGGCAACGGGTGCCGGTATGGAGGAAGCTGTCCCATGAGAACATCCTACCATTCCGTGGCGTCAACATGACAGTCTTTCAACTTGCCCTCGTATACGAGTGGGGGCAACAGGGAAATATCAGTCAATTCGTAGCCTCGCATCCCCGCGCGTCTCGGGTGTCCCTGGTGCGGAGGACTGCTGTTACTGTGGCAACTGCAAGTTACTGATTTTATCTTCCTTATGCGCGGTAGTTGTTTGGTGTTGCGAAGGGGCTGTGGTATCTTCATTCGCTTGATATCCCACACGGGGATTTGAAGGGGGTAGGTCTTCTCCAATCCACCGGGTTTCACTTCAACTGCCGCACTTGCAGCGTTGAGATTCCCCTCTCTTTTGTCCTCGGTTGTGCGGTTGTACTGATTCTCTGGCGATAGGCGAATGTTATCATCGACCGGATGGGTCGGGCTCGTTTGACAGACTACGGGCTGGCACCCATCGTCTCCGACCCCAGTTTCACCGTGGCTGCGACCCCGGGAGCCGTCGGAACTTCCAGGTGGCTAGCGCCGGAAATCATCGACACTCCTCGCAAAGGAAATCTCATGCCGGGGATGGAGTCGAAACCCGCCGACGTGTTCGCTTTTGGGATGTTTGCGGTAGAGGTCTTCACCGGGAAGATACCATTCGATGAACACAAGAATGAAGCCGTGGTACTCCGCATCTCGCAGGGAGGCAGGCCGGACATGCCAGAGAACGCTCAGGCAGTAGGACTTACCGGTGAGATCTGGAAGCTTCTCGAGAGTTGCTGGCAGCAGAATCCCAAGAAACGACCCACGATGGATGAGATCGTGAGGAGATGGGAGAAATTTGTTGAAAACGACAACGATAATGTCACCTTTTTTCCTGAGTGCGTACAAACTACTCTAGTGATTCTGACCTTGTCTTCGTTTCCGTTCTCAACTTCCTACGATCGACCTAGGGAGCCGCAACCCCAAGTGGGATCTACTAGTCGAGCTCGGGCGAAGACTTTGGCCCCCCGACCTCCACAAATACCTGAGGCCGCCCGACCCCGAAGGAGTTCTGCAGCCCCTAAACTCCGAACTGAAAGTCATCAACTCAGGCCGATGTCCGACAAATCCAACCGACCCAGAACAACTTCTGAGTTTGCTCGACCAGGAGCAAGGTCCGAGATCGTCCACCAAGCTCCCAGACCCGAGGTCGCCCAACGGGGTATCAATCCCGGGGCTGCCCAACCACGGGCGCAACCCTCAGCTCCGCCATCGAGTGAGTCTGTCTTATCGTAAGGGTACCAGTCCCAGTTCTGATAAACGCAGTTGAAGGACATAAACCTAAGAAAGGGTGTGGGTGCATTATTATGTGACTTGCGGTGCCACTGGTGGCAGGAGTACACGTGGGGTGGGAGATCGATCCGGAGCCCAGCTTCACCCCGCGGGGAAATTCCTCGTGTTTCTCTAAATCTATTCTTATCATGCACATGTTTCGTCGTATACAGATTCCGGAGAATTGTCGCTGCAGATATCCAATCAGTGTATGCAATGAGCCAGGGAACGAGTCGATCCCCCGAAGCTTTAGCGATCATCTTACTTGTTTTTGTGACCACTTGGCGGAAACGTGGTTCTGTCGAGGCGGTCCCGGCGTTTGGCCACCACACGCTGCTTCTACGTATATCGAAGGTACCTGCGAAACATTGTCTTGGTCCAGCCACCGCCCCCATGTCTGTCTCCGAGTCTCGAGTGCTACAGCATCTCTGTGCTCTGGAAAAATCCTCGTCAGAATTCTTACGCGCATTGCACACATTCATCCGACTCGACGAGAAGGGGGAATATTCGCTCAATCTGCAACAACCCGAGTCGACTCGACTGGTCAACTTCTTGGATGGGGTAACTACCGAGTCTCTGCAACAATCACTTGTATTGAACGTTTGATCCCTTATCTACATTATGCGCTAGATGATATCACAGTAACAGATGTGCTGTTCCGACGTTGTCTTCGGAAAGTTCAGGCGGCGACCAGGCGAGGGCGGGGGAGGTTTTCGTTGCCTCGATAACGGCGAGCGACAAGCAATCAACAAAGAAGGTCATTATCTTGCACATACTTTGTGGACTTAGCCACATTCTTATCTCCGATCGAACGTTCTGCTACTTAGCTTGGGAGCGCTTGAAAGCGCATTGAAGCTGGTGAAACCACAGTTACTTTCTTCCTTTCATGGCGGATTCCTGCGTGTGGTGACTAACCGGGCAAATGATGGTAAATCGAAGTCGATATACTGGGCGATCCCTCTGAGCGTTCGCGAACTCGGTGAATTTCCTCGTCGTTCCAACCGTCGTGAGGGCCGTTGCCCCGCCAATCGGTAATTCTGATCCGGAAGCGAACACGGTAGACACTCTCTGCCCGAACTCTAGGGTTCTGCTGTGAGCACACCGGTCGTCTGGACTTGGACGGGGGGATGCACCCACGTAGAGTTTAAGAGTGCAAGGACCTCTGAGATCGTTGTGCGGTCCTCCGGCTTTTGATGCCAACACACCGTTAGATAGTTCCACAGCTGTCGTTAAACCAAGTGCTCCCGTGGCCTCAGGTCGGTCCGGGCGCTCTCCAAGGACAATCTTGGTCATAATCCGGGCTGCAGTGGCCTCACCCCACGGGGGTTCTCCTTTGAATAACCGGATCTGGACAGAACGATTAACGTGGTGGGAACTGATCCTCAAGGGGACATACCTCAATGGCGACTGAGCTATAAGAGAACACGTCCGTCTCTTTGGATACCCGTGCTTCAGCTAGGGTCTCCGGCGCAGTTTATAAGGTGCTATGACCACGCACCGTATGGTCTTCGTGGCTAGTCAACGTTTTGTCGCATGTGACAATGGCAAGCCCAAAATCTGCGAGACACACATCATCTTTGACGTTGCCAAGAGCGTTGTTCCTTCATGTCGTAAGTATTGTGCCGCCCTGAGCAAAGCCAAATGATATACCCACCGGTTTCACGACTCCATGGACTACTCCACGTGAATGAAGATAACCGGGACCTTTGGTTACGCCTAATACCTGGCATTTTTGTGTTACGTTGAGTGGCGCGGTTCCTTTGCTGTGAAGGAGACCTCACTAGGTGAGCGCGGCTAGCGTCAGGGTCGCAAATAATCCGAGACCTCGTCGCTCTGCATCCAATCCAGAACTATCCAATGTGGGTTTATTATGGCGCCGAGGCACCAGACAACATTTGGGTGTTTGAGTCGCATCCAAACAGAGACCTCCTCGTAAAACGCCTAGCAACCACGAAGTGCGTGAACGTGCCAGTCGGAAGGGAGGGTGAGTTGTATACCTTCTCGATGTTACTTCGTCCTTCCTTCCCATCGTTGGCCGCGACTTTTACCACCTTGATATACACGTTCCTCGGGTCCGGGGAGAAGCTCTTCTAAAAGCAGATGGGATCCGGAGAGTATCCTTCGCTTGCCACAGGTGCGCGCCATATGGTGTACAAACCTTTTCCGAAAATTTCCCAGTTTAACCCGTGGAGCTGCAGTACCTGATCGAGTGGTTCAAACGATGACTTCGGACGATGTGAAGAGAGTTCCTTACCTCGTCGAATCAGCAAACTCCTGCAGTTCTGCACCGTGAAGGTTATCCACAATTTCTTCATGCCTGACGTTGTCGCAGAACCTACCAAAAGCGTGTTCGAATTCCCGGGAGGGCTTGGGAATCTCACAAGCGGCGGAGTTGACAGGGAACGAACGTTCAGTGTATGATACCCTTGCAGAGACCTATGGGGAAAGAGCTTTAGGGGGTGTTGAACGAAATCTGGCATCCGGGGCGCTCTGGTATATCATGCCAGATTGACAGGAACACATCGCAGGTTGTAGGGTACGCTGGGAAGCGTACCATACAGTTCGCGGCAGTACGTGTGTGAAGCCTATTTTGATCCTCCCGAAAGCGGGTGTGCAGTGGCGGAGGATCGTCCCGTGATCTTCGGAGACCTTGAGTTGAAAGGCATTGTGTCCGGTTGACGGACGACATTGGATACACACGTCCGGGTAACACGAGCCATACCTTCTAGAAATCTGAGTTTTAAATGCTAGACGAGGTTGCACTGACCGTTTCCAGAGGTTTTTTCTCCTCTAGACCAGTGTTGTGTCGGTCATTGACCTTGACGTAGTCATCGTAACTCGGGTCATTTGACACTGTTCGGGTATACCGTAAATGGATTGCCAGCCACCGGCGGTCCACATCTGTCAACAACTATCAATAACCATCAACGGGGCAGAGTCCGAGATCATGGCGGCAAGCTGACGACCAAAGTTCCCACGCCTCAACAAAAGCCAAATGATGTCTTGAATCACCCCCGAGTGTGACAATGGCAAAACGTTGTGATAGCCGCAAATGTGGCGCAGTCTCCGAAGACAACGTCGGAACAGCGCGTCCGTTACAGGGACAGAATCTAGCGTCTAAGGTGGATAAGGGTTCAAATTTCAAACGTTCAATGCAAGTGGAACGATGTTGCACAGAGGCTTGGCGTTACCCCATCCAAGAAGTTGACTAGTCGAGCCGACTCGGTTTGTTGTAGATTGAGAGAATATTCCCCCTTCTCATCGAGTCGGATGAATGCGTGTGTTGCGCGTAAGAATTCTGACGAGGATTTTTCCAGAGCACAGAGATGCTGTAGCACTTGAGACTCGGAGACAGACATGGGGGGCGGTGGCTGGACCAAGACAATGTTTCGCAGGTACCTTCGATATACGTGGAAGCAGTGTGTGATGGCCAAACGCCGGGACCGCCTCGAAAAAGCCACGTTTCTGTCAAGTGGTCACAAAAACAAGTATGATGATCACCAAAGCTTCGGGGGATCGACTCGTTCCCTGGCTCATTACATACGCTGATTGGATATCTGCAGCGACAATTCTCCGGAATCTGTATACGACGAAACATGTGCATGATAAGAATAGAGTTAGAGAAACACGAGGAGTTTCCCCGCGGGGTGAAGCTGGGCTCCGGGCCGATCTCCCACCCCACGCGTACTCCTGCCACCAGTCACATAATAATGCACCCACACCCTTTCTCAGGTGTATCTTCTTCAGAAACTGCGGTCATCAGTACTTGGGATCGGTACCCCTCTGAAAAGAAAGACTCACTCGGTAGCGGAGCTGGGGGTTGCGCCTGTGGTCGGGCAGCCTCAGGATTGATACCCCTTTGGGCGACATCGGATCTAGGAACTTTGTGGACAGCCTCAGACCTTGCTCCCGGTCGAGCAAACTCAGAAGTCGTTCTGAGTCGGTTGGATTTATCGGAAATCGGTCTGGGTGGATAGTTTTCAGTTCGGAACTGAGGGGCCGCAGAGCTCCTTCGGGGTCGGGCGGCCTCAGACATTGGTGGAGGTCGGGGGGCCATAGTCCTCGCCCGACGTCGACTAGTGGCCTGTGTGAATCCCGCTGGGGGTTGCGGTTCCCTAGGTCGACCATAGGAAGTTGAGTACGGGGCCGAGGATGAGGTTCGAATCACTAGAGTAATTTGTACGCACCCGGAAAACAGGTTGCTATCGTCATTACTGTTTTTAGTAAACTTCTCCCATCTCTTCACGATCTCTTCCATCGTGGGTCGTTTGTTGGGATTCTGTTGCCAGCAACTCTCCAGAAGCTTCCAGATCTCACCGGTAAGTCCTACTGCCTGAGCGTTCTCTGGCATGTCCGGCCTGTCTCCCCGCGAGATGCGGAGCACTACCGCTTCGTTCTTCTGTTCCTCGAATGGTATCTTCCCGGTGAAAACCTCTACCGCAAACATCCCAAAAGCAAACACGTCGGCGGTTTTCGACTCCATCCCCGGCATGCTATTTCCTTTGCGAGGAGTGTTGATGATTTCCGGCGCTAGCCACCTGGAAGTCCCGACGGCTCCCGGGGTCGTAGCCACGGTGAAACTCGG
>Ga0307515_10023852_pt1 | contig 10694 bp, 2 predicted proteins | sample 17_EM_MG_FD_194513 | JGI IMG/M metagenome (GOLD analysis project Ga0307515, IMG submission 194513) | Populus trichocarpa ectomycorrhiza microbial communities from riparian zone in the Pacific Northwest, United States - 17_EM | ecosystem: Host-associated > Plants > Roots > Unclassified | place...
GTAGCATTTTATAGCAGAAAATTCCAGGGACCTAAAGTTAGGTATTATACCCACGATAAGGAACTACTAGCTATAGTTAACTGCTTTAAATAGTGGTAACACTACCTTAAGTACGCAAGCTATACCACTCGTGTACTCTTAGATTACTATAATTTACGCTACTTTATAACTATAAAGGAGCTTATACTTTAATAAGCTAAATAGGCAGAGGAGCTCGCGTAATTTAATTTTAAGATTAAATATAAGCTAGGGGAAAATAACCCTACTAATGGACTGTTACGACGGCCAGACTATACTAAAGGCTTTAAAACAGGAGAAGGAAAATAGATAATAGATATCTTACTCCCTATATTATAGAATAAGCTCCAGATATAGGATACTTAAGCACCTATAGCTTTATGCACTAAGTCTTAGGCGGTGCAAGCCCTATTAGTTTTTATTAACGTTCTAGCTAGTACCCAGTCCGTTACTAATAAGGGTCTAAATATACCTAGATAGGACATCCCCGATATATTCTTAGAACCTAGTAATACACTATCCCTAATTGCTAAGCTATCCCCTTAAACTAATAGTAAAGCTATAGAGCAATCGGAACTTAGAGCCTTATAATAACTAAAGGACTTTAACCTTATAGCGGCCTTCCTAAAATATGCGTATTAAAGAGTTATAAGATCTATGGTACTATCTAGTCTTATACTTAAAGCAGTATGGGATAAAATAGCTTTTACTTAGGAACTATCTAAAAGGTTAACGGATCTCATCCGTAAGGTATAATAGAGGGACGCTTTCTATGCTATCCTTAATATAGAAGTAGACCGGAAATGTAATAGAAAGAAAGCTGCTAGGCGCTATTATTAGGAACTAGACCCAATAGGCCTACTACGTAAAGGTAGTAAGGTTTAGGTGCTATAAGAAGTAAATCTACGATAGAAGATTCTTATAAAGAATTACAATAATCCTCTAGGCGGCTACTATGGTTAAGTAAAGATAGTGGAATTACTTTAACGTAAATATTATTGGCTAAGGCTTAATTAGGAAGTAAAGGAGTATATTAGCCATTATAAGAAGTATTAAGTATATAAGATCCGCAGGCACAAGCTATAGGGTCTACTTAAATTAGTTCCCCCCGCTAGTAAGCTATAGCAATATTACGCTATAGACTTTATTACGGATCTCTTGCTATTTAAAGATGGCTAAGGATAAATATACGATTTAGTCCTTATATTTATTAATAGGTTTTTAAAGTACGTTTAATACCTTCCCGTTAATAAGACAATTAATATATAAGAGCTCGCCAACCTAATTAAGGAGAAATGCTTTCTTAAAGTAGATTAGCCGCACTTTATTATTACTAATAGGGGCAGTGTCTTTATAAGTTAATACTGGTTAAATCTATACTTCTATTTAAAGATAGACCACTATTATAGTACGGCTTTTTACCTATAGACGGATGGGTAAACGGAACGCTAGAACTAGAAACTGGAGTCTTACCTATAGATATATTTAAACTACTAGCAAAATAACTAGTACGAGCTACTTCTATACGCGGAGTACGCTTATAATTTAAAGTAATATATATTATATAAGTATACACTAATCCAGATTGCCTATAGCGTCTAACTATTTAGGTTTAATAGTATACCTAATAATTACTAGTTAAGGCCGCATAATTAGTTATAGGATCCTATTAGGAAGTCTAAGGATATCTACTAAAGAGTATAAGGATACCTTTAGGGATGGGAGGAGTAATAGAAATATATAAAGTAGAGCCTATAAGATGCCTAAGAGTAGTAGAGACTTTAGTATAACCGCAAGCACTAGGATAAGCATTTCGGAGTAGGCGATGAGGTTCTATTATGTTTAACGAATATTAAGACCTATTAACTATTAAAGAAGCTTAATGTAAGATACCTAGGTCCCTTCTAAGTTAAGGAACGAATTAGTAAGCTAGCCTATTGTCTCTAGTTACCCCTATCTATGGCCTATGTATATTTAGTGTTTTATATAAACTTACTAGAGCTATAGTATAGACTACCGCTGGAAAAGAACTTCCATCTAGGCCCAATTAAATACCCTAAGGTGGTAGGCGAGTAGTATAAGGTTAAAGCTATACTATGCTATAAGTCTATTAAGAACAAGCTTTAATTTAAAGTTAAATAGCTAGGCTGGCCCGCTAAGGACTTTATATGGGAACCAGAGGATTACCTTAATTATTGCGAAGATATTTTAAAAGAATATTAGGACTAAGGTTTATAATCTATAAGTCGCAGAAAGCGCTCTAATACTATAGTGTTATTGTAACCTATAAAGAAAGCTTACGAAAAGAGTAAATAGGTTAAATTGGATAGGGAACGGACAAGCTCCAGAAACTATAAGGATTAGGGCTATAGCCTAAAGCAGGACTAGTCCTTAGCCTTTTCACGTATATAACATAGAATTAATAGGGCATTTTGCTAGAATTGCATACCTATTAATTAATCTATACTAGGAATACTATTTTTAGGGCTTTTAAGCCCTTCCTAAAAGCCTTCTAAGGCCTTCCTAAGTACCTAATTAAGGTCCTTAATTGCTACTATGTATAAGAACAAATCTTAAAAGTTTAAACCACAAATGCCTAATCTAAAAAGCCACTACGCCTTATTATTATTAGGAGCAGGATTAGTATCTATTAGGCTACTAAGTAATAGCTAATAAGAATGGGATCTAGATGCCTTAGTAGGCGTATAAGTAGGTATAAAAACAGGGGTAGGATAATAAGGTATAGCTAGAGCAGAGACTCTTAAACGCTTAATACTAATATTAGGTCCAAACCAATACTAACGAAGCTCTTACGGCGTAAGCTTATAGTTAATAAAAACACGCTTAAGCTTAGAATAAATAGAGACGTTAGCTGGCTAGTACAGTCTAGAACTACTAAGACTTTACTATAGCAACTGTTAGTTATCTATCCGCTAGGTACCCGAAGGGTAACCTACCTAATACCGCATTATATTATGCTCTTTTAAAACTTAATACGCATGCGCGAACTCCTTCCTATAGTAGACAGCGACCTTCTTCTTATTACCCCTATTTTACACCCTATCCTTAGTATACTAACCTTACTCTTATATTAAGCGTTACTAGCTAGCTTACTAGGAATTATAGGTGGTGTAAATGGCTGTAGTATAGTCTTAAATTTAACTAAGATGTTTAGTATTGGCGCTAGAATAAGACAAAGCCCGGGTAATATAGTAGTTAAGGATATTAAAGGATTGTCGCTACTTAGGCCCAGGCTATTAAAGCTTAAAGTTAGTAATAGAAATCTATTAAGGATAGAGAAGCTTACCTTAACGCAACTGCCGCTTTTAGTATATATGCATTAATTATAAGGACTAAAGGTATTAGATCTAACGTAGTGCGTCTTATTATAAGCCTTTAGAATCCTATTATTAGATTTTTAATCTTTTAAAGACGTGCAGGTAAAATTATTTAGGTAGGACTAGCACTAGTTACGGGTTAGCGGGGGTTGGGGTTCTATATATAAAGGCAAGGCTAGAATACGCTATAGAATTTACTTAGAAGAGCAGTTAGTAGGAGAATAAAGAGGCATATTGAATTAATAATAAAAAAGAAGAAAATCTTAATAATATATTAAAGATACGTCCAAATTGGACGAAGGTTAATGATGGGAAGTAAGGTATTAAGGAAAAGGATTAAGCTTGATAAGCAAAGTGTCTTTATACTTTACTATCTAATACCCTTTTAGTAAATAGCCGTAACCTTACTAATATAACTCCGTTATAATAGCGCTATTTAGAAGGAAGGAAACACGCGTATAAGTTATTTAACTATTACTTCCTTATAAAAACTGACTACGCGGCTAGGGGAAGGCAATTAAGACGTTAAATTAAAGATATATATGGGTTAAATTAGACCTAAAACGATACTATAGTATTAAAGAATAACGTTATAGACGTTCTTGACAATCGCATAATAGCTATAATTACTATCGCGAAATGTCCCTGTTTGCTAGGCAGTAAAGCTATACTAAATATACGGTATAGGACTACTAGATTTAAAACCACATACACTAAATCTTAAGAGATAAGTCTCTTTAACTAACTAATTAATACCCTAACCGCATCTAATAGCCTAAGGGCAAATGTGGGAGTAATGCGTTAGTAACGCAGGGGATTATAAGAAAAGGATTATAAGAAAAGATTATAGACTATATCTTAGCAGTTAAAGACGACGGCAAGCTAAGGCTCTATACGTTAAATCCCATACTAAAGGTTCTACGGAACTATACTAGAACACTAAATTGCCTATAATACTTATAATTAATTATAGACCGGCATAAAGGCTTAGAAGCAGAGTTGTATAAAAATCCCTATATTAGCCTAGGTAGTCACCAGTATACTTTTAGTAGGCTTTTAATAGGTCTCCTAGCAATCCTTACATCTTTTCTCTAGTCATATTTTTTCCTTATTAAGGTTTTTTAGGAGTTTAAAGTAGGGGTTAGATAGATAGATAATATATAGTGGTATACTAATACCTCTCTAATATCCCTCTAAACCTCTTCCGGGACGAGCCCTTATAATCTCCCTACTGTAAGGTAATAGCGATTAGGGGCCGACCGTAAGAAGGGGGGGGTAATATAAGGGATATTATTGCGGACACCTTGGGTTGCCCTTAGGACAACCTCCGGACGCCCCTTAGATAGTCGCCGGTCACGTACTAGAGGCATATACCTATAGTATATAGTCTCCACAATCCTAGAGGCCTTACCTCCTTAAGGATTTATCTCTCTTACCAATCTATTCTGTTCTAATTATGTCCTTATAGCCCCCTATCTATAAGATCCCCTTATACGCTAGAGCTAGACAACCGTTTAAATAACTAGCCAGCGAATACTATAAACGATTTAATTAATTAATTAAATTAAGGTAATATAGACGGGTAGGTATAGATAGGTAGTATAGATAGGTAGGTATAGATAGGTAGGTATAAATAGGTAGGTATAAATAGATAGATAAATAGATAGATAGACGGGTAGATAGGTAGGTAGATAAGTAGGTAGGTAGATAGGCAGGTAGGTAGGTAGGTAAGTAGGTAGGTAGGCAGGTAAGTAGGTAGGTTAGTAGGTAAGTAGGTAAACAAGTTAGTAGGTAGGTAAGTAGAAGAGAACCGTTACTATATTATATTAAATTATCTAAAATAATATAATTTATTTTGCACTAACTGCGTAGGAAGAGTAATACTTATTTATTGCTTAAAGTAAGTAAGATATATAGAATGTGTAAGAAGGGCATTATATATAGAATGCGCGAGGAGGGCATTATATATTAATTGCGCATTAAGTGCAAAATGCGTAATTAGCTGCACTGCATTATTAAATACAGTAGTATGCCGCACTATATTATTAAATATAGTAGTATACCGCACTGTATTATTAAATATAGCAGTATACCGCACTATATTGTTAAATATAGTAATACGCAGCAGTATGCCGCACTGCATTATTAAATATAGTAGTATGCCGCACTATATTATTAAATACAGCAGTATGCCGTACCTTAGTTAATACTATACGCTATACGTTATAGTGCGCGGAATGCGCATTTAGCTACTAAATGCTGCTAAATGCTGTAAAAATGCCAGTAAAATTTTTTCTTAACGTAGTTAAATAAAACTTAGGTATATTACTATAAAGCCTATAAGGTACTATTAAGAATAAAAAATAGCTAGAGCAGGATTAGAGAAGTAACCCTTATCTATTATAAAATAGCTAATATATCCCCTACTATTACCTTAAGTATACTAGGGTTAAAGAAGGCCTAACTTCTTATTAACTATAAGGCGAAGGCGTAGCGATAGAAGCTAGACGGCTCGTCCCTATTATTATAAACCCCTAAGAGTTTTATAGAGTCTCTCTAGAGGAAATCTAGGGTCTTTACCCTAGTAATTACTAGATTAATACCTAGTAAGTAAGACGATAATAGCTTATTAGTCCTTCCCCTATAGTTAAAAAAAGCTAGCAATATCTTCTTATATAAGGAAGTAGGGAAGCTACCCTAATATTACTAGGGCGACTATGCTATTAACCTAGAAGAGGGATAGGAGGTCCTATATAGACTACTTTATAACCTTTTAGTTAAGGAGCTAGAGGTACTAAGGGAGTACTTAGACAATACCTTAGCTAAAGGCTAAATCCGGCTAAGTACTAGTTCTATAGGGGCGCCTATCCTATTTATACTAAAAAAGGATAAAAAGTTATAGCTCTATATAAACTATAGAGGCCTTAATAAGGTAATAATTAAGAATTATCTTGCACTACTACTAATTAGTAAGACCTTAGGCCGCTTAGTAGGTTCTAAAATCTTTACTAAGTTAGACCTAATAAATGCGTATTACCGCCTTTATATCCGTTAGGGTAATAAATAAAAGACAGTATTCCGTACGCGTTACGGCCACTTTAAGTATTTAGTTTTACCTTTTAAACTAACTAACAGACTAGTAACCTTTTAGGGCTATATTAATTAAGCCTAATTAGGACTAGTAGACGTCTTTTATATAGTCTACCTTAATAATATTCTAATTTTCTCTAAAAATCTAGAGGAATACTAGCGCCAGTACTAGAAGTGCTATATAGGTTACGGCAATATTAACTATATATAAACCTTAAGAAGTACAGGTTTAGCGTATAAGAGGTTAAGTTCCTAGGATATATTATTAGTCCTAAAGGCGTAGCGATAGATCCTAGCCGGGTAGAAGATTACTAAGTAGGAGAGCCCTTAATCTTATAGGGATGTTTAGGTCTTTTTAGGTTTTACTAACTTCTATTACCAGTTTATCTATAAGTACTTTGCTATTATAAAGCCTATTACTAATCTCCTAAATAGAGTAAAGAACGGCCGTAAGGCTAGGCTTTTTAGTTGGCTAGAAGAGGCGGAGTAGGCAATACACTAGCTCTATAACGCCTTTATAACGGCGCCGCTCCTATAATACTATACGCTAGGCTTACTAACCTAGTTAGAGATTAATGCCTTAATATAAGGCCTAGTAGTAATTATATTATAGCTATTTAAAGACGGCTTTTAGTATCTAATAGCCTTCTAGTCTAGGAAGCTTTTACTAGTAGAGCGTAACTATAAGACCTATAATTAAGAGCTACTAGCTATTATAGAAGCTTTTAAGCGTTAGAGACACTATATTAAGGGGCTATTAAGCTACCTAAAAGTGCTTATAGATTATAATAATCTAAAGGGGTTTATAAAAGTAAAAGCCCTTAATAGACGGCAAGCTAGATAGGCTATAGAATTAGCTGCCTATAACTTTATTATTAAGTATAGGGTGGGAAAAATAAACCCTATAGACGTGCTATTAAGGCAACCCCTAGGCGTAAGGGATCCGCTAGAAGAAGATACTATACTACTATTACTTTAAAGGACTTTAGAAATATAGGGCTACTAACTTAAAGTAAAAGTCCTATTAGGTATATAAGAAAGCGAGCCTTTTATAAAGGTGTTATTTTTATAGCTATAAGCTAGCAACCTAATGGTAGTACGCCTAGGTAATATAGTATTACGGTTTAACTGGGTAACCTATATATATACTGTTAAGCAGCGTATAACAAGGACCTAAGTTAAAGAAGTAAGTACTTAAAAGAGTGCTTATAAGTCTAGTACGGAAATAGTTGTTAAGCTTATTAAAGGACTTTAGACTAAAGATAACTTTATACTATAAAAGCGCAGCAATAGCGTAAATACGGCGAGACGCTATTAACGCGCCTACTTAAAGCTAGTGTGGTAGTTTAATTCCACTAGACTACTTTATTACCATAGGAGGTTATATATACCCCTAGACCTAGCAGTTTATATAAAGCGCCTATAGATCTACTATAATAATGCCCTAGCTAGCTACTTCGGTAAGAAAAAGACTCTAAATCTACTCTTATATAAGTACTACTGGCCTAGTATAAATGCGGACGTTATAAACTATATCTCTACCTATAATATATACTAACGTATATATACGCCTTAATATTGCCCTTATAGTAAGCTTTAAGCGCTGCCTTACCTAGACTAGCTGTAATAGGAGATTATAATAGACTTTATTATAGGCCTACTGCGTAGTAGACGAGGTAATAGGGTATATAACACAATATATATAGTAGTCGACCGCTATACTAAGATGGCCTTATATCTGCTAATAGTAAAAACTATTACTATAACTGAAAAAAAAGTTATACTACATATGCAACCTTACCAAAAGGTAGCGCCATACTTTAAAACTTACGCATACCCATCTTACTACCAAAAATAATCGATTTTCCAACTTTTAAGACTTAATTCCTACTGCCTAGCGAGCTAGAGGTGGATTTATTTGTCGTTTTACCCCCTTTCCCCTAATAGAAAATTCTTCTTAGGGGTAGTTTTAGCTTGTAAGTAAGGCATTGTTAGGTGACGAAGTTACCTTGCCTATATATATTGTTCCGCACAGCCGTGTCTAGCATTAAGCCAGTCACTTGTTTACCTTTTGCGGGTTTATATAACTGAGTGGTGCGGAGCTTATTACCTTATATAGTGACTGGCTTAATACCCGGGGCCTCGTAGGTTCGAACCTCGTTTAAACCCTAGGCTGACTTAAGGACAGCCTAGCCGGTCTACAACTAAAGCGCGAGGCGGCCTCTTTAGGCGCTATGCCGTAGCTGCTGGAGGTCTAGTATATATTATGCGCGACAACTACACATCCGCGGGCCGGCATTGCGACCGTAGCTCGGCACTAATCTGCGCTCCTAAGCCTCACCACGGGACAGGGGATTGCGCCTATAGACAGTCGCTATTGGGAGGAATGCATTGTCAGGTAACGAAGTCACCTCGCCTATATATATTGTTCCGCATAGCCGTGTCTAGCATTAAGCCAGTCACTCGTTTACCTTTTGCGGGTTTGTGTGGCTAAGTAGTGCGGAGCTTATTACCTTATAGGTATAGATAGGAATACTAAAACTAAATACTAAAACCACGAAATATAGAGGCTAGATTTTCTACTACCTTTTAGCCTAATCTCCCTAGAAATCTTCTAGTAGGATTAGTAAGGAGAAAGGATATAAGGATAGTAAAAACTAGGAAACCCCCCTATAAGATACAAAATGCTAAGGCCTAATAGGTCTAAAAAAAAACCTCCTATAGAAATAAGTGATAAAGATTCTACATCTACTTTTTCTCCCCCTTCTCCTTCTTCTGGCCCGTTTAGGACAGGAGAAAAAAGAGGATATCCTTAGTCTTCTCCTAAAAAAGAAAACCAAAAACCTATAAAAAAGATAATAAAACTAATAACTACTACGGATAGTATACCTAGTATACCTCCCTCTTTCCTTTCTCCGGAAGAACATCTATATAAGGCTTTAAAAAGCCTAATCTAGGCCTATAGAGGGCTAAAAGGAGAAGAAAAAAAAGAACAAGTTAGATAGCTAGTGGACTATACACAAAATATCCTAATAGGAAAAAACCCCTTTATAAAAGAAGAAGAAGAAGAAGAGGTAAAAGAGGTCCTAAAAGGACTAGTAGAAGAAGTAAGAGCTCTCTAGAAGAAGGTAGCTCCTATTAAAGAAACTTATGCAAAGAGGCTAAAGAAGGACCTCCCTCCTTCTTCGTCCTCCTTACCCTCCTTATTACCACCTTCTACCCCTTCTCTTTTTAGTAGGAGTTCTACTTCTACTAGAAGTAAGAAAAAGTAGCTATAAGAAAGGAAGCTAGTCCTAATTACGGACGAAAAGGACTAACTTCTAGATACCTTCTCTATACGAAATAAAGTCAATTATCTATTTGCATTAAAACTGTAAGTAAAAAAGCTAGTACTAGCGTCTATAGCTAGAACTAAAGGAAAACAAAACATTCTCCTTATAACTATAAAAGAGTATAATGTAGATTTCCTAGTTAAATATAAGGAGATCTGGCATAACTGCTTTAACTTTTAAAGAAAACAAAAACTAGAACTTTGGATTTAAATTATAACCCATAGGGTTCCTACCTTACCTTTTCTAAAAGAGGGGGGCTCTAAGCTTCTAAAAGAAGAAATTAAGACCTTTAATCCTATAAGGATATAAGGACTACCTAAATGGATCTTATTTAGTGTAAAAAGACATAATCTACAGACCAGATTTAGCTCTATAGTTTTTACTATAGAGAACGAAGAAAAAAGACAAAAAATCCTAAAATAAAAAGAGATATTAATTGCAGGTACAGCTACTAAGGTAGTAAAATACCTCGAAGTCTCTCCTACTACGCAGTGTAATAGCTGCTAAAAATTTGGCTATATAGGAGATAGATGCTCTACTAGGGCCTGTAGATATTATGCGGCTGTATATCTATCTAAAGACCACGTCTGTCCTACCTATATAGTAGGGGGCAGGCCTTGCAAGCATACTACCCCTCTTTGCATTAATTATAAAGAAAAACACTTTGCTAATAGTAAAGACTGTAAGGTTCTTAAAGCAGCTAAACTAATATATAGTATTAGTGTAGAAGATTCTATAGAAGAATAAAATTAATAGGATTTTAGAGGGAGGTAACTCCTACTAGGCTTTTGGGTAAAAGATAGTAGAGAGTAAAAGGATAAAAATTAATTGCAAAAGGATAGGGACAGGGGTTAGGATTTCTTATAGTTTTTCTTACTATTTTCTCATTCCCTAGTAGTTGTAGTATCTTAGTATT
>Ga0307515_10023853_pt1 | contig 10694 bp, 2 predicted proteins | sample 17_EM_MG_FD_194513 | JGI IMG/M metagenome (GOLD analysis project Ga0307515, IMG submission 194513) | Populus trichocarpa ectomycorrhiza microbial communities from riparian zone in the Pacific Northwest, United States - 17_EM | ecosystem: Host-associated > Plants > Roots > Unclassified | place...
TATTTGTAATTTAAGATTAATAACCGCATTTTTTTATTTTATTTAAATTGCATATGTATTGTATATGCGTAGGCTAAGCGTGGTCCGAAGCTAAGCGTGGTCCGAGGTTAAATTTAAAGTTCGGACTACGTTGAACTTTTGGACCACGCCGAGCTTTTTTCGGACTACGCTGAGCTGTAAGGGGCTTATAGCTTGGCGTGGTCACGGAAAAGACTTGGCGTGGTTAGAAAGTTTAACGTGGTTAGAACTTGTAAACTAGCTTCGTGACTATGGTTAGCTTGAGACTATGCTGAGCCTACGTATATGTAATGTATATGCAATTTAAATAAAATAGGAAATGCAAAGCCGTTTATCCTTAAATTATAAATATCCTAGTTTATAATAGTGTATATGCCGCGTATATGCGCTAAATAATGGCCATTTAAGGTAATGGTAGTTAGTTATTAAAATATAGCCCGTGTACACGCGTAGTATATCTATAATAACAGTCGCACTATAACTTCTTCTCTATAACATCACAGTGTATACTATGAGTATATATAGTATAATATAGGCATAGGTCTTGTATATGCTGATAGAAAGAATAAGGCGAATTCCTATTACTAATTTAACTATTGTATATACCGCGTATACGCTTAATATAAGCAATCTGATAATTGTAGACTTTGACAACCTATAGGTAGCCTCTGCCGCTAACCCTTCTGCCTTTGGCTATTACTATAGTAAGTATATATAGAGTATATACTTACACCATACTTATAAAGCCTTATAGGTCCGATTTTAAATCCTAATTCTGGTTGGGTAACTTCTGGTTAGTTATAGGATTGTATATATACGGTATATGCTTATAATAACTATAGCGCGCGCTATAGTAGTACTTGCTAGAGGAAGACGTAAGTGTATATAGAGCCGTATATCTAGTGTATATGCTAACTGTATATAGCCCTGACCGTTTTGGTCTAAGATAACGCAAGTATATACGGCTTTATGTACTGCGTAGGTATATACTAAGCGTATACCAGACTTACCTAACGCCGCCTCCGTGCCCTCCTTGGTTAACACTATAGTATATATTGCTTATCTATACCCTATGCGTAGCATATACTAAGCCAAAGTTTAGGTGTAATATTGTAGTTAACGGTACGTAGATGTGCGGCCGTGTCTTTACCGCTTAGCTAAGTGTATATTTTGCATATGCGTAGCGCCTGCGGCTCTACTAATATGGCTATAGTATCGCCGGTATGTCCGTAATAAGTATAGCGGTGCTTATATATACTACTATATTATTATAGCAGCTTGGTATATGCTTACTATATATAGTAACTAACCTAACTATTAATAATACATTAGTTGGAGAGCTGGTTATAGGTAAGAAGTATATGCTATATATATATAGCGCATATGCGAGGCTAATGTATTATAGTTCCCTAAAGCTGTTTATTCTCTCTGGTGGCTAGCGGGATATAAGATACCTATATAAGCCTGGGTATGTTTATACCCATATGTTGTATATACGTCGCTAATAGTATTTATAGTTGTGGCCCCTTGGGTTCTAGGATCTTAGAGTATACAGATGCCTATATACTCTTTGTGTATATTTACCCTATGCCGCGTATATACTTAGCCTAAGCTAATTAAATATAGTGCCTAGGACTAGGGGTTTGCCACCTAATTTAGTAGGCAATTCTATCGCGAAGTAAGAGTACTAGTATTGCTTCTGTATATACGCACTATACCCTAATATATATATCTATCTATCTATATACTTATTCCCCCTAAGTTTAATTTTAAACCTAAAGGTACTTATAGGCCTAAGGGTAGCGTATGTAAGGAATAAGCACGGCTACTACTAGGGCTACTGCCTGATTCCGAAACTAACGCTTAACTCTATATTTAGGAGACTAGGAAAGTTTGATTTGGCGTATCCCCTATATATATATTACTAAAACTACTACTTAGTTATATTGCTAGCTTATACGCGTATACCCTACGTATATATAAACCCCTAATGTCTTCTACTAACTATAGGCTAATACGCGCTTATGCTAGGCGTATGCTAATATAAGGGAAATAGCGCGTTAGCCCTACTACTCCCTCCACTGGCTTAAAGCGCAAGGTTAGTATTTTACCTATATATATTTAGCATACGCTAACTATGTGTGCAGCGCGGCCCAACCCCCCTAGATAACCGTGAGGAGTCCCCCTTACCGTCCGTACGCCGCTAGAGTGGTAGGTTTGCTTTACATATATCCTATATATATACTACTAATATTAAGTATAGGGAGCAGAAAAATAGTAGGCTGCTGCTGTAGTGGTAGTAAGAGCTCTAGTAAGTTTAGTTTATTCTGTTGTGTATATTATACTTATGCTTTATATAAGCCATTTCTACCACAAGTGGAACCCACTACTTATCCCGTATTACTAGTTAAGTCTTAGTATATACTGGGCCTGTATACTATATACGTAATATGCAATATATATAATTAGAGTTTAGGCGGAGTTTGGTAGATAGATAGGCTAGGTATATGCCCGATATAGGGCGCGGGGCTATAGGCCCATATTAATTAATTCTTTATTTATAGTGATGGAATTCTATAATACTTGCTCTGCGTATACCGTATATATACGCCCTATATGCTAACACTATGCTCCTGTGCCCACTTCTTAAGCTCTGCTAGCTCCTTCGCTTTATTATATATATCTTTAGCCTATTTTAATTTATTAATTTATTGCTTTATATTTTCTATACGGAGTGTATATGCCTCCTTCTCTATCTCCTCTATAGATAGGTTAGACCTATGCCTTTTACCCACAGTCTGGGGCGTTTAACTTTAAGATAGTGGGGGCAATATCTGTGCTGTATATGCTATAGATACGCGCAATGTATCCGATACTAATATATTATTATTATCTGCTCTACTTATCTATAATATAGTTTGCCTACTAAATATAGTAGGTAATTTTATATTAGGTATATACTGTAGATTAGGCTTAGGGGTATTAAATGGGTTCTGAGGATTCTAAGGAAGATTTAGTTTAGGATTTTTAGCTTATCGCTTAGCTGCTTTCCGCTGTTTCTAGGCTGCTTAAGCTTAGCATCTACTTTGTATTTGTAGCGTATATATATACTTTATTTCTATAGCTATACTATTATCTGCTTTGAGTTACTATAATTTCTCTATATATTATCTATTCCTGTCTCTTTATATAGCTTTTATAGGTTAAACATTTCTTATATATAGAGTTTAAGCCTATACTAAAATGTTAGAATATGCGGTGTATATGCAGAGCATATATATTTACTGTAGTACTGTAGTAAGTATGCATAAGTTTTGACCGGTAAAGTTATTATCTTAAAAGTGACTACTTTTACTAATTTTAGTATGCTTTTGTATATATGCCTACTACTTATAAGGGACCTTTGACTTTTCCTTTATAAGCCTAGCTAGTATCTATGTTTTCTTCTTATTGTTTATCTAAGATATAAGCTCCGGATATAGTATGTATATGCTCTATATACGCTTTATTAGTTTCTGCTTTATTTGCGCTTCCTATATCTACTCTATAATATATCTTGCTTTATAAGTTAGAAAGCGCTTTATAAAGTTTTATTTAATATATACTTAGTAGAATATAAGTATATGCTAAAGGTGTTCATCCTATTTACGGGATGGGTTAATTATATATAGGTAATCCCTAAAGCCTATATATTATTAGTATATGCTAGGTATATACGCAGTATATACTTACTATTAGCTTGTTTCTTATATATATTAACTGTAGCCGTGCGAAGTCTGGTTCTATGAATATATGCAAATTGTATAGATGATTGGGCAGTATTACTTAAAACCTTAAATACTAGCTGAAATATCTTTGCGTATATAGCACGTATTTCTAAATTTAGAAATGCGTATACCTATACCTTAATTTCTATTATAGGTATTAGCCTGTGTATAGTATATGCTTAGTATAGGGCATGTATACGTTTAGAATTCTTGTCCTATCCTATAATTAAGAATAAATTTGTTTTACCTTGAACCATTTTAAATAATAGGTCCATTTTGATATATATTACGTGTTGGAATACCTTAGCTTATGTATATGTACAGTATATAATAAGGAAATGCTTGTTATTAAAGTTATAAATTGCCCGAATCTATTGCTCTGTGTTCTCTTTATATTGGTTAATAGAGAACTTACATAGTATACCTACTACGCTTAGGCTTTATATATACTTGGCGTGTGTCTAACCTATACTTACCTGTATATGCTGTCCCCTCTAGGAATTATAGCATTCTTTCCTTTTGAATTAAAGCAGTAATTTGATCCTTAATATTAAGACTACTATATACTGCACGTAGTGTTTGCGCCCTATACTTCTTATATAAAGTATAATACTATAGTAATAGGATAAATCGACCTATGCTATAGTAAGTAGTTTTATTTATATATACTGTGTATATATAGGGTATACGTGTAGTAAGGCTTAGGACTTCCACCTGCCTTATTGCTTTAACTATATTATTAGTAAGGTTAATTAGTAGCTTTGTTGGGTATAGCGGATAATATGTATAAGAATTCCGTATAATAAGGTAAATGTAAGGATACTATACTATATTAATAGGAATATAGCAATCTAACCATATACCGTATGTTTGGCTTACTACCCTATCTTAGCCTTACGGATAGTTAAACCCTAGTAGGCTTAGTATATATATAGCGTATGTATAGTATATATATTACCTACCATAATTTTTTCGCTTTAACGTTGAATGTCTAATATAGGTATATTCTTTTTTAAGTTTCTAAACCCTATATTTAATAAGTAGACGTAGGTATTAAATATCTACCCTAGCAGTTATTAATAATAAAGGCCAAGCAGTGTGCTATAGTTTAGTATTACTGCTGCTGGAACAACTGATGAATATTATCTATATATAATAAGCATATATTACGCATATGCTGGCTATATACGCACTCTATGTTAAGAAAATATTGTTAGTCTACTTTTACTATATACACGTTCTTGTGTACTAGGATAGGTATACTACCGCTATAATTATAGAATACCATTATAGTAGCTGTATATTATAAGTATTTACCTAATATATATAGATAATGCTTACTTCTCTGTACTTTACTTAAGCTTTTTATTAACCTCTACTACTTGGTGTGGACGACTGCTACGCTTTTAGAGGTTGTTAATTAATTTAAGCTTAACCCTATTATATGCGGGGTATATATAGAGGATATCCTCATAAGCGTGCTCGCAGTGTTTAATGCTGCTATATTTAAATGCTTAATAAAATACTTTTTTACTCTCCCGATTATTGTTTTCTCTAAGGAGTTATAGTTATGTAATTTTAGGGTTACTAGTTTTATAAAATGAAAATTGAATTTACTGGAGGTATAAGTACAGTATATACCTAGCATGTGTATTGTATACCTTTAATATATACTATTTAATAACCTCGCGTACTATTTCTTTATCTATATCTATAGATAGTAGAGGTGTTACTTTATAGATAAAGTATGTAATTTCTTCTTTTCTAGTTACTGGATATTCTGGCATTATAATATGGTCTATTACCTCTTAGACGATAACTTAGTGCTTACCGTTAGAGCTAATAAGTACTCTATAGTCTTAGAGTATACTTTAGATATTCTTAGTATATATATAGCCTATATATTACGGACGCTTTAAGTACAATGTTATAACTACTTAGAGAAGAGACGGAAGAAGCTAGTTAGTTGATTTAAGCACAGTCTAGGATGGAGCCGATAGAACTATATGACGAGGGATAGTAACCAAGGTTATATAACATACTACGTATTAAACAAGAGAAACAAGAGGAACTTACATACCTTATATATAAGACGTACATTACGTATAAGAAGGATTTTATAGGAGTACGGTTGTGTATTTAAGGACCCTTAATCCCTACCTAGATAGTTCCTTCCTTATAGTAATTCTCAGAATATAATTAGAGTTAATCTGTTAGGCAACCACTCTACCAGTTGTTATTACATTATCAACTTTTATACTTACATTTCCTATACACCTAGCCCAATAATAGGACCCATCGTAGTTCTTACTACAAGGTTCCGTTATACAATTACTACCTAGTTACAGTATTAAGTACAGAAAGTTAGATAACATGTTACCAAAAGCAGCCACTATAACGCTATTGACGGCGGCAACTACTTTAAGGTTAGGTAACGATACTAGTATAGCAGACACTAACTTATAGCAACCTATAACGGTCGGACAACTATAAGAGATAGTTGACTAACTAATAGAAAATAATATAACGTTAGAAAATAGGATTAACGGGATAGGTGCAGTAAAGGTTAAGTTACCATCAATTAAGAGATACTTAGGAGAGAGATTAAAGCTTAAAGGATTCCTTATATAAATGCACTTTAAGGTCACGCAGGAAGGAGTTAAGCTGGCAACACCTATAGATTAAATAGCTTACGCAGGATTATTCTTAACAGGAAGAGCACTTAAGTAGTTTAAGCCTTACCTTATAGAAATCTAGGTAAACGGAATAACGACTACAAACTAAGAGGTACGGTTTATATTCTTAAGCTGGAATAAATTTATAGAGCGACTTATATAAATATTCGGAGACCTAGAGGCAGTAACTACGGCGGAAAGAAAACTCTAAAACATTACGCAATGAACCTTAGTAATTAAGTATACAATATAGTTCCAAACGTTAGTAATACAAGTTAAGTGGAATAATAGGGCGCTTATGGCATAGTATAAATAGGGACTTAAGGCTAAAGTCCAGGACGTAATTATTCTAATAAAAGATGCGGATACCCTAAGAGAACTAATAGATTAAGCAATAAAGATTAATAATAGGATCTACTAAAGAAAACAGGCTAAGAAAGGTTAGAATAGAGTTCTATAGTCATATAAGGCGCAGAGTACGTAACGACTAAAGCCAAGTTAAAAACTATAGTATGGCGCAGAACTAATGGACCTAAGTGGTACTAAAGAAGCCTATAAGAGATAGAGTAAGAAATCGTAGAAACCTAGAGGTTAAGAATTAAGTGATTATAGGACTAAGGAGTAAAGGCTAAACTAAGGATCTTGGCAGTAGAAGACGTTTAGGCAGACTTTATAGCAAAAGCAATAGTTTAGAGAAGGAGCTTACATAAATTACGGAAAATAGGGTTATTTCGCAAGGGATTGTAAAGATGGTTAGAGATACTATATAATAAAGGGAACTAGACCAACGGTAGACGATATATATATACAGAGGGACAATAATATACTACGAGAAATAAAAGAGTGTTTAATCAAAAGTTTCGCGTTTTGTTATAACAATACATACCGAATTTATAAGGACGCTAAGTACGGCGTAAGCTATTAGCTATAAAAGCTAGCACTTATAGAATACAGAGGAACCAATAAACTAGTTCGCAGATCGGACATTAAGGACGATAAATTTAACGTAGGCGAAACATTTTATAATAATAAGGCAATAAGAGCGGTTTACTAGAAATACATAGCCATTAGAGATATTATACTAGAAGTAGAGGATAATTCCACTATAGAATAGGGAACATTAGTAGGGATTAAGACCCCACTAGATACGATATCTATTACTTTACAAGACGCAAGAAAAGTAGGATAGTAAACCACTTCGGCACTTAATAAAGGCAAAAGGCTACAGGCTTAAGATTTTTAAGACGGGATAAGAGACGACTAAGATTCTTAAAACGAGATAAGGTAAGCTTAAGGACCTATAACAGACAATAACCAATAGAGCAAAGCAGTAGCTCAGTTTAGTGATATACAAATAAGCTTAGGACAAAGTTTCCTAAAGGCATAAGATTCTTAAGACGAAATAAGTAAGATTTAAGACTCTTAAGATAAAATAAGAACACTAAACAAGCCTAGTTAGACTAAGGCTAGAGCTAAGCTTAAGTTAAAAGCGAGCTTAGGATTAATAAATCTAAGGGGTTAAGAATTTGGGGTATAAATTAGGACGCCCACAGGTAAGAAGTAAGGAGCTTCTTTATAGATTAGAGAATCTGCAATATAAACAGCAACTAGACTAGGAAACAGATATATAGACCCAGAGGACTTACTAGTAGAACGCAGCGTTTAAACTAAAGATTAAAAAGTTAATACCTAGATCAAGAAGCAAGAAGGCTTTAAGGACCTATTAGTAAGACACAAACCAAAAGAAACTATAGAAGAATTTAGGTAAAGAATTATTATATAGCAAGAACAGAAACTAGATAAGAGATCTAGTATACTAGGACGTATAAAGAACAGAGCGCTAGTATAAAGAATTACTAATAGGCTAAGAATAGGCATACTAAGAGCTAAGTAGCTTACCAAACTAGAAAATAAAGAAGATCTAGAAATTCCTACTAGGTTCGAAGAGCGACATATTAAGGGCTGTCATAATGCAGTAATAAAAAGATACTTCCTTACGGACAAGCCGTATATACTCTAGCAGCTATACTAAAAGTAGTATAGGCAGAGGCACAATAATAAGTAGGAAGATTTCTATATATAGTTAGACGAGAAAGTTATCTAAGACCACCTAATTATAGAAAAGGCTATAAATTACATTAAAGGAGCCTTAATTATAACGTTAAAAGATCTAAAGAAGCAATTAGAGGACTAGAAAAGCGAAAGACGTATTTTAGTACCTGCGAATAAAGTTATAACGTTTAGATTAGTATAATAGAGGTTTAAACTTAAGGATAAAAACAAGCTAAGAGTTAACCTAAAGCACCTAGCATACTATACGCTATCATGGATCGCATATATAGATAATATATACAAGATATACAAGAATCCAAAGAAAAAGAATTAGAAATACCCTATAAGGATATATTAGATAACGGATAAGCAATAATATAGGAATGCCAAATATATATATAAATGGCATCTAGCAGAAGTCCAAAAGGAAGGAGATTTAATACTTTAGCCAGGAAGATTCCTTACGGAAGAATACTTAGATGGATAATAGTAGTGGGAATGCCCAGAGAATATATATCTATAGTATATTAAAGACAAAAAGCGAACTAAGTATTAGCTAAAGAGCGAGCCAAGCGCATAAGGATTAAGTAGCTAATAGTTAGGAAAAGTAGAGGCCCACAGGACCAGAGGGAGCTAGTAGTAGAGCCTTAGACCCTTAAAGGAATTTAAGGACGACACCTAAATTTACAAATTAAATAGCAAGATTAATAGTTTAAAGCGCTAATAGATAGTAAAGCAACGCAAAACCATATCTTACTAGCAGTAGTTAAGAGAATAGGATTACCTTATAAACAGAAGGAGCAACCTTACCCATTAGTTATAATTTTAGGAGATCCAATAGCCTACGGAAAAGGGATTATTAATCTTAAAACAGGACCTATTCAGTTAACCATTAAAGGGAGATAAATTAAGATATCTTTTAATATCCTACTATTAGGACAGAATAAGGCAGTACTAGGGATGCCTTAGTTACAGGAATATAATCTAAAGATCGATTAAATTATAGGTTAGGTCGATATTAGAGATACTTAACGCCGCAAGATATAATAACAAGCTAAGTTAATATAGTACTAAGTTAGAGTAATATATAAAGAGACCAAGCGAGGCCTAAGTTATATACCAAAAAGATACCATAAGTACGGCAAAAAACTATAGTTACTAAAAAGTAGGAAGCTGTTAGATTATATAGCATAGGACTATAAGATAGAGTTAGAACTAGGAATAAGTCTAAAGTTCTTTTTAATCTACAAGCTTACTAAGGAAGAAGGTAGAGCATTAAAAGAGTTTATCTAGGAAACCCTATAAAAGGGATATATTAAACCATTATAGTTATCAGCAGGTTATCTAGTACTGTTTATACTAAAGAAGAATAGTAAACTAAGGCTGTGCATTAACTATAGGCAGTTAAACAGCATTACCAGGAAGGATAGGTATCCTTTACCCTTAATTAGCAAGATCTAAGATAGGATAGATAACGCGTAAATCTTTACGAAAATAGATTTAAGATAGGCGTACTATTAGATTAGAATTAAGGAAGGCAATAAATAGAAGGCAGCCTTTAGATTAAAGGAAGGACTGTATAAACCATTAGTTATATAATTTAGGCTTATAAACGCACTAGTAACGTTCTAGAAGCGTATTAACAATATATTAAAAAAACACTTAGATGAATTTGTTATAGTATACCTTAACAACATTATTATCTACTTAATAACTAAGGAAGAATACGGGGAATACGTTAAATAGGTCTTAGGGAGACTACAGAAAGAATAGATGCTAGTAGTAATTAAGAAATGCGAGTTCTTTACTAGAAAGACCGATTTTATCGGATTTATTATTAAACTAGGCCAACTTAGTATAGATCTAAAGAAGATTAAGGCTATAGTGAATTAGTAAGAACTAAAGAATATTACGTAATTAAAATTGTTTTTAGGGTTTTATAATTACTACAGAAGGTTTATAGCGCAGTAATTAAAGAACATTAAACTATTTACGCGGTTAATAAAGAAAGAAGAACCATAGGTATAGGGAAAGGAGTAAAAAGAACTCTTTAAGAAAGTTAAAGAGTTATTTACCTAGGAGCTAGTTCTTAAGATCTATTAACTAGGACTAGAGACGGTTATAAAAACAAATACATTAGATTATACACTAGGGGCATACTTTATATAAAGATATTAAAATA
>Ga0307515_10023856_pt1 | contig 10693 bp, 9 predicted proteins | sample 17_EM_MG_FD_194513 | JGI IMG/M metagenome (GOLD analysis project Ga0307515, IMG submission 194513) | Populus trichocarpa ectomycorrhiza microbial communities from riparian zone in the Pacific Northwest, United States - 17_EM | ecosystem: Host-associated > Plants > Roots > Unclassified | place...
TTTTATATTATATATATATATATATATATATATATATATATATATATATCATTTTAACATTTAATATATATATGTGTGCGCTAGTGTGTGTGTATACACTATTTTATTTTTTGTTGAATCATAAATAATAGTCAAATAATAGATACCATACTCAAAACTCAATGGATAGTTTATGAATATCTAAATTTTTTATTCGATGGGTAATGAGTAGGGTATAGATATCAAGAAATACGACATGTGGGTACCTATTGCCTCCCCTACTTGTAAGCCAATTCTCGTGTATAGACCAAAAAGAAAAAGTAAACTTAAATTCCCAGATATTAACAAATTGTTTGTTTAATTAGTATCACATTCATTGGTCATTTGGTTTTCAAATGTTATGATAGAGACAAAACAAAATACCTTTATATTCTTACTACGAACCTTTGTCTTCTCTACTATATCTGTTTGAAATCCTAAAACCATTAGATCTGTCTACCATGTTTCTTTTTCTTTAGTGTGTAGAATGAAATCCTGAGGTCAGACCTCAGTTTATTCTCTCCTAACCAAAACAAAAAAAAAAGAGTGAGAAATAACAATTGTTAAAAAACCAGATCAAATTACCTTCATCTTCTTCTAAAAACCCTTATCATTTTCCATTAGATCTACTTCTCTTTTCTCTTTTTCTCTTCTGTTAGATAGACCTATCAATTCCACTATCATTTAATGTTAATAGATCTTGGTAAGTAAACATTGTGAAGTAATTTTTCCCTTTTTGATTTTGTTTATTTAAGATTTTTAGTTATTGTTTCTTATGCTAAAATGACCACATTCTTCTTAGAAATCTCTTCACCATAAAAATCAAAGATCTATCATCTTTTTTTTTTTTTTTATCTCTTTAAAATCAATAATATAAATCTATTATATTTTTGGGTTTTTATCGAATATGCATGTATGTTAGATGCATTATATTTATCCTTTAAACTTTTAATTTATGTGATTGTAGGAACAAAAAGTTTCTCTCTTTAGTTTTCTATGGTAGAGCAAGAAGAAGAACAACTCAAACAATGAATAGAAACAGTGGACAAGGGATTGTCAGATGGGTAATCAATTTTTTTCTTCACAAATCCTTAATTAATAGTTATATTTTTAATGAATTCAATCATGTGGTGTTATTGATTGCTTAGTTTACTTTAGGTTCTTAGGCTGGTTTACCTTAGATTCCATTCTCTAATAGTGATGTTCCTTCTTTGTGTTTGTTAAAGCTAGATGTAGTTATTGATTATTTCAATCTCCAATGTTTTTCTAGTGGTAATTTCATATGACATTCCCCTGCTTGTTATAGGCTTATTTCATGCTCTTTGGAGGAACTATATGTTCATTACTTGTATAATTTGTGTTCTAACTATGATATTTGAATATTGTATTTGTGCAACAAGTTATTACAATGTCTTTACTATGCTAAGATTATGTGTGTTTAATATGCTTTATGAACCGTATCTTAATGTTAATTCTTTTGTTTTAAAAACAGTTTGCATGAAAACATGGTGCTGTTGTTTACTGTATATTTCTTATAAGAAAGCCATAGCTGGAGTGAATCATAGTAACTGCATTGCACTGTGAATATATTGTAGCTATTGCATTGACTTTCTTTATTATAGTTAAGCCAATCTTTCATTGTGTGCACTGTAATTTCAATTTTCTCAATTCAGTTATTGTAACATTAATGTAATTGTCTTATTGTTGTGTATGTGTTGGAACTTGTTTACCTAACATTCTAATGGTTAGAACCATAGAATTTCTAGTGTTATTGCATTTGAGGAGCATTTGATAAGAACTTTAGGTGAGAATACTAAACTTTGAAAGTTAGTTTGGCAATTTCAACAACTAATATTCAACTATGTTTACACATGCATCCATTTGTATATAAATTTGAGTTTTAAGAGTAGTTGTCGTAAAAACCCGATAAATTATAATTTGAACAAAATAAATAAAATACTTAATAGAGTAAAAAAAACAAGAATTTTTGGTATTGTAAAGGGATACAATAGAATAAAAGAGAAGGTGTTATAATGTAAATTAAGTAAAAAGAAGAATTGAGGGACAAAAATAGAAATAAAAAGTGTTGAGGGTCAATGTGTAAATAAATATAAAATCAGACTATAAATGCTCCATATCTTCTTTCTTGCCCGATGGTTTGAAACAAAGAGAGGGGGAGGATTTGTGTGATTCTTTTCTACTTAAATCCTAGTTGATTTAACCAATAAAAATATGTAATTAAAGTGATTAACTTAATTAAACATCAACAATGGTGATTTTAATGTGGTGACTGCTTTGGAAGAAGAAATTCAAACCAGGGTTTTAAGAGGGAGGAGAAGAAAATTTGATTTTTTCTTACATTCTTTCCTTGAATCATTATCAAAGTGAGATAAATAATATGCTCCAAGTGATTAATTCCTTTAATTTTATTTTTGATGAATGATTATGTTAAATTTTGATTATGTGAAAATGTGGGTTTATGATATAAATTATGGGAATAATGCAAATTATAATTGAACCATGTTAGAAAACATGAATTATGATTGGGTAAGTGTTTAATTTTGAATAAAAAAAACAAAATTCCTTTCCCCCTTTTATTAGAATTGTCAGCCAAAGAAAAAAAAAACGATATTTAAGGTTTTAATGCAATTGTTTAGAGAATGAAGGAAAATATAGTATGTGTTATTATATGAAATGAGTAAGAATTTTCAAAGAGAAAAGAAAAATCCTAACTTTCTTCTCTAGGTGATTTTTGGCTAAAAGAAGAAGGAAAATTGGGAAAAATTGAGTTTTGATAAGATTATTGAGAAATCTTATCAAATTGTAGATAATTGATGTTGATAGGTTAATTGAATAATAATTTTGTGAAAAAATAATAATTAAAAAGAGGATTTTATCCTCCTCGAATTAAAAGTTTAATCAAACTTAATTAAAGGTGTTGGGTTTAATCAAGAAATATGTAATTGATATTAGAATTGTACCGGTTCAAATGAATGAACAATGATGTAGTAAATTGTGTTGGTACAAAGGATGTTGTAGGACATAATCAACAACAGGAGGCCTCTTCGTGTGCACAGACACCAAGTAGGTGTTTAACACCTTGAAGTAACTAAATAACTTATTTTTTCAAATGATTGTAGAAGGATTTTTTGTAGAATGTAATTTAGTATAAGTTTTTTTTAAAAAAAAAAACAAAGAGAGACAAAATAATGCCCTGTTGAATGGAAAAGTTTAAAAAATTATTTTCTAGTTAATGAAAATAATACCCTGTTGAATGGGCGAATTTAGAAAATTATTTCCTAGTTATTGAAAATAATGTCCTGTTAAATGAGCGAGCTGAGAAGATTATTTCCTGAATAAAAGGAATACTGACCTAATATATGGACAAGTTAAAAGAATTAATTTCTGGGTTAATGAAATAAATACTTGGCATAATAGATAAATTGTAAAATTTACTCGATTTAAATTGAAGTTAAATATGTGGGTTTTTAAAGACACTCTTGGTATTTTCATAAATTTATTTTTATCTGGAAATCGTATTAAGAATTTATGAAAATTTTAAACTACTAAAGATAAGATAATTCATTTAATGAGGTGAGAATTACTTTAATGTACATATATAGTTAGTCCTTAATCAATTATTTATCGAAATGTGCAATTTTAATCATGTTTAATGTTATAATGTTTTTAGGTACATTGCACCCTCGGATCGGAAAGTAGATGCATGAATAAATAATTTTGTTAAGAAATTGATGTAATTGGAAGAACTATTATTTTGTTGTAATACATTAATATGTTTAAGAATTGTAATGTTTATATACATATTTTGAGCACAATTACATTTGAGAGAAATTAATGTATGCTATGAATTAATTAGCTTTAAATAATTATTATATAGAAAATAGAAATGAGATATTGATATTATTAAAAATCCAAACGATGAGACGAAAATTATGATTGATGTTTACAAGTTGAGAAATATTGAGTCGACAACTTGGTATCAAAAGAATACAAGAAAGACTTCCAAAATTTCAGTTATATATATATATATAACCATGAATATATGTCATATAATATTTGAGTTTATATAATTGGGGAAGTTATAGTTGGTATCAGAGTGCTTGTTTGGGTTCCGGAGTGGAAAAGAGAGTTTAATAAATTTTTGACTTGTACTAGGATGGTTCACACGAGAAAAGGTGCAATGACGTGAAAAGGATTTGAGGAGAGGCAAAGAGAGGACCCATTGGAGGATATTGCTTCTCATATGCCACTGGAGTCTCATCAATCGAGATTGGGAGAGTCGATTGGACTCAATCATGACACTGATGTGAGACGGACTGAGGGATTACAACCTGAGGGTTTAGACCAATAGAGTCAAAGAGCTGTACCCCCAGTTATAGCACCAGCACCTGCAGCAGTTCCCACACTACATGTTGATCCGTTGTTCATAGCTTAGATAATGAGGGCAGTGATCGAGGTAATGCTTGGTGCCTCAACACCAACAGTCCTAGTAGCTTCGGTAGTACAAGCAGTACTAGTGGCTATGACACAAATTGATAATGTGGTCGCATTAGTATGGATTGTAAAAAACATGAGAGAACTAAGGTGTGAGCCCCTTTTAGGCGAACTAGATGCCGAAATAGCAGATAAGTGGCTTCACACAATTGAGGATACCCTAAATCAGATGCATGTAACAGAGGGCTTGTGAGTGAACTGTGTCTCTCATTTTCTTTTTGACAGGGCACGATCTTGGTGGGATACGGTAAGGTTGAGGAGACCTGCAGGATCCTGGACTTAGATTGAGTTTAAAGCACAATTCAAACATCAGTTTTACTCCTTCTATTATTGAAAAATTAAGAAGCAGGAGTTTATGGCCCTGAGGTAGGGAGACATGTTTGTACTCGATTATGAGATGAGGTTTCATGACCTCTCCATGTTTACCTCACATTATGTTCCTAGTGAGCAATATAGGGTGGAAAGGTTGAAAGATGGATTGCGGCAAGAGCTGAGACAAAGGATGGTTGCCTTTAAGTTTGAAATGATTAGAGACCTTATTGAAGCAGCAGAGGCCTTAGAAGCTTGTATAAAGAGGGCCAACAAGGCCAATATGGTTTAGGTAAACGAAATGATATAGATTACACCTCTAACAGACCCTTTTAAAAAAAAGAAAGAAAATGACAATACAGTCAGTTTAAGAAGAGGGAGGTACATCAACTACATCAGCTCAGACTACTGAGGCAGGGTTGACAGGAGGACAATTGAACCTCAGAGGTAATTCTTCTATATGAGCGTTAGAACAGAGAACAATCACTTATCCTCTATATGTTCAATGTGGGTAAAGGCACCCAGGGGACTATTCTGCAACACCAAGGCGGTGTTATATCTACTGAGGGGAGCACAAGTGGAGGGACTGCCCGCACTTAAGTTGAGGGTGTTACTATTATGGGGGTCAATGGCACTTTGGAAGAAATTGTCCCTGCAAGATTGAGATCACCCAAAATCAGCAGCAAGCTCAGAGTCAGCAACAGTCTACCATTATAAATAGACCAGCCAGACAAGCTTTATCAAGGGCCAGCAGTAGTAGAAGCCAGACTCATGCCCATGGTAACAAGATATTGAGGGCTCGGACCTAGGGTAGAGTATACTCATGACATAGGAGGAGACTAAGGCTGCTTTTAACGTAGTGGCAGGTACATTATAGTTAAATTCTCTATTTGTTCATGTATTTTTTTATTCAGGTGCCACACACTCATTTGTTGCAAATAAACTTATAGGGGGAATTAGGGAAAGATCCTTGTAGAATAGAAAATGGGTTTGTTATAAGCACTCCATTAAATGAAATGGTGAATATTGATCACATGGATAAGGGGGCCCATATTAATATAAATGGATGTGAGTTAAGACTAGATTTATTACCACTAGAATTATATGACTTTGATGTTATCCTATAAATAAACTTATCCTATTAATAAACTAGCTAATTATGCATAAGGCTCAAATGGACTGTTTCACAAAAACAACAACTCTTCAAGGGCCCAGGGGTAGAAAGATAGTGTTTAAAGGGGAGAGAAATGACATCTCAAACTATATTGTCTCAGCTATAACCACTAGGAAAATGATAAAAAAAGGGTTGCGAGGCTTACCTTGCCTAGTCTTGGAGACTAAAAAGGGGGATATTCAACTGTCAAATATTCCAATAGTAAAAGAATTTCCTGATGTATTTCTAGATAAACTGTCAGGAGTACCCCCAAAGAGAGAAGTAGAGGTCACTATTGATGTATTACCTGATACGTCTCTGATAGCCTAGTCACCATATAGGATGACGCCAGCCGAGTTGGCGGAATTGAAGATTCAACTACAGGAATTACTAAATAAAGGATTTATATGTTCTAGTAATTCACCTTAAGGAGCTCTTGTGCTGTTTGTAAAGAAAAAGGATGGGACCCTTAGACTCTGTATAGATTACAGACAGTTGAACATGGTAACAATAAAGAACAAATATCCGTTTTCACTGATAGATGATTTGTTTGATCAGCTAAAGGGGGCCAAAGTGTTTTTGAAGATAGATCTAAGGTTAGGATACTATCAGTTAAGGATTAACAAACTGGATATAACAGAAACCAGATTCAAAACTCGGTATGGACATTACGAGTTCTTAGTAATGCTGTTTGGGCTAACAAATACACCGACAATATTTATAGATTTGATGAACCGGGTCTTTTGACCATACTTAGACAAGTTCATAGTGGTATTCATAGATGACATCCTAGTCTATTCAAAATCATACTTGGAGCATGAACAACATTTGAAATAAGTATTAATGACCTTAAAGGAGCATCAATTGTATGCCAAACATAGCAAGTACGAGTTTTGGTTGAAGGAAGTGATTTTCCTAGGACACATTATATCGGTTGAAGGAATATTAGTGGATCCTAAAAAGGTTGAAGTAGTACTGAAATGGGAAATACCTATGAATATTACTGAAATTCATAGTTTTCTTGGGTTAACAGGGTACTATCGAAGATTTATCGAGGGATTTTCTACCATAACTATTCTCATGACTCGGTTGACTCAGAAAAGGACAAAGTGGGAATGGACTAAGAATATTAAGAAAGCTTCTATGAACTAAAAAAGAGACTCACTATTGTGTCGGTGTTAACACTCCCGTCAGGAACAAAAGGATTGATGGTCTATAGTGATGCGTCAAAGAAGGGGCTAAAGTGTGTATTGATGTAATATGGTAAAGGATTGCGTATGCCTCAAGACAGTTAAAGGCTCATGAGGTCAATTACTTTATGCATGATTTAGAATATGCTGATATAGTGTTTTTCTTAAGAGTATGGATGCACTATTTATATGGGTCTCAAGCTTAGTTATTCATGGATCATAAGAGGTTAAGGTATCTGATGACGCAGAAGGAATTAAATATATGACAGAGACGCTAGGTAAAATTGATAAAGGATTATGATTGTGTAATCGATTATCATCCGAGGAGAGCAAATATAGTTACAGATGCTCTTATTCGCAAGGTCAAGACAGTGGATGCTTAATGGAAGGATTGAGATGAAAAAAATTGCTAGAATTAAGAAAGATTAGTGCGTAATTAGAGTCGGGACTAGAGGAGTCATTAATGGCTCAGTTGAGAGTGAGGTTAACACTCCAGGATAGAGTACTCAAAGCTCAGCAAGAAGATCTGAAAATTGGTAAGATAAGAAACAAGATGAAGTCAGGAATCGAGATGTCGTTCCAAATTCAGAAAGACGGATTGATAGTCCTTGGAAGACAAATGTACTTACCAGGCGATCAAACACTGAAAAGGAAAGTATTACAAGAGGCCCTTAAGTCGAGACTTGCAACACACCTTGGGAGTACTAAAATGTACCAGGATTTAAAAGAATTTTATTGGTGGTCGAATATAAAGAAAGAAGTGGTTAAATACATGGCGAAGTGTGAGATTTGCCAACAAGTAAAGATGGAATACCAGAAACCAGCTGGGCTTTTATAACCATTACTGATACCTGAGTGGAAGTGGAAAAATATGACGATGGACTTTGTATTTGGGTTACCTAAAGGAAAAAAAGGAATGATGTTGTTTGGGTCATTATAGATCGATTGACTAAATCTGCACTCTTTTTGCCAATGAAAATGACGGACTCAATGGAGAAATTGGCAAAATTGTACGTGAATAAAGTTGTAAGGTTACACGGAGTGCCAGTGTCAATAGTTTCAGACCAAGATCCTAGATTTACCTCCCGGTTATGGCCAAGTGTTCAACAAGCTCTCGGAATGAAATTGAATTTAAGCATAACTTTTCATCCTCAAACTGATGGTCAGTCTGAGAGTACTGTTAAGATATTAAAGGATTTACTAAGAGCCTGTATATTGGAATTTGAGGGAAATTAGGAAGATCATCTACCATTAGTGGAATTCACTTACAACAACAGCTACTAAGCTACAATAGGAATGGCTCCCTGTGAACCCTTATATGGTAGAAGATGTCGGACACTAGTATGCTAGAAGTAGGGGATAAATAACTAATTGGGTCAGAGCTGGTACAGATTACCTTAGAAAAGATAAAGATCATAAGAGATAGAATGAAAGCAGTCCAGGATAGGCGAAAAAGTTTTGCGAATAAAAGGATAAGACCTCTAGAGTTTGAAATTGGTGACAAGGTATTCTTGAAAGTCGCCTCATGGTAACATTTGTTAAGATTTAGCATGAAAGGGAAATTGACGCCAAGGTATATTGGGTCTTTTGAGGTCACCAAAAGGATTGGACGTGTGGCCTACAGATTGGCTTTACCTGCACATCTAGCCAAAATTCACGACATGTTTTCATGTCTCTTTGTTAAGAAAGGATGAAGTGGATTCATCTCGGGTCCTACCTCAGATTCCTCTAGAAATTGATGAAAAATTAACATTTAAAATGAAGCCGGTGAAAGTGTTAGATTACAGTGTGAAGGAAATGAGGAGTCAGTAGATTCCAATGATCAAGATATTATGGAGGAATTCTCAAATCGAGGAGGTGACTCGGGAAAGAGAATTTGAAATGAGACAGAAACACCCCAAGTTATTTCTAGATTCAAGTACAAGGTTTAAATTTTGAGGATGAAATTTCCTTTTAGGGGAGAAGAATGTGAAAACCCGTTAAATTATAATTTGAAAAAAAATAAGAATAGAGTAAATAATAAGAATTTTCGGTATTGTAAAGGGACACAATATAATAAAAGAGAAGGTGTTATGGTGTAAATTAAGTAAGAAGAATAATTGATGGACAAAAAAGAAAAAAAAAGTATTGAGGGTCAATGTGTAAATACATAAAAAAAAAAGACTATAAATGCTCCATTTCTTTTCTCTTGGCCGATGGTTTGAAACAAAGAGGGAGAGGAGATTTATGTGATTCTTTTCTACTTAAATTCTTGTTTATTTCACCAATAAAAGTGTGTAATTAGAGTAAATAACTTAGTTAAACATCAAGAAGAGTGATTTTAATGTGGTGAGTGCTTTGGAAGAAGAAATTCAAGCCAGTGTTTGAAGAGGGAGGAGAAGAAAACTTGATTTTTTCTTGCAGTCTTTCCTTGAATCATTATCAAAGTGAGGTAAATAACATGCTCCAAGTAATTAATTCTTTTAATTTTATGTTTGATGAAAGATTATGTAAAATTATGATTATGTGAAAATGTGGGTTTATGATATAAATTATGGGAATAATAAAAATTATGAGATAAATACTTGGCGTAATAGATAAATTGTAAAATTTACTCGATTTAAATTGAAGATATGGGTTGTTAGAGACACTCTTGATATTTTTGTAAATTTATGTTTATTTGGAAATCATATTAAGGATTTATGAAATTATTAAACTACTAAAGATAAGATAATTCATTTAATGATGCAAGAATTACTTTAATGTACATGAATAGTTAGTCCTTAACCAATTATTTATCAAAATGTGCAATTTTAATCATGTTTAATATGATCATTGTTTTAAGTACATCGCACCCTCAAACCGGAAAGTAGATGCATGAATAGATAATTTTGTTAAGAAATTGATGTAATTGGAAGAACTAATATTTTGTTGTAATATATTAATATGTTTAATAATTATAACGTTTAACTTAATTACTTATGTATGATGTAATTTATGATGTTGATATTATTAAGTTGAATTACGGTTGGTTATATACATATTTTTAGCTCAATTACTTTTGAGAGAAATCAATATATGCTATGAATTGATTAGCTTTAAATAATCGTTCTATAGAAAATAGAAATGAGATATTGATATTATGGTTGAGTTTTAAAAGTCCAAATGATGGGATAAAAATTGTGATTGATATTTATAAATTTAAAAATATTGAGTCGTTAACTTGGTATCAAAAAAATACAAATGATACTCTGCTGAAATTTCAGTAAAATATATATTTATATATATATTTTTTTGTAACCACGAATATATGTCATATAATTTGAGTTTTTATAATTGGAGAAGTTACGGTTGCAATGTCACTTTCAAAATTATTGTTTCATATTCATAAGTTAACCATTTAGAAGTTAGTTTGAAGTTTGTTATATAGCTTTGTCTTTTAACCCACACAAACAAGTAAATTACACCTTTTCTTTTTTGAATTATAATTGTCATCACTATCATAACCCGATTTTAACCCTTATTTTTG
>Ga0307515_10023858_pt1 | contig 10693 bp, 14 predicted proteins | sample 17_EM_MG_FD_194513 | JGI IMG/M metagenome (GOLD analysis project Ga0307515, IMG submission 194513) | Populus trichocarpa ectomycorrhiza microbial communities from riparian zone in the Pacific Northwest, United States - 17_EM | ecosystem: Host-associated > Plants > Roots > Unclassified | place...
TCGGCTGGAGTAGTGTGGCTGGCGACCGTGGAAGGTGTACCTTTGCGACCGACCCATCCGTTTTGCTCGGACCATGGCCACACACGGGTCGTTTAACTACTAGATTTCATTTCTGCGATGCGGTTTGACAATGCCCGGTGAGTCGGAGGATTGAACGTCTTCCACGCGTCTGGGTACTGATTAATGCATCTCCATTCAGTCCGAAAGATAGCCTGGACGGACGTCCGCGGTGGCGGTGGCGCCGTGGTTCGGTTATCTTTCCTTTCTTTCGTCCTTTCTCTCCTTCTCGCGGGCCCCCTGTCAGTTTCCTTTCTTTCAACTATCGTCATCGCGACTGAATCAAGAAACGAGGTAAACGAGAGTGGACACACACGCTGTGCGTGTACACTAATCCAGCGGTTGTAACCCGGGGTTCGAGATTGCCGGGAGAGGCCGCTTTGTGGAAGCATCGGCTCCCTCCCCATGTAGGTATCAAACAGATCAGTACGCCTACCCACCTCGATGCGACCCGTAGCTGCCGATAAAACACGTGCGCGTTTTTTTCTCGCACTCATTATGGGTATGGGTATCCCTCCCTCCCGTGTTTGTTGACCACCCTCCGGTGTGGCGGCGAGAGAGAGATGGTGAATGGTATGCATTGATTCCCCTTGACTCCCGGTGTAGTAACTATAGTTGTAGGTAAGGATCACAAGAAAAAGACAAGTCTACAGAACATAGAACTTGAGTGAATCAGCGAGAGAAAAAAATGATGTGGAAAAAACCACAGCACCCAGGATTCCCGCGTGGTCCCCCACCGTGGTACTAACTGGGCGGCACCCTGGTTAACTTCGCAGATCGGACGGGATGCGGTGCTTTCAAGGTCCTATGGCCGTGGATATCTTCTCCACTTTCCTGAAACTTATAAGCCCTTTTCTCTTGACCCCATTCTGAAGTCGCCTCCGAGATCTGAGCTCTCATATTCCGATCGTTCCGAGATTAAATTTTCGATGATGTCCCCAAAGTACTTCAAAATATCAAGATACTGTACACCCCATCTACGCGCTCGAGGGAAATACCTCGGGGAGGTGGGTGAATTTCAAAGAGGAAGCATCGGGAAAATCCATCGGAGTCGGACATTATGTGATCGCATACAACTGATGCGGCGCTTCAGTTACGATGAAACTGTCGCACGCTCATACACTTTCAAGCGATTCGGAGCAATCCCGCTAGAGTACTTCTTCATAGACGCGCTCCAATTGAAACGCTCGGTCCATGGAAACGTGTTGATGCACATGCTCCTAAGAATCTCGTGTAGTGTGCTGCCGAATAGATCGCTGCTCGTTTCAAGCAAGGCCGCCATAAATTCCGTCTGAAACACTCGGCAGCGATGTTGGCTTGGAACCGACTGGGAGTGCTTCGGAGCGCTTTTATCCCATCTTTCCAGACCCTTACGGTTCTGTAGAGGCTTACTTGAATTTCCCTGTCGATGAGTCTGAATCCCCATTTTGTGGAATATATATATAGCTTAACCTGTTTATCACGTGTGCATACACACAGTGTTCGCTGTGCCCTTTCGAGCGAGGATAGCCTATGTATTGATCTCCGGTCTCAGTGTCACAAGCTTGAAATCTTGAGCGCCTGGCCAGCCCTGGGCGCAGGGTCGCAGGGGTCCGGAGGCCGCGTAGCTCTTCCGCCGGTGGTGGAATTGGAATGGTACCTCTTATCGGATTCCTCGAGCCTAACGGGACTCGAGTCTCACGGGGTGGGTAGATGCAAATGTTGAGATTCTTCATATCCAGGCATCCCATCAGCTAGGCATGTCTTGGACTTGAAGGGCCCGGCGCCGACGGTGCCTGGGATCGTCATCGCAACTACACGCGTACCTAGCCTTATAGGGTGCCTCGCTAGCACTAGCACCCCCCCCCGACTTCCATTCAACGCCGTCAAAGTAGGGAGAAAGTCAGGGTTCCTCGCCTTTGCACCACACCAACCACACCACATCCCCATCGCATACATGTGTCAGGTACCTCCCTCAAGAATGACGGCCAAAACAGCATGTTTGGCATGTAGGTGAGCTTGAATAGTGCCATCCATCATCTCTCCCAGGTTTAACAGGTGCTGACCTGCACGTCAACGGTTCGGTCCAGAGTTCGAAAAGTGGCAAGTGTCCATCATCCCATTCCATCGGCTTCTGGCGATTGCGGCTGATAATTAAAATTCACAACTGAAGAGGTGTATCCCCGCGACTCCTCGTTGTTTACGGTGCACAACATTGAGGATCAATGAGTGCTTGTACGTGTCGGTGAAGAAAAGGGGTATTGGGAACACTTTGAGGATTGGGGAAGCGTGTCAACGATGTCGGTGAGGATCAGGGCTGAAATGGCTCAACGAAAAGGCATAATCGCTGATCGAACATCCTTCTGCATGTGCGACATGCTAGCAAGAAGAAGCGGGTGAGCCTCCTGCCTCCTCTGGCAACAAACCCGCAGGGCTTATTCCACTGCAACGATTACGAACAGAGATGCGATGCAAAGAACCCCTGTACACCGTGCGCCAATCTCGATGGGGGATCTGATTGCGTGTACGAGCAGAACCCGGTGACAGAACGCATACGCAAGAAGCTGCCCCCTGCCGTCCAACCTTTTCTCTTCTCGTTCAACAGTGAATCAAGCCCGCAAGACTCGTCCTCTTCCTGGCCGGATAACGAAAATGCTTTCCTCTCCGCCCTTGATATCGCTTCTTCTGATATCGGTGGTTCCTCGTTCTCTTCAGCAAACACAAACTCATCCCATGTTTCCCCAGAGTCATCCCACTCCCCGCAATCGGATAGGTCCGATTCTCCTATCTCTCAGGAAAGATCGACTCCGGAAACACAGCTCGTGCCTTTTCAAGGGGAATCTCCCAAACTCCATAAACCTCAACCCATTACGACACTCATCTTCTCCTTCCCCCCATATATCAAGTTCCCCTCCATCCCTCGCCAGCTTCACATCCCATTGCACTTCTCGGGACCAGAACGCTTCCAGGTTTCTGACACAACATCATCAGAATTAGATTTGTTAGTGTGCGCCTTTCCTTCCTTTGGTTATAGTACCCAGGCATCACGAGGGCTAACTCTTTTTGACCAGCCGCCTCGCGGCGCTACCACGATTGAGAAAGCTCGGGATCTTTCTCACAGGTCCCAAGCAAAATGCTATAATGTGCGGAGATACTTCGAACACCATCGTTCATCCATTCTTTATCCCCGCCACGGCTGGGCTCGGGGTCAGTTTCCATGCCGGCACCGGACACCCACACACAGCGGTCCGACTGCGCGCAAAACACGGACAATTGGGTTTTCAACAAATTGCACAAATCGCCGCGGGAAGTGATACAAGTCTCAAGATTCATGCATTTCTTTACGTCGCTGTGGCTAGCCTTTACGGAAGGTGGTTCGCGCTGTCCCGTGAATATCTAAAGAAGGCATGCATCGCCCTCAACGCGGCAAAACATCGGTTTATCCCGGATACCGGGCGTCCGCCAAAACTCACCGAAGATGTCCATGAGGGGCTCGCGACACTCTCGCAGGTCATCTACTTCGAGCATTACTTTTTCTTTGCCGTGGATGGGTTAGAGCCAATAATGACGGCCCGGATCGAGGAGGAGTTTCGACATGAGCTTCGGGTCAGAGCCCGTTCCCTCGCTTCCCGCGACGTAGACTGATGAGGATGCAGGAAACCTACCCGCGCTTGTTTGAGATCTGCCCTTTGACTATGCGAACGCAGGGAATCTTGTTGGTCAAGGATGCCACTTTACTCGTAGACCGCTGTTTGAATGGTGGTAGGTCATCTAACCTCGTCATTTCCCCAACTGACCCTCGCTGCTCTGTCACAGGAGTGAAACCAGGTCAAAGGAAACGGACATGTGACGAACTAGCGAATCGTCTCGACGAATACTCCAACGCCCTTCTACAGAACATACGAAGGTTCATAGAGATCGGAGACAACCATGGCGCAGAAATCATTCAGAGCAGTTGCGTTGGCTGTTTAGCGCATCTTGCGGTATTATGCGACCTCTCTAGTCGGTTGGAACCTAATTCCAAGCCAAAAATGGACGCCACCTGTGACTCGGCGCTGGTGCGACTCGGCAGCCTCACACAAGAAATGGATTTCGATGAATACTCATACCTCGATCTGTTACTTAGGGTACGTCACCCGGCTAATCGCTGACATTTTTGATGGTGGATAGACTAATAATACCATCGATTAGGATTCGTGGAAAATTTCGTTGGTCGCGTTCAATTCGCGGATCGATTCCCTATCTCGCGAGGAGGGTGCATCTCTACGGCTTTGTCGGAAAATTGTTGCAGAAGCTTGGTCAGACATCAAAGCTAGGCTTCCAGAACCTTCCCCTTCGGAAATATCTAAGCTCCTGACGTTCGCCGATGGTCGGGAACAGGGATCGAGACATCCAAACTTTATGTCGGCTCCGGAGAGAGTGAGCTACGGGTTATGATTCGGACGGTGCCCCCACTGTGTAGTAAGGTGGCTCCCTTTTCGTGGGACTTGCTATTGGACTCCTATAATAATATTCTAGTCGTATAATTATACTCCGGGCCCTGCAGTTCTTATGCTGTGTACTTTCGAGCCGAGCCACCGAGCCGGGAAGCATGAAGAATGAGTGATGGTGGGAATAAACGTCACTTTTTGGATCATGGTGCTCCTCATGTCACACTGCCACATGACCGTATAGAATGGAGGCGTTACTAATTGCGCGTGGACCCACACTGAGCCAGACAGTGTTGGAAGGTGCCTTCCAGGTACAGCTCTCAGACATTCATTTCTACCATTGGTTGAATACGATTGGGGGGTTTACCGCATGCATTGGCTGGTGATCATAAAACACGACACTATAGCGGAGTTGCGGAATTGCCGCGCTCTGTCTGTTCAATTCTCCTCATCTTGGTCATCTGATTTGGGGTGCAAGTCAATTAGGAATGAAGGGTTGCGGGTTGCTGCGCCGGGTGCAAACAACATGTTTGACGCTATCTAGTCAGAGGCCAACGTAAGGGGGTGTACTTTGAATACCAAGGGTGAGAGAAATACCAGGGACGCCCGGTCCACAAACTCGGTATGAGCAGAGAGAGATTCTCTGGTTTATGTTGGCGGTGTTGCGAGTCACGTACAGCGCCCGTTTTCTGTTTCGCGTCGGTGTCATGGGACGGGGAGGCATTCAAATGTTAAGGAGTTGACGCTCCGTGGTAGTTTTAGACGTCCCATCCTTTCTACCCCGATCACTGGCCGTCTGCACGCTGTAAGCTGCTTGATGGAATGAGAATATTGAATGTATAAGAGGTCTAGATGCGGCGGAGTGGGGAAAACAAAATGAGGAATGAGGTAAACGCGGCACTTGGAGTGCTTGCGACGGAGTACCAGCAGCGTGGAAAACGCAAACAAGACGAGCTACGGCGCTTACGTACTGCATGCAGTGTGCCAACAGGATGTAAACCATACGTGAAACACTCGGGGGGCACTCTTCTCGAGGTAATGGCGGGAAAATTTGCTTGAGTAAAAGGTTGTCCGCGGAGCGTTATCCTCACTAGGGGCCACCAGCATGGTCTCGAAGAGTCCCGTACTATAATGACCATCGCGAGGCTGGAAAGGGCAACTACGTGAAGGCAGCAACCTCCGACGACATCCGACGCTCGGGGTTGACAGCGCTGAGAAGAGGGTATGTCATGTTTCGTTGTCACCGCCAAGTTCACGCTATACACGTACGGTTAGCCACCCCTGCAATGACGCCCTTGACGCGAGGAGGTTAGCAGCGCTTCCTCGCCATCTGACACCCTGGAAATACCTCATGACCGTGTCGTTCATTCATTGTTTCGATACCGTGGCGCCCATTCACTTGAATTCATCCACTGTCGGCCTCATTGTTTGATGAGACTAGCCCTGTCTTGTGGAACGGCGTTGCTTCCGCGTTGTTCTTGGCGTTTTCCCCTTCGGTTGCTCACGGTCGCCGTCCGACCCCAGCCCTCCGCTCTCTCCACCTACTTTCAAGGTAATCGATCATGGGGTCGTCGATGCAGGTTAGATCCCTCACTGTCTCGGTCAGACCTAGTTGCACTGAGCCCAGAAAGACGAGTCCGATATCGCCGCGGGCGGACAACGATCCCAAGAGATATACAAGAGGCAGGCGGTTTCGGGAAGGGGACTATCATACTTAGTGACGGTTAGGGCCCAAGGTTCTGAGGTCATAAATTATTCGGTGTATTTAGGTAAACCATGGGCCGCAGGATTGCGAGCTCCCCACTGCACAACAGACATGAAGAGCTCCCAAAGACTGGGAGATACAGATCGCGGACAAGCGGTAGAGCGACAGATATGAAACGATGCGTGTGGGTGGAGGAGTTAGAAAAAGAAGGGGGAATCCCTGTAATGGGGGAAAGTGGGAAGGGATAGGACGGTATCTGTATTAGGCGGGGTGAAGGGAGGAGGCGTTGGTGGCTTGCAGAAGGGTGCATTGAAGAACTCGAGGTAAGTGTCCCTGTATGAACATGAAGAATAAATAAACACAACAAGTGGAACTGTTGTGAGGAGCTCACCGTAGTCATGGAATTCATGAGGGATAACAAGATCGTCCATTTCTTCGAGCGTCACGATCGATCTGCTGGAGGGGATCCCTGACGCGCTCCGCGTCACCTGCGGCCCCGAGCTTTTCGAACGTATTAATGCCTCGGACTCTGCCTCCCATAACCTATGTTGTCTATGCCAAAACCCAACCTGCAGCTGGATCGCCCGGGCCAGAAATTATGTGTTGTTGCTGTTAATTGCGTGCAACTTGGCTTGTTCGACGTGAGCGTGCGCGTCGTCGAGCCTGGCTTCGTCGGAGAACAGCCATACAGTATCTTGGCTGAGCAGAGGAGTGGAGCTGATCCTCGATCCTTGGGGGAGGGGTAATCGCGGATTGGTGACAACATTATGACGAAGCCGTCATTTCGATACACCAGAGAAAGAACGCAAAACTTGTCAAATATGTTCTTCCTGCCGACGATCGTGGGAAATAGCCAGTCAATGTCGTTCTCGTCAACCCCTAGAGGGAAGCATCTCCAAGAAGTTCGCGGGCGCTGGATCCGAGTTCTTGAAACATCAATGATGAGAGCGACAGCCCAATCGTGGCCGCGAGGACCCTGTGTGGTCCGTCCGGAGGATGTGCGTGCGGTGCTTGTCGCATTCGCTGGCCAACCGATCAATGTCCCACTTGTTGAGATGAGCAACTGTCGCGAGTAACGTGATTGACAATACATGGAAGCCGGGCTGTTTCAAGACTTTTTTTGTCAGATCGGAGTGTTCCCCGTGCCTGTAGATCCGATAGAAGGTGTCATATGCGGCCCCCTCCGATAGCGTTGGAATGTTCAGTCACTCGAACGTCGGGAGGGATGGTGGAGATCCGGGACGTAACGCGGAGGCAGATGTTGCTCAGCCGACCGCGCTCCTCCACCCCTACGTATACCTCCTCGGCGCTCACCACATGTGGGCCGAGAACCAATTCCGCCTTGTCGAGAACAATGAACACACCCTTCGAGGATAGGAACGGTCGCAAGGGGGTTGGATCCTCGGGGTTTTCGATGCCTGCACCGATGACCTTGGAGATTTGGCGGAGGAAGAGAGCGAGCGAGGCCGGGAACTTTTCAGCGGATGAACCGACGGTTGGCGCCAAACCATTGTTTGATGTGATCGTCGTGGAGGACGGTCAGAGCGGCGGACGACTTGCCAATCCCGCCAGTGCCAACCAGAGTGGTTGGTGTGAGACCTTCTGCGAAGCAAACGATCTTCTCGATTAACTTGCCGCGTCCAAAAAAGATCCTCGGCGGTGGGGGTAGTGATTCCCCAGGTACGCTAAATGCAAATGTGAGGCGCCATAACAGTTGGGATTACCGACCTGTTTTGAGCCTATGAAATTGTCAGTATTTGTCTGGTGAAGGTGGGAACGCGAGTGCCGCTCACCAACCAATCCGGACGGTTAGCGACAACCAAGTAGGGGCGCATGCATGGAACACGCGTTGGAGACGATGAGGATCCTGTTGAGCTCGGACTTCCAAGTCTCCTTGTCATCCCTCACGTGAAAAACTCGAAGTCTCTGTTTGATGACCCTACTTCGTATTTCCGCGACTGTCCTGGGATCGAGGGCATGATAAGTAGAAGAACCCAAAACCGTAATACCGCTGGTCCAACTCACGTCGTCAATTGATTTCTCGCATCACACACCGACTTGCTGAGGTCATTCAATTTTTTTTTCATTCATTCCCCGGTCGAGGGATCTGCAGATATCAGCACAGAATAACCCGAGCTCGACGTAATCCAGTGCGTTAATCATCGATTCCTGGCTACGCGTGAACCCGGATCTCATCGCGAAAGAGAAGGAAACGTACTTCAAGTAATCATCACGAGAAGGACATCGACGGCGCCAAAAGCAGCCTTGGCTGGTGTGATGCTCGAGATCTCCGCGAGATCCGCGGCATCGATAGCCGCCTTTAACAAGGTCCCTTAGGTCATTGGGGCTTGGTGGCCATGGTTGAAACTCAAGGTGGCCGCGATGAAACAGTGCGTGGTGCAGGCCTGAGGAAAAATCAGAGCCCTCATCAAGAAACCTACAAGGGCTTATGGGCGGATGTATTTATAGGTTTGGGGGTAGCTCCCCGACAGCCTGCCAAAACGGCACGTGAGGGCAACAAGCCCTAAGCCTGCGCTATGTCGGACGAAGTCGAACATTGAGAAGAAAGAATCCGTACCGGGTGGAAACACGCAGACATGCGAGGATAGCGGTGTCGACTCCCAAAAGGTGGCGGACCTCACGAGGAACTGGACCAAGTATTCAGTCCCCTCTGACGTCCAGTAGCGAGGAAGGCGAGGAAGACGCCGAGGATAAGTATCACCGCTGAGAAACTCGACAGTGACCAAATTTGGTGATCGGCTTCAGCTGACACTACCATATCCAGCAGCAGGTACCTCAGTAACCGGTCATCTGGTCACTGACTATCGTTTACAACTAAAACGTCCTCTTGCGTGAAGAGAGACAGCCGACTCTGTACTAATTGTTTGCCCAGAGGGGGTGCGACTTGTATTACTCAGAACGTATGCGTGGTGGGCGGGATGGAAAAGGCGTCCCGCTCATGCCTGGTCTCACATTCGCCAGAATGGCTCGGGCATACGCCCTGGTCGTGACGAGGAAGGGGCGGGGAACGCGTTGGATTCATTCAAGCCAAGTAAATATCCAAAATATGTGAGCCGACGTGCCCTCTGGAATCGATGGCTTCAGAGTCTTCGATGTTTCGGAGAACCCAACACGCCTTCCGTTCCAAAAGGTCGCGAGGGCTACCGGGTTCTGCGCGTATACAGTTCTTGTGGTGTGTGTCCTGGCTGGTGATTTGGAACGGTGTTGTAAGCCTGAATCTTCTAGCGCTTCGGATAAGTCTCGGCTTGGCGTTCCCCGCTCAGTCCGGATGCGGAGAAGCGCAGAATAGCTTGACGTCCGACCTTCCTACCCATACCGTGGATGACAGCCACAATACCGAGTCACAACACTGCATAACAGACACGACAGGCTCCCTTGGGGCTCTGGGGCGGCAGATGATATACTAGAATATGACGGATAATCAGTTGCGTAGACTAGAGACCTACACGAGGAAGGGTTTCCTGTGTGCATCGAACTTCCAACCTCCCAGGATAGTCGACCGCCTCGAGCCTCGGTTGGAAGCGACCCACAAGCCTCCTCCGTACCTCTTCTGGCGCAAGTCTCGCAACAGATTGGCTTACACATCGAGGACAAGAGAATTTGAGCAATGTGTGTTCCTCCCCGGGGTCCGCTAAAACGCATTCATACACGTCCAAGGGAATGTTGCTTAAGAAGGTAGTTTGGTTTGCATCCAGAGGGACGTACCCAACTGGATATTCGAGGAGGAAAGCGGCGAGAGGGATGAGGAGGTGCTCTCGTCCGGAGGTGAGCTGCGAGGGGATCTGAGTGACCATGATCGATGGGTTCAAGGTGATGTTTCCGATGATGTGGTCCCATATTTGTCGTAACTTAGGTTGTCGTGTCATCTCCAAGGTGAAACTTCAGCCTCGTTTGTACACAGCGGAAGTAACGTTTCGGTACCTACAAGTACAGGCGGAGTTTCCAAGCTGACACAATCAGTCCAACCGTCACTTGTTAGTCGCATGTCTTCCTCAGACTCTCCCTCCCCGAGGATATATGCATCTTCACAGCTCTTGCGAAGTAGCATGGTATTGACGAAGAAGACCTGGTTCGAGATTTGGTCGTGAATATCAACTACACGCCGAAATTCGGGAAGGGCCTAGGAGTTCGTCCGTGTTAGCCCGAGAACAGCGAGTTGTGTAAGTACCGACTTGGCCAAGTGTTCGCAGCATGGAGGAGAAGAATTCTGGGGGATCGGATGGTGTAAAACTATCCAAGAGAAATCCCGCGCTGCATTCAAGATTGGGACTTAGACAAACCAACAGATGTGAGAACCTGGGTAATGGTCACCGAATACCACTGGCAACAAGGCAGAGATCCCGGGCAAGTGACTTTACATGCCGGATTGGTATGGTCTTGGAAGAACCACGGAATGTAGAGGAATCTGCAAGAATGCCTCTAGTTGCAATAAGGAGCAACTCGAAAGACATGGTAGTTTGGAATCAGGTGGGCTCCGGCGTGGGAATGGTGATTGTCAATC
>Ga0307515_10023859_pt1 | contig 10692 bp, 8 predicted proteins | sample 17_EM_MG_FD_194513 | JGI IMG/M metagenome (GOLD analysis project Ga0307515, IMG submission 194513) | Populus trichocarpa ectomycorrhiza microbial communities from riparian zone in the Pacific Northwest, United States - 17_EM | ecosystem: Host-associated > Plants > Roots > Unclassified | place...
GGGTGCGAGGGTAGAGTCAGGTATTAAATATAAACATACATTTTAATCCCTAAAGGAAGACTTGCAGTCGTCGTGCCGAGGAGGAGGACGGAGAGAGAACAAGCTTTGGATGATAGTTTGGTCGCCCCGTCTGCCCAGCCTCAAGGCAAACTGGGCCCAAACCTTACAACTCTTTCTTCGCTCCCTTCACGCCATCGTCCACAAATTACCGAATAATAAAACATGGTGCATATTGGCTTGAGCCCATCTTGAAGCCTAGATCGCTGACGATTTTCCCTGCAATTCAACTTCACGACGACTGACGACTGGGATGGATGGTCGATCGCGAGCTAGGCTGACGCAGATATTACCGACCCCGCTCTCGCCGCCGAGCTCAAGAAGAAGAGAACGTTCCGCACCTTCTCCTACCGTGGCGTGGAACTCGAAAAGCTCCTCGACATGTCCAATGATGACTTTGTCGAGCTCGTCCATGCCCGCGCACGTAGACGTTTCCAACGCGGTCTGAAGCGCAAGCCCATGGGGTTGATCAAGAAACTACGCAAGGCGAAGAAGGAAGCCCCGCCGAATGAAAAGCCTGCAGTCGTCAAGACCCATTTACGTGATATGATCATCGTCCCCGAGATGATTGGGAGTGTTATTGGAATCTATAATGGAAAGGTGCATGGCGTTTGAGACTCAGATATCTGCGAAATTGGCTGATAAACCTTCTCGTGCAGACTTTCAACTCGGTGGAAATCAAGCCAGAGATGACAGGTCATTACCTTGCTGAATTTTCCATCTCGTACAAGCCCGTCAAGCATGGTCGACCTGGTATTGGTGCCACCCACTCTTCACGATTGTGCGTCCAGTTTACAATGTCCACACTACACCGCTGGCTCACCCCTTCGCACCCAATGATGGTCAAACCGTACTGACAATATACTCCTGATAGTATCCCCCTCAAGTAGACTCTTGTACGGCGACGCTTCTGATTTTGTCTTCGCTTTGGTTTGCTGGCGACGACACAACACTCCATCCACTGATATGCGTTATGCGAGTATGTTGTAGGGTATCATCCAATATGAGACGTCTCGTTCGCAATTCCGTACCCAGATTCTCGCAGTGACAAGATCCAAGGCCGTACTTGAGCCATCTTGCTTCAAAGCCTTAATGATCTTGTGATTATATACCATTCTCGTGTCATTGTTGCAGGGAATCCAGTTTTCGCTATCAAAATCTGGTCTCGATCTCGCCTCTCTACCACAACCGCAGCCTTGCCCGTTTACACACCCAAGAAATCAAGACGTTACGTTGCTCTAAATTCGATAATTGGTATGCACACCATGTGTACGACGCTTGCGTGCCTCAACCGAGTGGAGAATCCTAAACGATCTCCTCAGTCTGTCAGTCTGAAGCGTATACGTCACCACCCTGCGATAATTCTTACCACATGCTTGCCCACGAGACAAACCATTAGCATTCATGCTGCAGGTGCGTCAAGATCTACTAAAATCAGCCTTCCCTGTTGACGGCGGTTGACGATGATGAAATGACGCATTCACTTCAAAGGTATTGAATAGCAAGCGCCGCCTGTGGCACTGCTGGTCTGTTTGCCAACACCCACTGTGGGTCGTGACAAGGTTGTGACGCGCATCAGGCTGCATCTGGGAGAGCCCAGATGTGACACCAGACTATGTTCTGCAGGTGCGCCGGCGGTGTACGGGGCGGTCCTGCTCACTCGCAGGCTCGAAATTAAAGCATCAATGATGATCAATCGAGTGCCCCGGAACGTCTTACTGGGCAACCCTCAACACTGAATCTGTGGTACGTATGGAGTCGAAGTGCCTCACATGATCGCGACGCACAACACATCCCAAGGAGCCGTTTTTGACGCAGTCCGTCCCGATCTGGCAAACGTGGTGTCCTGATATGGTCAAATGTTTCGCCCACGACCCTTCGTTTAACAGTTACTATCAACGCGACGCTCCCATCAAGCATTTGAGTTGGTTATCGGGTGGCTGGAACTCTCACAGTCATATGAAATAACAATTACCTGAAGATAAGTCAGTGGTGGTACGTCCAATATAGCTCTGAATAAATGAGTGACTCGCCACTCTAGCGCAGCTAATGTAAGCGCAATTCCCAATCATGGTACAAAGCATCTGGACCGGGTTTTTGTAGGGACCTATAGACACCAGTGGGTGCGGAAGAACCGTATTAAACACAGGTGCGAACGACGCGCAATTTATGCGAACACCAAGACATGATGACGCTAACAACAGGCACTGCAACGAAGCAGGCATCAACAGGAACCACGACGAACGCAACGAAGTGGACGGCGACAAATGGCGAGCCTTTATTAACCACACAACGACAAAAACCAGCATCGAGCCGACACATACACAGTACATGACAGAATAAGAAAAAGCACTTCTAACAAACCGTGAGGAACCGTCCGCAGCTCACTGAGTGTCCTATATACAAGTCACTAACAAAGAAGCAGAATAGACAAAGCAACAAAAGGAGAACTGGAGCGCCAACAGTTTTTGGGGGTGTTGTTTATAATATGCCTCAGTAGATTGTCGTCCAGGCAGGACAGTCGTCGAAGGTGGTGGCAAGAGTGGGACGTACGTCGAACACGATTGTATTTTTGAACTAGAGCAGCGAGTGAGCGGGCGAAAGAACCGTGTGGTTCTGTACATAGAAGTAGCGTACCTAGAGCAGCGAGTGAGCGGGCGAAAGAACCGTGATGATCTTTCGTTCCCTCGCTAGCTGCGCCCTATGTACATAGTAAGGGTGGCAAAAAGGCCACACGTGCTGTACAAACAAACAGAGCAAACGTACTAACTAGAGCATATGAAGGGCGGGTCGTCCGCCCAACCCGTAACGTGCCTGTATCACTGCCGTGCGGCAATAATCATATAGTCAACATGTGTTTGGAGTCTATAATGTGGTCGACGATTAGGGTGGAGGCGGTGGTTGTTCGCGATCCTCGAACGTGTTGCAGTTGAGAGACTTGGTCTTATATCCATATTTAGTGAACCATTTGTTACATTATAATCTGACAGCTGTCATGTAATCTGACACTGGTGCCGGTGACTTCCAATCTGATGTCAGGCCTCCCACATCAAGGACAAAAAATCAATCGACGAGCAAGAAAGCTACTCCACATAAACGTTTACACACACACCCACGCCTCATCGTCGCGATTTTCAGTCCAATAGGATCGTTTCAAACACAGGTGCGAACACCGGACGTGACGAACGCTAACAACAGGCACCGCAACGAAGCGGGCATCAACAGGAACCACAACGAAGACGGCGAAGTGGACGGCGACAAACGGCAAGGCTTATTAACCACACGGTGATAACGAGCCGAAGTACATACATGACAGAATAAGAAACGACTTTAACAGATCGCAGCCTTCTCCCTCTCGTACTCAGACCCAGCCTTGTATGTGCAACACACAAACACCCTCGGTGGTCCGTTTCTCCTTGACATCGCTCACGTCACAACGGCTTGAATCAACTTGTACGCTTCGGGCCGTTCCTCAATGAGGGGTTGTGGATCGGTGCAGATGACATGAAGGTTCAAAGATGTGGTAGTCAGGTCAGGCGCAAGGAGGGTGGCCTGGGTGCGGACGACGTGCTTTTTCTGCTGATGTTGGGATATATAGACCGGGGGGTCCCACCATCGTAGAGAACGTCGCCTCCCCATCGATATGAAATAGACAATTCCTTGATCCGAAACTTGATCCCCCTTGTGTGAGGATATAATCGCGCACATTGTACGTACGGCCCACCCGGTCCCCCTAGCTGGAAGGGGGCGGAGCACGATGGTGCGCTTGAACTGGTTGGCATTCAGGGCGATTGTGATACGGCGATTGGATATCGATCTTAGTGGTGCTTGCCCGTGTGGTGTGAGAGAAGTGCTGCAGGCGCAAGAAGACTTTTGACTATTCCATAGCTCTATTTGGCATCTCTGGAAGGACCTCCCGTGATAAGCAACTCAGGAGTGTCATTTGTTGATAGTTGGAAAATCAATTGCAAAATATAGTCGAGTTCTTGTCCTCGATACTCTTAGTCGAACACACGGTTCCTTCGGTGTCCTGTTTAGAGAAAGATATGGAAGGTAAAGGGTGCGAATAGACAGTAGGGGTGTTCGGGGATGAAGATGCGACTGGCCAAACAAGAACAAGCCGTAACACACATAACGAAACCAGCATCAATTACATAATGAAACCCTTACATCAATAACCGAAGGAGCCACTAAGGTCGAACTACATGCGGATGTTCAGCGACGAAAAAGGCTAAGAAGGTGCATTGTGAAAGATTTGAATCCATGAGGTTCCAAAGACAAAGTCGTCAAAGTCAAGAGACACGGAACGATTATGAGATGTAAGGGGGATTGTCAGGAGGGCAGGTGAATGCAAGCCTGTACGACAGTCGTGGGGTACCCAGTAGAGTAAGCCACCCTCTGGGTCCCTGACCCAACCATCCATGTCAGGCTTTGCCAAAAAATTAGCATGCATTGGGTTACAAGAGACAGTGTGCTGCATGTCAGAAGAGTAATCAATAGACTGTACCGGGTAGGATGCCACTCACGAGGCTTGCCGGCTCCTGTACTAACCTCGGAATTCCAAGTTCTAATAGTGCTGTCCCCAGATCCGGAGATGATGCGCCGCCCATCAGGAGAGTAAGCGGCACGGCACACCCTATCAGTGTGCCCCTTGAGAGGATCGCAGACCGAGGCGCCAGTCTCGGCATCCCAGATTCGAAGGGTGCAGTCTTCGGATCCGGAGACGATGCGCCGCCCATCAGGAGAGTAAGCAACGGACCACACCAAGGCAGTGTGCCCATCGAGAGGATTACCGACTGAAGCGCCAGTCTTGGCATCCCAGATTCGAATGGTGTGGTCGGAGGATCCGGAGATGATGTGCTGCCCATCGGGAGAGTATGCAACTGAAATCACAGCGCCATTATGCCCTATAAGATGCTCGCCAACCGAAGCGCCAGTCTGGGCATCCCAGATCCGAATTGTGTGGTCGTTAGATCCGGAGACGATACGCCGCCCATCAGGAGAGTAAGCAACGGACCACACCCAGCCAGTGTGCCCATCGAGAGAATTTCCGACTGAAGCGCCAGTCTTGGCATCCCAGATTCGAATGGTGGGGTCGTCGGATCCGGAGATGATGTACTGCCCATCGGGAGAGTATGCAACAGAATTCACAGCGCCATTATGCCCTATAAGATGCTCGCCAACCGAAGCGCCAGTCTGGGCATCCCAGATCCGAATTGTGTGGTCGTTAGATCCGGAGACGATACGCCGCCCATCAGGAGAGTAAGCAACGGAGCGCACCAAGGCAGTGTGCCCATCGAGAGAATTTCCGACTGAAGCGCCAGTCTTGGCATCCCAGATTCGAATGGTGTGGTCGGAGGATCCGGAGATGATGTGCTGCCCATCGGGAGAGTATGCAACTGACATCACAATGCCATTATGCTCCATAATTTGCTCGCCAACCGAAGCGCCAGTCATGGCCTCCCAGACTCGAATGGTGCGGTCATCGGATCCGGAGATGATGCGCCGCCCATCAGGAGAGTAAGCAACGGACCGCACCCAGTCAGTGTGCCCATCGAGAGGATTACCGACTGAAGCGCCAGTCTTGGCATCCCAGATTCGAATGGTCCAGTCTTCGGATCCGGAGACGATGCTCCGCCCATCAGGAGAGTAAGCAACGGACCACACCAAGGCAGTGTGCCCATCGAGAGGATTACCGACTGAAGCGCCAGTCTTGGCATCCCAGATTCGAATGGTGTGGTCGTTGGATCCGGAGATGATGCGCCGCCCATCAGGAGAGTAAGCAACGGACCGCACCGATTCAGTGTGCTCATCGAGAGGTTTTCCGACTGGGGCGCCAGTCTTGGCGTCCCAGATTCGAATGGTGCAGTCGTAGGATCCGGAGATGATGTGCTGCCCATCGGGAGAGTATGCAACAGAACTCACACCGCCATCATGCCCTATTAGATGCTCGCCAATCAAAGCGCCGGTCTGGGCATCCCAGATCCGAATTGTGTGGTCGTCAGATCCGGAGACGATACGCCGCCCATCAGGAGAGTAAGCAACGGACCGCACCGAGTCAGTGTGCCCATCGAGAGGACTTCCGACTAAAGCGCCAGTCTCGGCATCCCAGATTCGAATGGTGTGGTCGTCAGATCCGGAGATGATGTGCTGCCCATCGGGAGAGTACGCAACAGAATTCACAATCCCACTATGCCCTGTAAGATGCTCGCCAACCACAGCACCAGATTCTACATCCCAGATCCGAATCGTGTTGTCGGAGGATCCGGTGACAACGCGGGTCCCATTCGAGGAATAACACACACTCATGATCCACCCCGTGTGTCCAGTCCACCTCAATGGCGGTGCTGGCCATGACAACAGGTTCCCCCCTCGTACCTTGATGGCACTAGTGAATTCTCTGCTCAAGGTCCTCGATAAAGGGGACTGTGAGGGCAAGAACGGTCGCGTCGAAATATAGATGTGTGGAGCGCTGATGGAGATGGGGGTGTGAAAAGTGATCACGAAATGACGAATATCCTGAATTCTCTCAAGAAGCGTTGAATCCACATCCTAATGAATTAGCTTGGAATGCAAACTGGTAGCATGTTGGGATGTACTCACCCTGACCCAGGACAGCAACCTTCGAAGGCTTTGAGCGCCAATTGGGACCATCCCCATAATGCTCAACACCTCAATCCAAAATAATGGGTATAATCCCCCAAAGAAGTTCTCCAAGCCTCCCAACACCAATAGGCGCTCACTGGGGTTAGCTGAAGAGCAAAGATGGTTCGACCAATGGAGACAGCTATACTGCAAGGAGTCGGAAACGTTCTGTTTCACTCGGGATGGGAGATCTCTAATGTCTGCATTGGCGAGCCGGGAGTCTTCGAGATTGCAGATATTGAAACGGAGCCCTTTTACCATCGTCTGGAGGCAGGCGATACCCTGCTGCGCGTGCGCCTCTCGCAAGTTGAATTGATACTCGCAGCTATCACTGAGAAAGAAATCGGAAATTGACAAATGTCGGACACGAATTGCTCCATTGGCTCCTTCGTCTCGATAGAGCAACGAGCTGAGGGCATCCACCCACTTTCCGACTAGATAGGGTTTCACTCCCGTCAGCTTTGCAATTGGCTCTTGGCACAGTGGGCGGTATTGAGCGGTTGTAATTGCTACAATCATCCGCCAAAACCCACCAATCTTGCTATGTGCTTTCAGGATACTCGAATAGAGTCCGTATAGAGACTCCAAGCCAGTACCGGCTGAGCCTTGCAAGGCTTCCTTCAAGGACTCCTCAGCGTCATCGCAGTTCTTAAGTGCGCGAATAAGAGTCTTGATGAAAATGAAAAGGCCGTTCGCACGAGAGATAAGCCTGTCGAAGTCCGATTCTTCTGGCCAAGACTTGGAGAGACCCCAATGCGAGGCCACCAAGGCGAACTGGCTTCGGGCGAAGGTTCGCAAATCATCACTGGCTCTCTGGTCGGCAGTCAGATCATATGATGAATGCGACGAGCCGGTGAGACCACGAAAGAAGCGTTCGATATCGGCTTCGGGTCTACTGGTGATGATGATCTTGAGCCATGGAGCTAGTGCGGCTGCGTCCGTCAGGGCCTTTAGGACATCTTGGCGACTTTGATAGTCGCCACACTCATCAAGTGCATCAATGACAAAGGCACAAGGATGCTCATTGGGTTGGCTAGGCGCCGAGCGGATAAAATCGAGGAAGTGTGTGTCTGTCATCGACTCTGCTGTAAGGTTTGGTTTATTACGAAGTCGCTCTGCCACGATCCGTCGAAAAGTTGGGGAGATTTCGGCGAGTTTATAGATGAGAGTTGGAAAGATGTTTCTAGGCTCGTTCGAATTCGTGTCATCTCTCTGGCAGAAAAACGCTCCAATGAGTTGATTTCGCTCATCGAGTGTTTTACAGATTGAATGAGACAACGATGTCTTGCCGATTCCGGGTAAGCCATAGATCCAGTATGTATTGCTCCCCGATCCATTGGCTACCCAGGCAGTGACTTGATGGAGGATAGATTGGCGGGTGCCTTCCATGCAGCAGAGCGCATGGTTATAGCCGGTCCTGGTAGGTCTAAGCCGCTTCTCAAGCAAGAGGTCTTGCTGGACTAATTCTGCACAAAACGATAAATATATACTATCACAAGATTGAGATCAATGAGTGCTTACTGTTCTCCTTAGCTAGCTCCTTGGCGAGGCGGAGGGCCTCAACATTCATTGCACGGTCGAAATCTTCAATGACCTTGGTCAACTCTTTGCTCATTTCTTCGATTTTCTGCGGGTGGACGAGCCCAGTCAACGTCCGCTCTGTGATCATCAGCATTTGCGAAATTTAGAAAAGCCGACCGCCCACCGAAACGCCCACGTTTGACATAGTCGCACGAACACTTTGCGACTATTTCCATCACTTTGAACATTTGCGAGATTGTCTTCTGCAAGATTTCTGTCTCTTCATCGCCGATCCCGTTTGCGACCTTGTCCGCAAAAAACAAAATGCGCTGCAACCGATCCAAGAGGTCTGACGGCATCTGATCGTACTTGTTTTGCTCCTGCAAAAGCTAAAACAGCCGCGCGTCACCTCTGCTTCTGAGGCGCAAGAGTGGGAACAAACCTCAAACGTGACTGTGGCAACACTGAAGGCAGCCTTTGCGATCTCATTTAACTAAAACGTGTCAATGTCTTGAGTTTCGATATGGGAGAGCTGAGGACTGACCTCTGAGAATGCAGCCCCGACTTTAATGACCTTTTCCAAAGCCTTCTCCGTCGATTCTGTCATCAAGGGGGAGTAATCCCTTAACAATTTTTCGAGTTCACGGAGCGAGGAGCGTAGATCACCCGTCTATGCGAACAGTATAAGCAGCCTGCGGTGAACAATTGTCAGAAGACGAACGGTGACTTCCGCAGAGAATTGTAATTCCAGGGAACAACTATGTTTCCCAGCAACAATGTCCGCTGCGCCCTTTCGGTCAGCGATGAAAGGACTTGTTGGTGATTCCAACTGACTTTGAACTAGAAACTCGTGGGCTGTGGTGCTCCAATAATCCTCGAAAAGTGCTTGACAGTCGATCTCCGTGGTGCCCTGTTCTTTCCTCCCCAATGAGAGATGAGCCTTCTTCACTTGGATCTCGAAATGCATCTGGGATGTCGGAGATACATCTCTACATATGCACAGACTTTAGTAAGTGCACGTATCAAAGAGACAATTGGCATACAGGGGCTTCGCTGGTTCCCAGGTCCGGTTGTTGATCCTCTGCAATTCTCTCTCCTCATCGTCGACTAACAAACTGAGCGCATACTTCAGCTTTGGAACGACTTGGAGTGTAATTTCTGTATGATGGCTGAGATCAGCGGTATGCGCCGGAATTGAATCGAAGCGCCGCCTACGGTCAAGGTAGAGGCTTGGAGTATGATCAGCGATCTGGCGCGCGATGCGTCGAGGGTGCTCACAGGTTCTCTTTCTTGGATTTGGATCGTGAAGTCGCCATGTTGATCACTTGTGGGGACTTGGATGTCCAGCGGCAACGTATGGTCGTGTTTGTCCTGGTTTGTCAGAATGGCAGATGACAGTTGTCAAACGAATTGCTCTCCCTCCGCGCGTCCGGACAACCGGCTTCAGAGGACTGAGTCGTACGTCCTCTTCCTCCTCGAGTACGATGAGGAGCCACGGCTACGACTGCACTTTAGCGGATGCTCCTTTATTCCTCCAACAATAATTAGTTTGCAGAGGAATGCCTTAGTTGAATCCTACCATAATGCCCCAACAACGTTGCAGGCACATTACGCTCAGTAATGCAATATCAGACTGTATTATAAGATGATACTTAAAAGAGCCACTGCCATTTGACATGAGAACACATACATATAAGCAGAAAATGGACTTACGAACTCAGTATGCGATAGCAGACTGGGCCTGGATGATCCTTCAACTAGAGTTGGACTTTAATAGGAGACGAAACTAGTCATGGTAGTCATGGACAGAGGGAAGCCACCGATACCGGATGGTTGTTCGGCAATTATGTATGGCAAAGTGAATCTGGAATTGCAGTTCTTTCGCAAAAAGAAACCGGTTTCTTTCTCAAGTTTGGCGCAAGGTGTCACGACTCAAAATTTCCCGTGTGCTGCGCATTTGTTAAGTTTGTTTGTGTTGGACCCCTCCAGAGACGGTCGCACAGGGGCCCAATTCTGCGTCGAGGACAGCAAGAGATCAGGCCACACAAGAATTGGACTTGCAGACATCCTCTGGTCATCATCGGGGCCAGATCCAGGAACAGCCGCCGCACAAAATACCATTACTTTGACGTAGCGCATCAGATGACCGGACTCCAGCGCTTAGAAAGGGCCTGAAAAATAATAATATTAGTAAGGCACATCGCCGTCGCGTCGGTCGATCCACACAACGTCCACCCACCGGTATGTCTCCAACGAAGAATACTCAACAACCCGACAGCGTCAAATGTGGTCGTCGCCATCGTCGAACCCAAAACGCTGCGACCTTGGCGACTACCGAGAAATTCCCTTTGAAGCCGCGGAGACCTAAAGCGTGCTGCTGGCCTGCTCGTTACGGGCGAGATCGAGGCTGCTATTGAATCCTGCCGTTCCAAGCTTCAGGCCGTGGCCAAGGATTGCCGTGTAAGAAAT
>Ga0307515_10023860_pt1 | contig 10692 bp, 10 predicted proteins | sample 17_EM_MG_FD_194513 | JGI IMG/M metagenome (GOLD analysis project Ga0307515, IMG submission 194513) | Populus trichocarpa ectomycorrhiza microbial communities from riparian zone in the Pacific Northwest, United States - 17_EM | ecosystem: Host-associated > Plants > Roots > Unclassified | place...
ATCCTGCACAAGGTCATTGAATCGAGGCAGAAGTCTGACACTCCGCTGGTGAATGTTAAATTCTGGCAAACGAAGGACACTCCGGAAGACCTGTTCGTTGATTTGTGTCGCCATTCAAAGGATCCGCGTATTGAATCTGAATCCGTCATTCACGGAGGGGTTAGGTGTCCATGACTCCAATGTTCAGTATGCACCAGCCGAGGCATAAAGCCTTCACTTTGCGTTGAGTCAATCTTTCCTCATTGGGCTTATAGTATCCTTTTGTCGGTATGTATAGTGGCTGGAACCGATTTATTTATCTGTATGCAGTCAGTATGCTCTCCATTTACAGAAATACATCACAATTTATTATCATCACAACTTGACTGACGGTCACAAAGTTCAGTTCCACCCAAAGATTGGATGCACATAAGGAGCTGTAGCCGACATTTAGATGTAGAGATGGAATATCACAACCAGATGGACAAGGTTGTCCAGGTCACCAACCGCACATACAGATCTGTGTCTCTTTGGCGCCGCACAGGGCAACTTACGTTACGTTACCATTTCGTTTTTCGCTGGCGTCCACACTCATAGAGAGAAACAATGGCCAGCCCGAGGTCAAAGTCGGGACTCCCAAATCTGATAAGGACGTGCTACCCCTACTCCACCCAGCCGGTACACTACATTCACGCCCAATGGTCTCGAACTTTTCTTACCCAACTTGCCCATCCACTAGAGCACCTGGTATTGTCGGAAATTGGAAGTTCTTGTTGGTTGGGGAGTTATGTAAGGCTCCAGGATTTGCTTTGTATCCTTATGTGTTTAGTAGTGGGCCCCAACAAGCGCGAGTGTTCTCGTCGTATGCGCGCGCAGTAAACTTATAACTTATACTTTTGATCTGGAAGTAGAATCCATGAGTCGAATCCACGTGCTAGCCACTTTGGGGGAGGCCCAACAGCTAGCGTTTCACGTTCAGCGAGCAGAAACGCAATAGGCGCAGCGCAGCGTCTCGGAATAGTAGTGACCTCGTCTGAATCGTGACGGTTCTTTTTTTCTATGGCGACCGAGCTTCGGTCATATGCAGGGTTGCAGACCCGTTTCCGTACATTTGTATAGCACTGAAGCTGGTTTCATGTGTAGCTCGGTTATTCTTTCTATATAAGTAGTCCCCTCGTAGAAGTAGATACAAGAGGTGAAGGAAAACAAACTCTCTTCTCATCTACTTTTCGATGGGATAGCTCACGTAGTAAGAATAACCGAGCCACATATGAAACCAGTGTCAAATGTACGGAAACGGGTCTGCAACCCTGCATATGACCGAGGCTCGGTCACTATAGGAAAATCGAACTGTAACAATTAGACGAGATCGTTGAGACAAACGTGTTGTATTTTCCGTCACAACGGAAATGAACAACATTATTCAATAAATCCACAAAATAAATCAAGTCCATGCGTATTTCTATTCTGCATTCGACAAGCCGTTGATGAAGCCACTATAGTCACCACCTGACGCAGGTTGGCTTCAAAAGGCGCCTCTTGTACTCTCCACCTTTAATTAATCGTGTTAGGGTTTCTGATTTAGCCCCAGGCATATTACAGGAGGCGAGAAGTGTAGGGATGGACATCAGCATGACATTCCGAAGACTCAAAGTGCTCGCATTCTGTAAGGTAGGGGGCAGCCAAACCCGACACCCGTCCCGATTTGGAACAAAGCAAAAAAAGCCGACCTTATTCTGGGTCGGCCCTTGCCCACAAGCACAAACCATTACGTAGAACTGTAGAATAGATCTAATAAAACCTTTCTACGGTCTTAAAAACCTGCGTGCCCTCTTCCCTGAGGTGAATTTGCCGAATTATTGAAATTTCACAGAACATCAAAAAAAGCTATTCCTGCACGATTGCAATCAAGTCAACTTTTTCAGGTCTCGAATTGTCCCTTTGTTGCTTTGTTTGTTGCTTTGTTGCTTTGTTGCTTTGTTCTACTCGAATTAAACGGAACCTAAAACTCCGACTTGCTCGTTCTAAATGCAAGGAAAAATTATTTGAAATATAAAAAATGGGTTGAAAATCAAAAGGATCAATGCATTGGACAAGGTCCCACTGCTGCTCATCCGCAGATCAGTTCACCCTCTGAAACCATCTCAACGGCTCACCACACCCCCTCTTTAGATATGCCAATCGCTCTGCAAGGTTCATGGATGCTTATCGAAAGGGACTTACAGGTGCACAGGCCGTTTGGGCAAACCGAAAGTACCATGGTCATCGAACGCTTCCTCCTGAGCCAATCAACTCAATTGATAGTGACCAGTTATTCTTTACAATATATTATGATTTTCTAGGGTCTCAACTCGTGATTCTGAGACATTGAAATTTTTTCGAGACAGGAATTGTCCCCCAGCCTCAGAGCCCTTGCTTTGTCTTTCCTAATCGGGAAGGGTGTCGGGTTTGGCTGCCCCCTACCTTAGTTAATGATGGATAAATTATATTCTAATCGTTCTCAGGCAACCCGAAACCATCGCTGAGGTTGTGACAGTTCCAAGACCATACTGGTTTCCCCTTAATTGGTCTTCCCTCAATCCAATCTCCGCCTCTTGTCCCCCAGGCGTGGTTTCATGTAGTATTAGTGTGGGTCTCCAAGCCCTAGATGCAATTTTGCATAAGTTACTGTCAGAATTCGTCGCCTTTTGTGTTTGTTTGGTATACCCGGGGATCTGGTGCGACCTCCCGCGGTAACGGAGTGATCGCGTGCTACATCATGGACTTCTTCTTTATTGTATGTCACATGCAGCGACAGTTGCCATTCCTATTATCGTGTATATAAACTTGTCTGTTAGCTACGAGACATAGGAGTTCGCTCTTGCAGAAATGCCTCTTCCCAAATATTCGGTTAAATAACCTAACAGAAATAATAGGGAAGAGGGATGTCTGCAAGAGCGAACTCCTATGTCTCGTAGCTAACAGACAAGTTTATATACACGATAATAGGAATGGCAACTGTCGCTGCATGTGACATACAATAAAGAAGAAGTCCATGATGTAGCACGCGATCACTCCGTTACCGCGGGAGGTCGCACCAGATCCCCGGGTATACCAAACAAACACAGAAGGCGACGAATTCCGACAGTTACTTTTCCGAATATGAGAGAGGAAGGAATAATAGCCTAGAGGCCTTCATCGTATTCGTTTCTAAGGGCAGCATTTATATATACATAAGCGTGAGATAATGGAACAACTTAACGAATGTCCGTGTCATGGTAGCTCGCGTAACAATGTTTGTCCGTGGTAGGGCGTTGCGCGCGCATGGCACATGGATCGGAGCTGTACCACCTCGCCTCCAACAATTAGACATTACGATGAGACGCGGGCGTGGTAGACGTATTGGCCGATATGATACGCAACATCACTTTCTTGATGCCCAACTCGTTGGGCGTGTAAGTACTTATTAAAAGTGGTTTCTTGTTCTGCAATATACTGGTACATGTGTTGGCTCGATACTGGTCGTTGTCACCGTGTGGTTAATAGAGATAAGCCGTTTTGTCGCCGTCCACTTCACTGCGGTTCCTGCTGATGCCCGCTTCGTTGCGGTGCCTGAGCTGTTGTTCGTGTTCGTCACACCTGGTGTTCGCATAAACTGCGCGCCCTTCGCACCTACTTTTAATAGTACTGGAAGTGAAGAAACCATCACATCTAAAAGATAATACGAGAACAAGGCAGTGTAGTGTTTCCTGGGGCCTAATACAAACACGTACAATGATCCAAAACCATAGAGGCAAGGCCATATATACCTAAATGAAAACGTATCTGTTCTTTATTCTGCTCCACGATGAGATTTCTTATATAGTAAACGACAATCGCGTTAGCTATTGCTTGTTGTGTTGTTGTTTGTGCTCGCGTTGTTTGTTTGTACGTCTCGCGTCATTCACATGCCCGCTCATCATGCATATATAGCACAAGGGTGCCCTTTACCTCCCTGGTCCCTCTCTGTGTGTCCGTCAACAGGTTATGAGCGTTATGAATCAGCGCTCTCCTAGTGCTACGATTTCTGCCCCTGTTCAGCTCAGTCTACCGGCCACCCATTTCCTTCAATTTCCGAAGCCAAGTTTATCACCTCTGGTTACTATCGAGGCCTTCCTACCTATTCTCTCCTTAGTCCTAGGTGATCGCTTGGGCTAGAGCCACTCAGCTATCGGCTGTTGGTTCATTCATAGACACCAAATGGTACACATTGTAGCTATTCATCTGTACTTTCAAGTCCCGAACTGAGCAACGACCTGGTGTTATTCCAGGCCTCCCGTTCCATCTTGATCGGAGGCTGCAGGGCCAGGTTTACCAGCCAACGGACGGCGGTGGAGAGTAGAATCTGAGGAGCCCGGATTTCTAACCATATGAGCTGCGCCCGTTTTCAAATATACGATAGAAATGAATGCACCCGCTTATTCAAGCGGCCCTTGCACTCAGGTGCCGTGTCGAATTGCAAAACGCAGGTGTCTCGCATTGGATGATCTCATCGCCACGCCTAATAAAGTGGCAGCGATGCCACCATGCAGTGTACACCTCTGGAACAACGCTGGACGGCATTCATGGACACCGGAATCGCCATCACAGCTCACAGTTCACGTACACCACCATTACTGAACCTCTCAGGGTGAACGCGCTGAAGGTAAACCAGCCTTGATGAATTCCGGGTCGCCAGGATCAGATCGATGGAGGTGGCTTCGTGATCTCTAAGCGATTCCCAATGAGATCGGTCGATATTCTCAATGCACCTGCGGCCATGCACGGATAAGACCCAACGACCGGACAAGGGGTGGATAGGGCGTATCTCTCCGCGAAAAAGCGTGTTGGTCGATTCCACCTATCCCGACCCAGTCACAGGTTGAACCTTTATTTACTGTACACCTTAGTAGGTCACTTGATGCGCTCGTGTATTTAATACCTAGAGAAGGCGTGGAGTTGTTGCCGAAAAAAAGGTGGCGACGGCGTGGCCACTTGAGGCCGGGGGTTAGTCAGCAGGTATCACAGCCATTAGAGTGGATCACGGGACAATGCCTCCATGCAGTCACATTGGCGCCGCCTGGTAGTGAATCATTTAATTTGGAGCTATGTAATGAATCATCGCACCATTGTGAAGAGGTTGGGGACCGAAATCCCCTGAGTATACTCACCGTATTTATATTCATTAGTAATGTAGGCTTAAGGCGCGATGGTTCCCAGCGGAGCGCTCAATAGGAGTCCAACACTGGATGATTGTTCAGGCTCTTTACTGTACCCCATGTGGTGAGCAACTGACATACTCCGCTCGTCGATGTTCTCAAGAGGAGTAAGGCCATTCGGGAGTCTGGTCAATTGCATCTGGGTCGAATATAAAAGGATTGTGACTGAAAAGTCTGCAATGCAACCCAAAGCAACTCACCAGGTGTTCAAGATTCCACAATGACTTCCTCTAATGGATATAAAAATGAGCCACTTAGGCAAATCTCCGAGCCAGAATGTTTTATCAACATGCCAGATCGCCAGGGATACACCTCAGAACGACCTACTCCTCCATGCGTGGATGAAGTCGAGGCTGTCTCCGAGGATGAAAAGAAAGCAAATACTGCTCCCCCAGAACCCCCCATGGTCTGAATTCTCTGTAATGACGGAACACTACTGATCTATCCAGTTCTTTAGCCACCCATCCATGATTTTCACCTAGCTCTAGCGCGGCCATCTACAAGTTTGAGCACTCAGGCGCATTCCACACCTCCAATTGAGCCTCTACCTGTACGTTTCGCTCATTGCACCTCTCCCCTGAATGATCTTCATCGTCCGGAGATGATTTCCACGGCATCTTTTGGCATTCAAAGATTCAATTCGGGGAGCACTGTAGGAACCACTGTAGGCGAAAGCACTGTCAGTGTTCTCCTTGCCAAACCTGTTGGCCTTTTCTACCCATCGCACCAATTACGGGCTCGCCTGGGCTTCCCTCAGTGCCTCCAAGGACACGATGCTTCTTCTGTGGCAGCACGACACAGCATAGTCTTACTTGTGTCACTGACATTTGATCTGCCCTTCCGCAGGTCGTGAAGAGAACAAATATTGGCCCCTTCACAACCCCAGACGATGGCGAAAGAGAGCGAACGATGGTGGAGATACATCGGCGTGAGACCGATATCGACCGCCTGAGGGCGGGGATTCATGTCCTGGTTTCCCAGCAACGACAGAGGGACCACGAAGAGCACGAACGTATTCGCCCGATACTCGACGAGCTCCATGCACAAATACTCACCCTCCAAAATAAAATGTCGGTACATTGGCGCGACTACCAGGCCCGGGTTGTGCAAGACCGGCGAGAAACCGAAAGGGTAATCGGGGGTATCCAAAGCCAAGTTCAGACTCTCGAACAAGAAAATAGCTACGCAGCATCCTTTCTGGCCCCCATTCGCCGTCTTCCTACTGAGATGCTCTCCGAGATCTTCACTGTAGCAATCCTGGTCTACCAGTGCTCTCCCTTGCGCCTAATGCGCGTTTGTCGGTCGTGGCGCTGTGTCCTCATGACCATGCCACGCATCTGGTCCACAATCAAAATACGCACCTGGACGCGAACCGATTTCATCCAGTTTTTGTTGGAGCGGACACGAAGGGTCACGTTAGACATCGAGATTGACACTGATTCGGACTCAGGATTCTACATAGCGGATCCAAGTCGATCGTATGCCGCTCTCGCGATGGTCGCCAAGACATCAACGAGGTGGAAGAATCTAACAATCCACTCCTTCCCGCGGGAAGCCGATTTAATGAACTCAGAGGCCCTTGGGTCTCTCATTGTGTTCGATGGGCCTATGGAAGCCCTAGAGAGCCTTCGGATCACTGGGCCTTGCGAAATGAATACGGTCCTAACCAAACTCATTATTCTAGCCCGCAGCATCAGCGGCTCAAAACTTAAAACTCTTGAGCTTTCCGCATTTGATGCTCTGGTCCATTTTTCTACACCACCCTCCCCATTTCTGCGGCATCTGCGGTCGTTTAAAGTGGAATTTGCAGATATGAAGGACCCACTCGACATCCTACCACAGTTTGAACGACTCGAAGACCTACACGCTCACCGCCTTCACTTGCCCTTGTACTCCGATACAACCAACCTCCCCCTCGTCCGCACACTCAAACGCCTCTTCCTCAAGAACACATCCGTTCAATGGATGCAGGGTCGAAGCTTCTCTAAGCTATTGGATTGCACTGTTATGTGGCCCCATCTTCCCGATGCTCTGCTTACTGGAGTTCAGGTCCACCTCCCCGTCTGTACCCACCTCACATATGACGACCACATCCTCCAGCCGCTCACAGTCTTCGACCTTCCAGTACTCGATGCGCTCGTGGTTCGGAACGAGGCCTGGAATCGACCAAGAGGGAGCCAACAGCTCGGCGTCATCTGGGGACCAAGCGTTCCAGCCGAGAAAATCCTTCGACCGCGGGTCCTACACCTGGACACGCAGTGCTACGACCAACACCTCATTTCTGCATTGAAGACGATTCCAGGAGTAGAGGAGTTGATCCTTGGCCTGGTTCGACCAGATGCCTTGGGCAAAAAGTTTCTTTCTTCGTTGCTGGCCAAGAGAGTAAAGGAGAACTCTACAGCTATACAGACCAGAGGGCACGAAAATGCTTCTGTCACCCGTCCCAGTCCGGCTTGGGTAGTCAGCCTCTGTCCTAATCTGAAGGCTCTGGGCTTCAAGTACCGTCGATGGCTCCGACAACACGAAAGCGACGAAATCACTACCATTTTTCGGGAAATCGTCGACACGAGGGCAAAGAGCAATACGCCGCTGCAGAGCTTCAAATTTTGGCCAACGAAGGAAACGAGGGACGAAGAAGCCAAAGAGCTGGTAGATGGACGTGTAATCAGGGGTCAGCCGTGATTAGTACCGAATAGTGCACACTAACGTACGCCTTTTCAATTCGTTGCGTGATTGCTACGGTCAGGCTCCTCTCCCAAAAGCTCTGTCGCTAAATAGTAGTTGTCTATGTCATTCGAATGAATACGGACTCACGGACTCCTCATTCGTATATTCATTTCAGCGGTTCTAGCCGGAACCATGAGAGTTCATTTTGATACATCGTCAATGAAACGGGAACAACTAAGGTGGCCCTTGTATATATAGACGCGTGAGCGGTGGTGCCAAAACCATGAGGACTATCTACGTACAAATCAGCAGACGTGGACCATATTAACGGATAGCCGGTTATCAATACTCACATATTCGGGTGAGCAGAGCATTGGTTGAGCCACTCTCTCGCGTCCAGGCTTAGGTAAACACCCCTCTACGTAAAAATTCGTTCCACACCTCCTCGTAAGCAGCTCTACACTTATACGATTAGCCTTCCCAAGGTCATTATATCTTTCCTGTAAAGTGACTGCTTCCGGATGCTGCAATTTGGCAATAACTCGTTGGAGTCGCGCGTGGTTTGCAATCATAAGTCACCGCCAGTGATTAGATATATGGCATATGCTAAATGATGTGATATATCGATTGCTTCTCTTTATAGTCGAAACCGTTGTTCACGTCCAGAATGAAATCACACACCAAGTGACCGAAACGTCGCGTGCTGCCCAGATGGTGCTTATATTTGACTTCTTCTATGCCGACGGAGCGTAATAGTGCTAGTACACAGAAAACTGAGAAGCATTTACACATTTTCAAAGATGTGGCGTCTAGTTAGAATCCGGAAACGCGAGAGCGGAGGTGAAACTCACAACTGGAGAGCACACAATGAGGTAACTCTACCAGTCGGGCTGTCCAGATGACCGTATTCATGAGCGGCAATGATACCAATCAGTCGCTTGGTTGGAGGTTGGAGAAGTGGCGAAGGCGGAGGGCATAAGGCATAAGGCAGCGTTCCACTCAAAGGCCGGAAGGGAGTTGAATAGGTTTGACATGATGGAGTGGGTTTGCGAGCCCACAATCAGGTCGGGGGTCGAAGAACGGATCTCAAGGAAAAGTGGGGACGTCTACAGATCACTCATACTCGTGCTTCTAGACCCAGGGAAAGTGGTATAGTGCTTTTTGAACTGCCAGTAAGATACGCATGAGGCGCGGAGGCTGGAGGCACGGAAAGTCCGGAGGCTGGGACTCGGTGTGAACAGAACCAATTTGCAGGCTGAACTCGAAGACCGGGATTTATTAACCCCACACGCTATACGGTCAATTATCGTATAGATTGGCGAAAGCTCGTGAAGAGAAGAGGTAATGCTTTCGATCTACCTGCACGTTCAACGACCGGTTGACCGGCTGCGCGACAGAATGGCCAGATTCCTGCGGTGTTGGCTTCTCCACCTGTGCACGGCATAATAGGGTGCCGATTTATCGGAGGCTCGACCTTAGGCCAAATCCAACGCTCTGGACAATGGTTTCGTAGAACACAAATCTTTGCTTCTGAAGCGGTATTATTCCCCTGGGTCGCGCCTGCAAGGTTCGGACCAAGGTATGTAAGTTCTTACCGAAGGAACGAATCACTGACTCTCGATCATAGCCTGACGAAGAGGTTGCCACGCTGCTTCAATCTCTTGCTCCTCGTGATACCCCTGTTCTGTACCCTGCGCCAACAGATTATTACAACGTGGGAGGCTGACGTTCGGAGTTCACTGATGGAGGTACTTAACTCTTGCCAGTTCAGCGTTTCTTCCTCCCATCACCAATCGAAGTCCAAATTTATGGAGAGAGCACACAACCCCCGGCCTCACGCAACGCCCGTGAACCCATCGACCAGGGCGTCTGGCCACTTAGAGGGTGAGGTGCAATCGGACATGTGAACAGCGTCATTACCGACTTTGCTCTTGAGGAGGTCGAGATGGTACTCAAGAGGAATGCTCTAGTCGTTGCCGTCTTCGTACCCCGGCTGCTGCGCCGTTACCAAGGAGGAGGGGGGCGACGGAGAAGGTCCTAAGGCGGGTCAGTTGGGCTCTCGCATCATCTTTGCTCATGCCCTGCGACAGGACTGAACCGACGATCGATGTTGTGACTGCATTTGATGTTGATGCAGGTCTCATTGTCGCCAAATACGGGCCATTGTCCCGAAGAACGCAATGCGTCCCTGATCTCGGCCTATACGTGAGGTGAGTCTGTTGAGTGAGATGACTCATCGCGCGTGTTTTTTGTTTGGTTCTTGTTCTGGATATATATATATTGCGCGACGTGTTTGCCTTTACTATCTAACGGTGGTTCCCCCTTCTCCCTCCTTGCGTCAGGTTGGTCGTGCCACTCCAACAGATGGTCAACTAGAAGCTAAGGGCACCCACGATGGTAGTGGTAGTGATACGAGTGACAATCGAGCACTGACGATAGTGACAGACCAGGCGGTCCGTTCCACCGGTGGGCAACCCGGGACGCATGGCAGTACTTTGTGTGCGAAACATACCCATAGATATCGTACGGCAATTGATGAAAAAGGCGCTCTTGAATTGCAAGGTACGTACACCAGTAATGTCAAATAGTAGAAGATCTGCTTTATCAGACATCGAGTCTTCAACACCTAAGCTTATTCCTTCGTGGTCACTCGTGGTCACCGCACCCACAAATAAACGGTATGACTACCGCATCCAGGGTCAGTTGAATGCCCCGCTGCGGCAAACATCTCTCACGCAGCTCCTTGTAAGCAGCCTTGCACTCCATTGGGAGCCCCTCCCAGGACATTTCGGGTGCGAATTTCGGGTTCAACCTCAGCCTCCTAAGACCT
>Ga0307515_10023861_pt1 | contig 10692 bp, 10 predicted proteins | sample 17_EM_MG_FD_194513 | JGI IMG/M metagenome (GOLD analysis project Ga0307515, IMG submission 194513) | Populus trichocarpa ectomycorrhiza microbial communities from riparian zone in the Pacific Northwest, United States - 17_EM | ecosystem: Host-associated > Plants > Roots > Unclassified | place...
TCCACCAGCGGTTCTTCCCCTATGGTGACCCGGGCCAATTTGCAGAATACTTCTTCAGCGTCTTTGACACTGACCAGGACGGCGAAATCAGCTTTAAAGAGTTTATCTGCCCCCTCTCCCTCACTCTGCGAGGCGATCCTGGTGAAAAGCTCGAGTGTGCGTATCCCTCGTTCCCACCAAGTCTCCCCGTGGTGTGCCTTAAAGGATGGCCGTCCAGCGATGCCAACGCCGCCTCCCTGATACTGATCCACGACCCTCCAGGGGTCTTCCAGCTGTACGATATCGACCACGATGGGACAATCTCCTATGACGAGATGCTCCAGATTGTCCAGTCCGTCTACAAGTTAGTCGGTCAGACCGTTCGGCTTCCAAAAGATGAGGACACTCCCGAAAAGGTCCGATCAGACCAAGCATGTTTCCACAGCCACGATGTGTACTGACGAGAAGGACTTGGGTGGTAATCGGTAATGTAGCGAGTGGACAAGATCTTCAAAAGTATGGACAAGAACAACGACCAAAAGGTGACGTATGCAGAGTTTGTCAACGGCAGCAAGCAGGATCCTGCAATCGCCAAAGTAAGTCCTCCTGCTGCATGTTCGCACACCTGGGCTTGACCCTATGATATTAGGCTCTGACCTTGTATGGTGGTTTTGCGTGATCCATTCCGGCGCTGCGCCTGGGTCAGTTCCGGTTCCCCTGCGCCTCGGGCGCACGCTAGACCTGAAAACAACAAGGGACACACTTATGTTAATTTAACGACAATAACTGCGATCAGACGCTTCATCTCCTTATATGAATCGCATGCCGACTACTGGTCCCATTTCGATTCCGCGTTTGAATGGCCAAACTTCTTGTAATACTTCGGTGACCACGGCACCTCCCTCAATGTAGATCGCGACACTTACGCTTTCTTGGCAATGGCGCACTCCATAATGGATAAACGGATACACGCTCCCCACAGTGTGCGTGAACATTCGCGGCTTCAGTCGCCGGTTTCCGTTTGGGCAATTGCCATATAGTCGCAGCAATTATGGGACCTTGACAAAGTGGGACCACCACGAGTGAGGAGGTACGTACGAATATATGTGTGTAAGTGTTAGGGTGTCGAGTGAGCCTATCATTATCCCACAACCAATTACTCACTAATTCTTCATCCTCACTAGTAACTGGTACTCACCGTGCAGGCCACAACCCTCTGTGACATTTCATGGCATTGACATCCCGGAGAGCCCTCCAAACCATGAAACTACATAGACCAAAAGTTGACGGCGAATACCACCGCCAGTATAATCCGTGACCATAGTGGTGTGAAGTATACTAAAAGGACATCAGCAGAAAACCTACGGGTTCGTCAGTGACTAACAGGTATCAGGTTTTAGAACTGGAACCTGGGACCCTTTTATCCCCCAATGTTCATGTCAATCGCAGACAGTGCGGCAGTGCTAGGGGGAGTCACTTTGAGCTGGCCCAACCTTCGAAACCTTCGAAACCAAGTCAGTCTCGGAACACAGAGAGCCATGTTCCACTCACGAATATTCAACTAAATTCCCTTCTCGAACGCGTGAAGATGACGTCTCGCCAGTCCTTCGAGATCGGGATGAAGGTAGTTAGTTAACTATAATGTTCGAGTGGGTACTTGGTCCTCCTCTAGACTCTGGAGCGGCGTATGACGCTCAAGGGATAACCACTATTCGTGAGTGCCGCCCTGAGATCCTTAAACTCAGCAAGTGGCAAGCTGGGCCCGTACGGATCGAGCAGAAAGAGGGGATAGTATTATTGTTCTGTGTGTTGCCGCGACTTGGGTGAATGGTTCTGGACGATATATTGTCAGTGCTGCTCGGGGGCTGTACTTACACGTGCTGCGGCCGATGTGGACCGACGACAAGGGAAACTGGCATACTCATCAAATGGCTGCCCTTGGTTCTGTGGAACAGTTAACGGTGAAATGGTCAGAGTTACTGAGGGTACTCCTGATCCCATTACAGCGCTCCCTGAGATACGCCGCACGTCCTCCCATTTTACTAGATTGAAAAACACGAATGCAGTACTCGAGTTCCTTCGAGATCACTTGATGTGTGTGGACAATGTCCAGATCATCGGCGTTCGTCGCTCAGCGCCATTCTCCTTTGGTGGGTTATTGGTTAAGCTAAGATACACAAAATAGTAATTCCTCAACGTACGTGGCATTCTCCCTTAGCTTGTTGCTCTATTCACCACATTTCAGGTTGGCGGGAGAGGCACAGAGCTAGCTTAGGCGAGCAACTGACCTATAGGTCACACAGATCGCCTTACAGTGCAGGTGGAATGCATTGAGGTATCTGGAGATATGTGGGGCTGAGTTTTTACGTCAGTATGGATGATGTCATTCAGAGACGTTCGAATATTGATATTGGCCAAGTACCGAGTAACGCCTGCGCCTCTTGGATAGCTGACATCAGGGTATGTGTTGCTTTGTGCTCACCACCTGTATAGAGGGAATCATCGAAGATGGTGCAGCCAAAGCTTTTGTCAAGTCCACGCCTTGGAGTAGAGGTTTTCTCTAACCAGCTGCGCAAGTATGCATGGAGCTAGGCCTGGCCATTTTATGTTTCCTTTCTTTTATTTACAAAATCTCTGGGTACAGTCAGGTACCACCCACCGAGCAGCTTCCTGCCGTGAGCCGAGGGTAGATGAAAGCGCGAGCGAGTAGTCAAATAATGTAGTTCTGTATCGAATAAAAGTCGTTTGAGCCCTTGGAACTCTGCCTGCGACACGCGATCGTGTAGATCTAAGCTTGGCCTAATTCCATGATGTACCACCCAGCGAGCGACGCGCGATTAGAGCGGCAAAAAGTGTCAATTAAAGATCTATAGTAAGTTTCATTTTAATATCCGTCACTCTCGTTGTGCACTGACCATGCTTCAGAGCCTTCATCACTTTCCGACTCCTCCAAATCATTTTTTTCGCCCGGCGGTGAGTTAATCGATGGTCTAAATCGTTTATCTTTCCACTCCTGTGAGTTTCGCACAATCTAGGCGTCACTGGATAATGCAGTTGATGCAGCAGTACTGTTGTCCAAGTGGACGTCACGTAAGTGGCACGTTACCCACTTCTCCTTCAAATATACCTGCACCAACAAGCGTCCGATGCTTTTCTTCCCACTCCATCTTTGCCCCTACCCACAATGCTTTCCAAGCGGCAAGTTCTGCTTGTGCCATTGTCTTTTGTGTCTTGGTTTGTGCCCTTTCGCCGTCCATCAATGCTTGATCACCTATAGATCCATCAATTGTAGCTAATGTCCCAGTCCCGCCTGGGAATAGGCGGCCCTGAGACAAAATCCTTTTCCTTTCCCTCAGGAAGAACCTGTTCGCAAATTTCAATTCTCAAGTGCCAATAACACGACCTGTATAGTCAAGGTGTGTGTTGATTTATCATCTCTTGATTATGATCAATAAGGAGGCCAACATCGCACTCCAAATTCTGGACTCACCTGTTTCTCTGCTTTGCAGTCTCGCCACTTAAGAGGATGCCTTCCAAGCAATAATATGGGTTCCTCAATGTTCCTCCATGTTTCTGACAAAGCAAAATAGGTTCCCATATGGATTCCAGCCAGGCAAGCTCTCAAATCCGGCCATTTCTGTGTCCAATAGACATTGTGGATGTAAAAGCAAAGCGCTTGCCTAGCAGACATACCAAACTGTATTCTAGGGTTAATTACATGAAATAGTGACGTTTATGTCTCATGAATTCCCTCCTGTCATCCGTCGCTCGCTAGATGGTTGCGATAATATCGCCCTTTTTTTCCCCTTTCCCTCCTTATTCCGACTATCTCCGCTCCCTCCGGTCGCTCTGACACCTCCCCTCCGCCTCCGCTCCCGTCTCCGCTCCCCCTCCACTCCCCTCGTCCCTTCCCCCGTTCCCTATGACTTGTGTCTCGTATTATGGACTCTTTCCCCGTGATGACCATTCGTATACTATGTTTCCGATTGCTTGTATCATTCCCGCACGCTGCTGGACTTATTCCGATAGTGTAGACCCGCCTCCGCCTCGCGCGCTCCACTAATTCCTATTCGCTTCCACTCCCGCACCACCACGTTCGTATAGCCTCCACCTCACCGCCTCTGTGTAGATTCCACTTACACATCACCCCCGCCTCCACTTCGTTCCACCTACACTATGCAATGCTGCCCACCTCACCGCCTTCCACTCCACTGCCTCCTGCAGTCCAGTAGCCACATGTCTGTAAATTACACGTTGTATTTAAGCTCGGACTCGATGGGGAATGTCCCTCACTCGACGTCTCGATTATAGACATTTGTTATTGCGCCCCGCCTCACTCTCGTAAAATCCCGACCCGCTCGCTCGTACCTTCGCCCTTCGGACTCCGGCCCTCAAGCCCGTGTGGATCATTTCCCCGCCCTCACGTGCTAACTCCCACCCATAGCACCACAGGGCTAGCCAGCCGGACCGAACCCCCGCTTCAGTCAGCCCCTTCGGAGTTGTACCTAGTTGGAGCACGTAGCCACCAAGACAGATTGGGCACCCGTTGTGCTTTTGGGCAGTCGCTTGGGAATTAGGTCCGACAAGCCCGTAAGCCGTCGTACCCACTCCCTCCTCTTCCTTTTGGAGTTTATATTCCCGCCGGCGTGCGAGGACGAGAGGAGAACTCCGCTTCCGTCGGCGCACGGACGAGCCTCAAGATATTTCCGCTTTCTTTGTCTCCGAGTGTCGGTTCCTTTAGGGAACCTTCAGATTGACCGATTCCATCGCAATGGTACTGACCGGTGGGTGGTACCTGACTGTAACTAAGGAGGCCGAATGGCTGCTCGATTTCCCTCAGCCAGTTTTGGGCAGGAATCCTTCTAGACATAAGCGGCGAACCTTGTCCCGCAGCCAAACGCACAGCCCAATAGTGAGTTGTACCCTCCATTTGACACACGGTTCCTCTCGTTCCACTGGTAGGGCATTGCTGTTGTCCATGAATTGCAAGGAGGGTTCCAGCAAGTTGGCTGTTTGAATGCCAACCACAATTCCTTGGGGATACGCATACGAGGCTGAACGAGGCTCTGAGCACCACGATTTCCAAACTTCTGCCAGAAATCGAAGGCGGCCTATCGACTTTCAACCACCGTGGCTGGTGGATGTGCGACATCCTGAAGAGAGGGGGGGACGTTTGGACATAATATGCCATGCGTACACTTTCGCTCTGAGCTCCTCACTCTCCTCACTCTGACATGGTGCTCGAGGAATCGGAGAGCCATGAATGCTGTTCAGAGAACCCAAATGAAGCCCAGCCCACAACCTGATAGGGCAACAGGAGGGGCACAGTGAAGGCCAGTAAATGTTCTGCTCATTCAGACTCTTAACGCCGAGTTTCATTCCCGTACCTTGACCACACTCGCTCGTCGCTTGACTCGCTGGACTCGGTTTGCTGTCCACGCACACGGTTACAGCCACCTCGTTGTATTATTCCCATATTGACTTTTCCTATGACTCCTGAAAACATAATTTGTAACCTGGCAAGTCTCGCATTGCTAGGCATATGAAATGTTCCGCTGGAAAGGCGAGAGTAGAAGGTTTAGAGTCCAATGTGTCCTAGAGGCGAACGCAGCCGTCAGGGCGTCCAGATGCCACGATCGTGAGGATTGAGCACAATGCATGTGGCGTATTATGTTATTCCCCAATTCCCCAATTCCTCAATTCCCCACAGCGCATGTAGCATATGAAACCGTGAACTGTAAGGGATCCACGTACAGTTCTGAGCTCTGAACTGTGACTAGTCTGTGGACAGAGTCTGTAGAGGTATATCGCCGGGTGATCGAGATAGAGGCGGGAAGCGACGACCCTCCAGTCAGGGTCATCGCATCTTGACCCCTGTGAGTAGAATTTATAAATCAACGAGTCTCGCATTATATAATTGCTAGGCATTCCAGAACGTTGTTGGATTTCTCTACGGCTTTCCTCAACAGCTAGCAAATAGATGAAGATTCTGGGGTGCGATGGAATCGGTAATTCCAATGGTCTCCGACAGAGACATGCGAGCAGAAGCCGAAAGAGGAATAAAACAAGAGCTTGAGGCTAGTCCGTTCGCCGACGGAATTAGGTTCTCCGCTCGTCCACGCGCGCCGGCGGGAATATACTCTCCAAGGGGGAAGGGGGAAATGGGGACGACGACTTAGGGGCTTGTTGGACCTAATTCCCAAGCGACTGCCCAAAAGCACAACGGGCGCCCAATCTGTCTCGGCGGCTATGCGCTCCGACTAGGTACGACACCGAAGGGGCTGACTGAAGTGGGGTTTCGGTCCGGCTGGCTAGCCCGGCGGTGCTACGGGTGGGAGTTAGCACGCGAGGGCGGGGGAATGATCCACACGGTCTTGAGGTCCAAGGTCCGACGAGTCGAGGCGAGCGAGCGAGCGAGAGCAGGGCGTCAGGATTCTTATCAAGTGAGGCGGGGTGCAATAACGTACGTCTATAATCGAGACGTCAAGTGAGGTATGTCCCTCATCGAGTCCGAGCTTAAATACAAAGCCTAAACTACATACATGCGGCTACGAGACTGCAGGAGGCGGTGAGGTGGAAGGCGGTGAGGTGGGTGGCATCGCATAGGGTAGGTGGAGAGAAGCAGAGGTTGGACCCGACCACTACTTCCACGTAGTTCCAACCGGGCAACCACTCGCAAGCAACAGAGGCTTGCCACCTCTGTGAGTGGGCTAAAGGTGGTCGCAGGAAGCCGTAAGTTAATGGGGATACCGGGCCCGCGGCGCTGTGGTGGCGTCGCGGATACTGCAGTAAAGGCATGCGGCGGGGTTGTTGACACGTCGGGCTGTAAGTCCACCCTAGGGTACTACTAGGGCGCTTGAGAGGGAGTCCTGAGCTGACGCAGGCACCTCGCCCTTGGTTTTGGGACCGTCCAGCCCAGGGTTTTAGCGATAAAGCGACGATAAGACTCGTAGGTGCGTTTGAAAACGATCCGAACACGTAAGTACATTGTGTGCAGGACAGCGAGCTCCCCACCTAACCGTCGTAAGAGGCGGCGTGGTGAGTCGGGCAACGGCTCGGCCGACCCAGCGCGGGACGTTAGTCTCAGCATTACTCCTGCGACGCGCATAGCCTGAACAGGTGCATGAGGGTTCCCTGCCCCAGTGCGAACGAAGCCCCCTGGCACCCCGTGACCCCCGGGGAGTCTGTGGAGCCGCCAGGTGTTCCTCCGTGGGATCGGGCCTGTGACCCTGGCTGGCCTCGCGTTGGTCTACTGAGGCGAGACGGCAACTGTGGTTAGGACGGGGATCCGGGCCTAGAACCGGCTAGAGCGCGCGTTCTAACCAATCGCTTAGGCTCGCCGATAGGCAAACCGAACCAACCTGCCGTGGAACGGGAAACTCCGGGGATGGAATCCCGGGGCGGGCCGTGGCGGAAACTTTATAGTAAACTGTTTCCGGCCCGAGAGGACAGAATAATCTGCCGTCGGTGAGCCCGGAATAACAATCCGGTTGCTTGCGTAAGTTGTTTCCAGGGTAACGTGTAGCTGGCCGTGAGGCCTCGCCAGCCCCGGTTTTTGAATCGGCTATGATCATGTAGTGTTTCTCGGGTGGTTAGTAGTTTACGCTTTTGTGTTAAATCTGGTTGCGACGTTGTAATCATGTAGGCTACCCCCTAGCAGTCCCGTAGTTAACTGTAGCAATGCAGACATTTGTACCCTGACATAACGCTTTCCACGTCGTCCTCATCACCCTTCCCTCACCCTCTGGGGATGGGTCCCCTACTCCTGTCGTAAGGTGGGGGATAGTGGGGTGTACCTGAGCTCTCTATGGGCAGACGGTGCACCCACAGGGAGGGACGTTAAACCATTTCTGGGCGGCCCGGTAAGGTGCGCCCTGTCAGTCGCAGGCAGGGGTCATCATCACCGATGTCGGGCTGGAGGCCCCCCGCAGGTTTAGTGGGTATTCCACGGTCGCTCCGGCCGTTGGCGACCCCCACACTCCCGGCCTCTGAAGCTGACAGAAGCCTTCCCCCTGGGTGCCGGGAGACCAGTTCACCCTTGGGCGGCAGTTCGGCTGTGTTGGCGCCTCCAACAGGCAACGGGGTCTTAAACCAGATTCCTGCGGGTGACGGTAGGGAGAGTTCTAGAGAACAGGTGGTGCCAGATGATGGGGCGCCACTCCACGGACATGTCAGCTGTAGGGGCCGGGAGACCACTTCCCCTCTCTGGCTTGTCGTGCAGTCGGCGGCAGAGCCGCCTCCCTGACCCACAAAAAAAAAAAAAAAAAAAAAGTGGAGAGAAGCAGAGGTGGGGGTAATGTGGAAGTGGAAACTACACACAGGCAGTGAGGTGGAGGCTATGCGAACGCGGTGGAATGGAGGTGGAAGCGAAGAGGAAATATAGTGGAGCGCACGGGGCGGAGGGCCTACACTATCGGAGCAAGTCTAGCAGCGAGCGGGGAATGACACAAGCACAAGGGAAATACAGGATACAGATCAGAAAGCATCAGAAAGAGTCCATAATATGAAACATGAGTCACGGGAAGCGGGGAAGGGAACGAGGGGATCGGAAGAGAGGTGGAAGAGGAGCGGGATCGGAGGGAGGGTATCGGAGCGACCGGAGGGAGCGGAGATTGTCGGAATAAGAGGAAAAGGTGGAGAAAAAGGCGATATTATCGCACGGGGGGTCTCATTACAGTACTCAACCACCCACTGGCCACCCCCACTCACTGGCCATTTGCATATGGCAGCTTAATGCGCTACCCAAATTGTAAATAAATAGGTAGTTTGGTATGTTTGAAGTCATATTCTACCTTTTCAGGTCTGCTGGTGGTGCCTCAAGGCCTGTGTGTAAGGAAAGGTGGCATAGCCAGCCATTTGAATTTTGGATCTGCTCTACCACTGCACAGAGCCCTCATGAACTTCAGACCACAAGTGTAACCAATGAATTACACTACAAGGAGTACTTGTCTTAATTGTGGCACTGATATATAGAGTGGATTGTGATATACTCCTGCTCACCTGCAATCTCTGTATAGCCATGGCCAAGCACAATAAGGCCCAAGTGGCAGCTGAGAAACCTCAACAGGAGCATCATGTAAAGACGAAGCTTGCTTATGCTGAGTATCTGCATGTTTTGGAGATGGGGGCCAAGCCAAAGGTCAAAACTATTGCTGATGCCTTTGGGGCCCCCTGCACTAGTCTTCGATGTATGATCAATGGTGTAGAATCGAAAGAAGAATCAGCTGCAAATGTCAGATACTTTTTGAGCAAGAAGAGCTCATGATGGTTCAGTACCTCATTGAAACTGCAAAGCATGGTTTTCCAGATACCCCACAGCATGCTGTTCGGTGTGCCAATCAGATCCTCCAAGAGCACACTGGTGATGCAAATGCAAGTGTGGGCAAGAATTGGATTCACCGCTTCCTCCAATGACATCAGAAACAACTTTCGCTCTTCTGGTCAACAACCCTCACTATTGTACATGGGAGGGCTCTAACTGAGGCCAGTGTTAATCATTGGTATACACTACTTCAAGAGATCATTGACAAGTACAAGATTGACCATGACATGATCTTTGCAATGGATGAAACCTGTTGCTTCCTTGACAAATGCACTCACAAAACATGCCACATAGGAGCTGCTGGACAACACCAACAAATGGCATTGTGAAATGAGAACAGGGAGACCTGTACTCTGATCCCAATCATATGTGCAGATGGTGAGGTTTATGGGCCTGCAGTGATCTTCAAAGGAAAACAGATCCAAGGCAAAGACACCTTACCCAACCCCCTGAATGCATTGTGAGTCCAATTCAATAGTTACAATACTATATCTTATTTTGGAATAGTCTGTGATGCACTGAAAAAGGGTATATGAACAATGAGATTGGCCAAGAATGGCTGGCCAACGACTTTGACCAGCCAACAAGAGCAAAGGCTGCTGGACACTCCAGACTGCTCATAGTGGATGGTCACACTTCCCATTTTAACTATGATTTACTCTCCTATGCCAAGGAGAATGACATCATTGTTCTATGTCTTCCTGCAAATACCACTCATGTGCTACAAAGTTAGTACTAGCAAGGAAGGGGGCAGCAGTCTGCTAATTGTGTTCTTTACCTAGCTCTAGATGTGCTTGGGTTCTCACAATTCAAGCATGCTTATGAGGAGGCTGTGGAGGAGTGTGCTTTGGTCAATGAGGAGAGAATCTTGAAGGGAGAGTCTTTCAAGATGATTGAAGGCCCTTTTTGAAAAGCATTCACCAAAGAGAATATCAAGAAGGCCTTTGAAGTGACTGGGACTTGGCCAGTTGATCACTCCAAGATCACTGCTGCCCAACTTGCTCCTGTGAAAGGTCTATCCATCATGGGAGACCCCATAACCAACCTTACCTCACCTGTTAAGGTCTGGGTCAATCGAATGGACACACTGGCGCATTTTGGGTGACAAACCCACTCCAGTACTCAAGTTCCCTATCCCCAGTTCTGGCCATTCTCCTTTGCTCCTCTTGCAAGAGACAGCTGATAATGAAAACAGCAGTGAAGATGAAGCTATCAATGCTGAATTCTGCCAAACCTGGGCCGCTTTTCTCTTCAATGGATCAGGGTCATCCTTGCAGACTGAGGTCCCTCCTCTCAATTTACCTCCACTCCCTCCCTTTGTACCCCAACACACACCCTCTGAATATATGATATCATTGCCTGCCCAACAAATCACTTGATACCAACTTACA
>Ga0307515_10023862_pt1 | contig 10692 bp, 14 predicted proteins | sample 17_EM_MG_FD_194513 | JGI IMG/M metagenome (GOLD analysis project Ga0307515, IMG submission 194513) | Populus trichocarpa ectomycorrhiza microbial communities from riparian zone in the Pacific Northwest, United States - 17_EM | ecosystem: Host-associated > Plants > Roots > Unclassified | place...
AAGGGCTCAAATTACATCTCAGAGTCTTTGGGCTTAGAGCTGTACCACAAGATCCTTGACTGGAAGCAAGATATATATAATACAAGGTAAATTGGGGTTTGTAGGCTTACATAAATTTGCTTAGGGTGTTCGATTTTCGGGGTCTATTCCCAATGTCCACACTGGTGGCAAGCATCCGGCCGGGGTGTCTTTGATTGTCTGAAGCGATTCGAACCTTCGACTGACTCATTAAGAGTTGTCCGAAACCCCGACAAAAAACACACATATCATTATCCGAATTTGGGCCAACCCCCGCCCGAATCGGCATTTTTTCTGGTCCTAATCTCCTCGGGGGTCTGAGACCGCCAATAGCCACAAATTGGTCACCGAAGCCGGAAGCCTGGACCTAGCCGGAACTGTACCGGCTTAGATTGACAGCCATCTTCGATAGAGTTGCTTGGCGAGGTTGGTAGCACCGGATAAGACATAGATTAACGATAAGTTATACGCCGCTTCTGGCCCAAATCCTTCATCCTAGGAAAGATTTAGTGCCCACGGCCCACTTCCAACCGTCAAGAGTCACCTCTGGATGCTCTTGCTGCCATTCTTCTGCGAGTTCAAGGACACGAAGGTAGTGTTTGACTGCGAAGCTCCCGAGGTCTGGCACAGAGAATGAGCGAAGCCGAGACACCGGAAAAAAAAATGCGCTGCTACATACTCAGCTGGTGGAAGAAACGCCCAAAGTTGTACTCTATTTCTTGCGTAGTTAGGTTACTGGGTTGTCGGTACTTGCGGTAATGTTCTAGGTATGCCGCACCCTAAAGTTCTCAGGGGTTTAGAATTTGGTTCTTCAAACGCGAACGACCATTATGTACCTGAGCAATCATGTAGTGGCGGTTGTCAACCTTCCTGGTCATCGCGCGACCAATGCAGGCGACTGCAAAAGCGAGGTTGAGAACCGGGTCGTCTCGGTGTTGCTCATAGATAGTCTGGTAGTAATCTTCGAATAAAGGGTTTAAACACGGAGTAAAGTGATTGTTCGGTCATACACTTACACATTGCTCCTTGCGTGCTTTTCCCCGCAGAAAGCATGAGCCCGTGAACAACCCGGGGCATTCCGCTTGGCCTCGTAGGGAGAGGTATCTTCTCTGTACTCCTTGGAAATGTGGTCCAAGTATTGCTCTTTGGGTTGGGCGTAGGTTCCTCGTCGGTGGTGTTGTTCACCTCTTCCTCTCCACTCTCCCCGTCTCGTTTACCCTTTCCTTTATCGATTGTCCATCTGGAATGGATAGGATTCCACTTTAGTAAATCCTGCGCAGGAATAGGCTTCTCGTCCACTCCCTTCTCTCCAGCTTTCTGTCGATTTGCTAGCTTTGCAGCGGCATCCCACTGGCGGTCCTGTCGAGTCACCCACTTCATGAGGTTGTTGCTTAAGAACTCGTCAGTCCCTCGAAGACCAGATTCGAGAGCCGCAGTCATGATGCGGAACGGCTCATTGCTGAACTGGTTGAAAAGATAGAGGTGTCTGCCCTCGGCGGAAATACGGCCTTGATTTGAGGTATATACTGCAATGGCTGCCAGCGGGAATTAACTTTGAAATCGGTTTCGTCGGAAGGCACTGACTAATAACAGCGACCGAAAGAGTATTGTGAAATTGCTTGTCCAAGGTGAATGGGTACGATTGTTTGACATGCTGAAGTATTTCGTTTGCAAGTTCATCTTGACCCCTAGCCGTCAAGAACATCGCATACTGCCCCTAGAAATGAGCTGTGATCCAGGACACAGAGCGGGGTACTCGCCTTCACGATGAGTTCTAACCAATCCTTGAATGAAACTCCACGATAACCTTTTGGTAGTAGGTCCACTGGGCGGAATTTCTCCTTACCTACAGAAGAGTTTAGTGGGATTAACAGCGGGGAAATATCGACAACTGACTCTTCTCCTTCCCAACTTCATTTTCCAGTCTCTCGAGCATGTTTTCTTCCTCAAGTTCACCCTCAAGCATTCTCGCATTTCGAATCGAACGTGCCAACCTCCACTGGACAACATAGGTCGCCATCAGTCGCCGACATGTCATTCCATCGGACGAAGGTGTACTAACCCTGTCGACAGGGAACAACTCCCTGCACTCCCTAAAGTCATCCACCAGCACACTAATCTCTGCGACCCACCGTTCGACCCGCTCTTGGTCTTCAATATCCACACTTTCGAGTTCATGAGAGTGCTTGAACACGTTCTGGATGAGCATCTCCTTTGCAGCCTCGCGCCGCAACCACTCTTCTCGCTCAATGCGGCGTTCCTCTTTGTGGGCCCTGTCGTACTTTTGCCTGGTCGCACGCTTGAGTTTCTGTCCGGGCTGCCATGATGTGAGGGTTTGCGTGCCCTTACGTCGGGTGTCGATAACTGCGCCCTGGGTGAGCCATGTCGCAAGCTGGCATCAGGCGAGAAGGACGTACTTTCGCGGACGAGCTCGAGAGCTTTGGCTGGTTCGCCTTGCATCTCATAGACTTCCGCCAGGCGCATCTTCGCATCACGGAACTCTGGGTTGACACTTACGACTGCACGAACGGGCTGTGAGTAAACCCTCGGAGAGTATTTGGTTAGTTCTCACTGCATTCAAAGAGACTCTGAGCTTCTTCGAGCTTTCCAAGTCGCTGGTGGCATAGACCAGCTTGCATCGCGACCTCGACAGTGACCTGCAAACGGCCATTGCAAAAGGGATCCGCACGCAGGGACGAATTGGACGTACCTGGTCCGCATCTAAAAGTACAGAGTAGATCCCAAGCGCATCTGCAAAGAGTGCCTGTTCCACATACGCATCGGCCAACTCCGCAAACAGCTCTCCAAAGAGCGCAGGGTCCTCGCGAAGAACGATACCTGCATGCATCTAGAGTGGCCCGCCTGCCGTTAATCAAAATATACTGGCCCTGTGATAACGGTGCACATACCTTGCCCTCATCATGATCCCCCATCTTGATCCTCGCTCGGGCAAGCCGATGCCGCATATTGACGTCAAGGGGGTGCATCCCACTTCCCGCACCAGGGCCACCACTCAGTAGACCATCGCCCTTGCGCAGGCCTGGATCCAAATTGAACTCGCGATCGTCAGGCAGGCCCTCCCAATGTATCTCCATGCGCCGACCTTGCAGCCACCGCGCGCCGTTCCGAATCGTCAATATGGCCTTATCGTAGTAATGCAGGTGAAGATAGTAGTCGGCGAGCGCGACGATGTGCACGTCCCGGAACGGCGCCTCGACATCGTCCTGGCTCTGGGAGAGCGCTTGCAGCGCCCAGTCGACGTCGCGATCGCGCAACGGCGCGGAAGGCGGCCCATGTGGGTATTTCGTACGGAAGTAGTCAAAGGCATTTTGCAGGATTTCGATGCCCGTTTTCCAGTCGCGTAGGCGCGAGAGGAGCGGGAGGAGCTCGTCGATTACGGTCACGTTGTGTACAGAGAACTTGAGCATCGCGAGGAATGTGTGGAGAGCCTGTGGTTGTATGTTAGACGCCAGAAAGAAGGCTGGGAGATGAAGCGCGCTCTCTACGCACTTCTTTGGGTTGGTCAGCTTCCTTCTGCAGCATCGCACATTCCCAGTAGGCGTCAATGCTTGTTGGAAGAAGTCGACAGACCTTGCGATAACAGTAAAGGGCTTGCTGAGTCAAACTCCTAGACCTAGATTACGTTAGCGATACGTGTGAGTCACTCTCGAATTCTGTGACAATGGCGCACTTGGATTTTTCCGCTAAATTCCTCCAGGTGTCCGCGTCGGTCGTCAGATGCGCGGCCATAATCTCAATCTCGAGCGCCTTTCCTACATCACCAAAGGCCTCATAGCATGTTGCGAGACCAGACCACGACTGCCCACGGTTTGTCTCAACCGCTGGTGTTCCAATCATAGAAGAAGCGGAGGACAGCGCACCTGCTGATGCTTCGGCTCTCTCCTGATGACCTCTTGGAATTTGGGAACAGCAGCGTGGTAGTCGCCTCCTGAGACGGCGAAAACGGCGTCACCAAAGATCTTGCCTGCTTCCTCTGAGAGCCGCGGACCGGACGATAAAGCGGGATTCTGCTAGCAGTATCAAGACTGAATGTAAGTGAACCGTCGATGGAAGAGAACTCACTCTCCTCCTCGCTCGCCGCCGCTTGCCTACGCCCGTCGCGCCTCTCAAGTCTTCTTGAAATTCATCTTCCTGAAAGGAGAAAGCCCAGCTGGCTTGGTTGGCGTCTCCGAGGGAGGCTTTAAAATAGCGACTGTAGGGAATTTGGGTCAGTAATGTGGCTCCTGACGAGATGGAAGGAACGAAGGGAAGCACTTGAAGTCGCCCTCGAGCTCGTCTTCCACGTCCAGCTCCTGCGGTTGAGCGAGCAAAAATTCCTCGGGGATCTCCAGAGTGTCTTCCTTGACGTCGTCATCTAACGCATACTCATGTTCGCCCTCCGATAAGACCAAATCGTCGCCGTCGTTGACTGTTCGGAGGCACAACGCGTATCATTTTGTGAATCAGGTGTGATGTGTGAGAAGTTGTTCAGAGGGAGAGGGTGGTAGGCGTACTGTAATCATTATCATCGCTCTCACCGCTTTGTTCATCGTGGACATCGCTCTCGATCTCTGGTTCGATCTCTAGTCCGTCATCACTGTCGTCGAGCTGTACTTCACCCCATGGGATTGACATTGCACACGGAGCGTTATTGGTTGACGGGAATCTTGCTGTACTCCGATGCCCTCAAGTCAAGTCAAGTCAGGTGGAAGAGAATGATGGATGTTTTTTTCCAATCACAAATATTGAATATTGGCGATTGTGATTGTGATGAAGTGTGCACGTGCCCGTGCCCGTGGCAGGCCAGTTTTCAAATATTGGTGGGGTGGAGGTTAAAGTCTTTTTTGAGGCGGCCGACCATTGGCAAGCAACGGCGTGGAACGTGGAACGTGGAGGAATCGTAACGCGTAAGGGAATGGTTACGTGTACGTCAACAACAATCCATTGATGGCGTTGCTTACTTACTTACTTGCTCGCTTGCTTGTTTGTTTGATGGTACGACGCTGCGACGCTGGGGCGCTGTATGTTTCGCATCGCATCGGCGGAGGTGCGGGTGCGTGCGTGCGCGCGCGGGGTGCGTGACGGTGGTGTGCGGAGGTCCTTTGTGAGCCCCCCTGTGATATCCTTTGGAAACGGACTGGACGGGTTGGGGCATCTTCACACTCAACCCTCCCCCTATGTATGGGACGGTCCCCTTCTTAGTCATTACCAGCCGCATCACTTATTTTGTGGCGGACGGGGCTTCCAGTATTCTCAGCTCATCAGCTACTGGCTTAGCTTGTTTATGGTGGCCACACGATTCACTACGAAATGTCCATCCTTCGGAGCATCCACCATCTTCAGAAATGGTGAGTAAGCTTCGTCATCATCACGAACGTATACAGTACGGAGGATTGGGGAATGAGCATGAAAGCCATGTAAATAGTACGATCCTCTATACCCCACCCAAGCAGCACCGCTTTGCGCTTCAACTCCATGGGATGGGATCTCTCTTGAATGTTGATATGCTTCAAACACCTCCACATTTTGTGCCAGTACTCGTCAAGTTTTGTTGGGCTAATGCGCGTCACAAGCAACTTAACCGCCGACTTACGTGCATCTACAAATAATGACAGAAAGGGGATTCATCGTTGCGTCGTTGGGGATACGTGATCTGGGTGTGTCTGGACGGTTCTCACCACCCGCGAGATGTCCTGCTTCAACCCGCAAATGATTGATTCAAAATATTTATTCCTCCTTCGTAGCACCCAAGGAACCCATATAGACATGAAAGCACAAATTGTACCACCCCTCCCAACCAAGTAACTGTAATAACCCGAAACGCTTTCTCTGTGCGGCGCCAGTACTAGCCTGCACATATCTTCGGGCCCTCATCTCGCTCCCTACCACAATCCACATTACGAGTCTCATACTCGAGACATCCAAGCTCCATTCCCGTGATATGGCAGACATAGCAGCTGCGGAATACACCCTCAGCCTCACAGGGACGCATCGGCCAAGCGTTCCCTTCACGGAACGGAGGCCGCTCTATCACATTGAGGACCCTTGCATTGATGGCATCCGCCAGCCACTTGATAATCGTCGCGTGGAGTGGTTGGTAAAATCCAAGCTCCTCGATGCATTTCATTTCCTTGCGGAGCATGGCTTCCCGATTCCGCTTACGAAGTTGGCACAGAACACGTGGCCAACTCGAGGGACACTGGGCTACAGTAACGGAATTGAGTTGAGGGCAGGTATCGAGGTTTTGCTCTAGCAACTCGAAAAGCGTGTCAGCCGGGGATTGTTCGGACAGCATGTAAACACGTTGGGACAGGACAATTCGTTGTAGAGATATCAATCTCTTAAATGTTGCGAGGTTTGGTGTGCCACATGGGTTAATCCACTCTGTAACCAATTCCTCATTCCACACTGCTGATAATGATCTAACCTGGCCATGTGATGGGCCTGACATGGTCCCAAGGCCGGCATTGAGAGTATAGAATAATGGCGCTGGTTTGGTGAGATATAGGTGCAATGGGCTAGAGGGTGAAAAAATATCGAGAGACTGGGTCTGGGGCAGATGAAAAAAAAGGACATGATCGCCTTGCTTGTCGCGAGGTGTCTTGATCCTGAGAGATATGTGATCCAATTGATTGTTCGTGGTGGCACCCCAATCATGCTTATGCAGCGTTCCTGGGCCATCCTCAACCTGGACTTGGAGAACTCGGAGTCGAGGCACCTGGATATGTCCCATGACGAGGAGGTGATCAGGGCTGTCAGCAATAATCTCAAGTGAGACCAGGCTGGGTAGTGCGATTGAAGGCAATGAATCCGACATAGCGAAACCATAGAGGCGGAGTTTCCGTAAATGTTTTGGGAAGATGTGAAGAACTTCAGATGTCGTCAGTTCCGTAAGTGGTGGTAACCTCCACACCAAAATCTCTTCTACCATATTTTTAATAACTCTGGATGCCCCCTGGTGCACTCCATGCGTTCGCGCAGAGAGGGTAACCTTCAGCGAGCTCTGCTGGATATGTGTTAGAGAATCCGGGAGGTTAAGCCATTTTCGCCAGTGCGTGTATATGGACATCATAAAACGCAGGGTGCAGCGGGTGCAGCGGGTGCGACACTGGTCCTGGTGCTGCTGCAGCGAATCCTCCAGCTCCTCCTCCTGCCACTGCCGCTGCCGCTCCTGCCGCTCCTGCCGCTCCTGCTGCCGCTCCTGCCGCTCCTGCTGCCACTCCTGCTGCCACCGCCACCGCTCCTGCTGCTGCCGTCGCCGCTCCTCGTGCCACTGCTGCGCCTGCCCCTGGAGCGCCTCGGTTGCTGCCAGCTGCCACTCCTCCTGCTGCCGCTCCAGCTGCTGCCGCTCCAGCCGCTCCAGCTGCTGCCGTTCCCGTTGTCCCTGCAGGTCCTGTAGCCCCTGCGCCTCGTGAACCTCGTGAACCTTCTGCTGCTCCTGCTCCTGCTGCTCCTGCTGCTTTTGCTTTTGCAGCCACACTGCCAAAGGTTCTATCGAGACAAACTCGGTCACTGCGTGAATTGATAGATCGATTTGCAGTTCTTCTAGTGCATCAACACCACCAAATTCCATCCAGGTTGCAGGATATTCTCGAGGGTTCTCTAGATCGAGTTCGAGCCTGTATTGGAGGTCAAGGAGCTTTAAGTTTCGACATATCATATTAATTGGCGTGTCAACTTGATGTTGCGATGCAAGAGCCACCTGAACCCTAAGCACCTCAAGCTTTGGGAGTTCTAATCTATAGTTGTGCGCTGGAGGTAAGGCCATATCAAGACCGATTCTCACTGAAAGAAACAAGAGAGATTGAAAATGTGAGAGCGTCACAACCCTGGACAGGGGAAATAGCCCACCCATCCATAGACTTTGGACGGAGGTCGGAAAGGAGTAGTGATTCAAAACTTGCTGTGGTTGCATGGCCGACTGTACTTCTAGTTTGTACCATCGGCAAACATGCTCAAGTTGATCATGTGATGCGCCGACTCTTGCGAGAGTAGAGCGAGAGACATTTGGGGGATATACCAGAGCATCTATGCGATCGCCCACTCGCAGTAAGTCCACTAATAGGGTGTCGCACAAGGCCGCGCTTCCATGAAGGATGATGAACAGTTTCGAATTGCATGACAATTGGAGGAAGAGTTGCAGGTACTCCAGAACATCCTCGTCGTCGGTGTCGATGAGCACGTACGACCAGAGCTGCGGGGACGAAGTGATGAACAGGTTCCATCGCCGACTGACATTCATGAGCACAAGAGGATCACCCATATGGTTTCTTGGAATGATTTCTGTCCCCCGCGCTCTGCTCTCCGCAATGTCCCATAAGCTGACGGCGTATAGGAGGACCTCGTGCATCACGTCGTTACCCAAATAGAGTAGCGGATCAAATCGACGTTCGTGTTTGCGCCGAAGATCCCATATATTGTCGATGAGGTTGTTGAGACCGAGGGGCTCCGCGAATGTATCGAATGGTGGATGAGGTGGGAAGGCATCCTGGAAAGGAAATTGGGACCTTTTCGAGAGCAATGATTGACACCCTTACTTCATATGCTTCCACGTATGCAGCCTCTGCGCTTGATAAAGCTGGATTCGTCTTCAGGATTTGCTTCAAGTCCGCGAGCCGCTTTTCGAGCGCCAGTTGAATATTCATCGCCACTTCTCCGACTTGGCCAGTTGGGCGATGGACGTTGCGATGAAGATTCCAACGCGAAACGAGTCGTAATTTGATGGGCAGATGGTGGGTGTAAAGGTTGTATCGACGGTTGGACTGACAGTTAGTGAGAGTAGAGGAACCAGTAGATCGAACGCGATCTGGTACTTCTACAGCGCTCGTCGTTTCGAGGTCAGGTCCAAGCCGTTCAATCTGACGGGATCAGCTGTTCGGTCACCTAGCCGAACGTGGGCCTGATATATGTATTATTCGATACCAAAAGCTGTTAACTTGTTCCATACTCCCCTCCCTTTGTACCCTCATTCGATATCAAGACGATTAACTCATTAGATGCCATTTTGAGGATCTGATCATAGTTAATATGCCATAGCCATAGTACTGGGTCCTCATTACATTTGGGCTACGTAGTCCCTTGCTGTTAAGCCGGGAATTTATTGGAATCAAGAGTCCCTGAAAGAATTGCTTTCAGGCTGCTGAATACACCAAAGACAGACAAAGGGACTGAAGACTTAAGGACAAATGTAAAGGAGTGAACTTAGTCAATATTCCGACTGGATGTTTCTTGCACATGTACATAGACCTTGAATACTAAATGAACGTCTAGGTGTGGAAAAATGCGATGGAATCAGTAAATCTGCAGGTCTCCGACAGAGACTGACAACCAGAAAGGCCAAAAGGCGGGGGAAGGGGTCTTGTGGCTTGTCTGTGCACCAACGGAGTAAGACCGAGTAGAGTGATATCCTGCCATCCGGATGGCCACATTGTGAGGTCCATCTTATTGCCTATAACAATATGAGAAATGCTTACATAATACCGCATAACGACTTATGGCCACTGTTCTTCTCGCCGCTTTGTTCATCGTGGGCATCACTCTCGATCTCTAGTCCGATCTCTATTCCGCCATCACTGTCGTCGAGCTGACCTTCACTCCAGGGGATTGGCATTGCACCCGGAGCCTTATTGGTTGACGGTAACTTGCTGTACTCTGATGCCCTCAAGTCAAGTCAGGTGGAAGAGAATGATGGGGTGTTTCTTTGCAATCACAAATATTGAATATTGGTGATTGTGATTGTGATTGTGATTATGATTGTGATGAAGTATGCCCGTGGCGCCCGTTGCAGACCAGTTTTCAAATATTGGTGGGTGGAGGCTAAAGTCTTTTCTGAGGCGGCCGACTATTGGCCCGTTTGGAACGTGGAACGTGGAATCGTAACGCGCAAGGGACGAGTTACGTGTACGTCAACAACGACCCATTGATGGCGTTGCTTGCTTGCTTGCTCGCTTGCTCGCTTATGATGATACGACGCTGCGACGCTGCGACGCTGGGGCGCTGCTCACGGCGGTATGGCAGAAGCTATCTCGCATCGCATTCGCATCGGCGGAGGTGCGTGCGCGTGCGCGTGCGTGTGCGGGGTGCATGGCGGTGGTATGCGGAGGTCCTTTGTGAGGTCCTTTGTGAGGGAGCTTTGACGGACTTGACGGATGACGGATTTGACGGGTGGGCGGACCCTGAATTGATTTGGCTTGCCAGGCACTCTTTTACTCTTCTCTTCTCTCTTCTGCTCTCAGCTTTCTTTCTTTCCCCGACTTGACTTCCGTGTACCCGGGTACCCGCCCCTTCCCTTCTAATCGCCTACAACAACGACGACGACAACGACCAACAACGACCAACAACGACCGACGACACCGACGTCGGCCCAGGTCCAGTCGACGTTGTCTTGCGATTTTCCCAGCCTCCTAGACCGGTCCACGAGCTGTGCTCGCGCTCCACCCGCGATAGTGGTTGCAATTACTCGCTGGCTCTGCTGGCTCTGTTGACTCTGCTGCTGACTCTGTGGAATGGCAACTGCATCCACCATCCCTCACAGCGACAACGACAATGACAACGACAATGACAACGACAGCGACCAACGCGATTCGCTCGCTCACGCCTACTTAAATGACCCAAATTTCGACGTCGATGCAGAGTTGGCGCGCAGGTCAAGTGGTTCCCAACGACGACGAGCAG
>Ga0307515_10023863_pt1 | contig 10692 bp, 6 predicted proteins | sample 17_EM_MG_FD_194513 | JGI IMG/M metagenome (GOLD analysis project Ga0307515, IMG submission 194513) | Populus trichocarpa ectomycorrhiza microbial communities from riparian zone in the Pacific Northwest, United States - 17_EM | ecosystem: Host-associated > Plants > Roots > Unclassified | place...
TATAGCTACACATTAATTTAAAATATATATATATATATATATATATATATATATATATATATATTAGGGTTTTTTAATTATCATAAAATTAGATGATAACTCATTTTTATTTTATTTTTATTCTCTTCAATCATATGACACTCAGATATCTCATGCAATATTATGTTTGATGTGTGTTTGTGTATGATATAGTTTTTTTGAATATTTTGAAATGGTTATATTTATTCCATTTAATAGTAAAAAAATACAGTTTAAAGTAAGATAGAAAAGTATTTATCTTTTTCTTGTCTCTGTATGTATGTATTTCACTAGATTATGCATATTTTATATTAATGAAAAATATTTTTTCCTTTAAAAAATATTATGGTCTGAACTAAAAAAAATGATATATCATAACTTTATGCGCATAAAAATAGATTGATAGAAAATACAAAATTTGTGATACATTTTATTGTATATATAAGAACAATAAAATTAAAATACAATTCAATATATATGTGTGGTGTGAAAGGAAAAATAAACAAAATAAAATAAAATAAAATAGGCAAAGACTTGAGCCCAAGCAAACCTCGGCTATGGTTTAGGTGCGCCTGGCTCAACTCCCGGTCAAAAGCAACAACACGTCATGGTTAACGCGTCGCGCTATATAATCTTCAACTTTGGACACGTCGGATTTCAAATAATCATGTCGGAATCTGGCAAATCACAAGAATAAATTCAATTTTTTTTTCAAACTTTTTCACTCAAAAACATTTATAAATATTCCCCTTGTTCTTATAAACACAAGTCTAACTTCAAAAACCATTTTTAAACAACAAATCCAATTATATTTCAATTAGAGGAGTGAAATTGTAAAATTTTGGTGTTAGATTGGATCCGTGAAGATGATAATTATCTTTTAATAATGGTATTTTATAGCAACAATGGATGAATTATATAATTTTTCACTCTTCTCTCTTTCCTTTTTCTTTTTTATATCTTCTTATTTTTTTTCTTTTATATTTTTTTGTTTAGACAAATTCAATAGTAAAAATTAATTCATTTGAAATCAATGATTAAGATTAATAAGTGACGAACATGATTTACGAATCTTTTAAAATTTATGAGAATAATTTTGGAATAAAATTTTAAAATGTACCTTTTTTTTTGGCAAATCAAACATGATGTTTTTTTATTCTATAAATGCCTTTTCCATTTTATTACCCTTCCAAAAAAAAAAAAAAAACTTATGAGCTAGAAACTCGATCCCTGTCCAATCTCTAAGGGGTCTTGATCAATCTCGTACCAACCATAGAAGCACTAGATCTTGTCCTAAATGAGTCTTTGAAGTAACCCTCAAAACACCAATGTTAACTGCTATACATTCCTTAAGTTTTGGAACTTGATGAGAAAACGTGCATGTGAACTCTTACAATAGAATAAAATCATTTTTGAAAAAAATCTGAAACTTAAAATAGAAAAAGAAACATTACGGGTTTGTTTGATTACGAAAAACTATTTTTTTTATAAAAAAAAACATGTTTAGTTATTCAAAATAAATATGAAATTTTCTATAAAAAAATAAAAAATAAATTAAAATTATATCTATTTTTTATATACCATAAAAGTCTTAATTTATAATAATCATCTTAATATTTTATATTTGTGATAATCTAATTGTAAAATATTTATTTTATCCTTTTAAATGAAAAATTATCATAAAAAGTTTTATTGCTAGCTTAAAAAAAGAAATCATTTATTTTAAATTTATTATACTAACTAAATATAAAAAATATAATTTTCATGTTTTACTTTGCTAAAAAATATTTATATACAAAATAAATTATATTGTTCATGTTTTTTTTCATTAAAAACAATAACAAACTTGTAAAACAAAACTATAAAGAACCTCTAAAGTATGTTTTTCGAATTCAGTATAAATTTAAAAAACTAGTTTAGGAACAAAAAATTTCATTTTCCTTTTTATGGTTTATGTTTTAGAAAAAAAAAATTGAGTATTTGAATAGCCATTGTTCCTCTACTTTTGGTTCATCAGTAATAATTGCATTCTCACATGTAACTTTTTTCTAATTTAATATTTCAAAAAATAGACACGTATGATGTACACGAGAGTGTGTTTACCTTTATCAAATCCAGCAATTTTTTTATAAATGAAATAACATTGAAACTTGTAGCAATTAAAATTAAGATTATCTTACCATTTTATAATATAAAAAATCCCAATTTTATTTTATTTTATTTTATTTTAATTGATTTTTTATTTCAAAATCTTTCAATGTTACCCATTTCTTTTATTTTATTTTTTAATTTTCTCTTCACCACTAAATATCTAATGACAACAAAAGGCTTACTTTTGTTTATATTTTTATTTTTCTATCATTTATCATCTCAAAGTCAGAAAAACCCAATCCACCGTTACTACAGACCAAGGCGTTTATAAAAACTAAAAAGTCGTTTCCTTTGCCTCTCCCTCCCTCCCTCTCCCCCTCTGCTCTCTCAGCCCATTTAAACCCTGTCTCTCCCTTAAGAATTTGAAGAAACCCGTTTCTTGTTTTTGAAAAAGTCTCTCAAATTTGAAGTCTTGATTGAAATGCAATAGGAAAAATTGCATCTTTCATGTGATTCGTCTTGTTATGGAATATGAAGTTTCAGACAGTAGTGGTATGTTTTCTTTTTCTGTCCCTTTTTCTCCTTTCTTTCTGTTATTTTTTATTTTCTGAACTGCTTTTGTTACCTTGTATTCGACATAAAGTCTGTTCTTTTATTGGGTATTGCTGAATCTTTTTTTAAGAATTATGTGGGTTTGGTTTCTGTGGCCTAGGGTTTTAAATTTCACAAACTTAATTGGGTGTTGCTGTTTTGGTGAGTTTGTGACTTAGAGGGTGTTTTGGACGTGGGTTTTAGAGGAACTAGGTTTTGAATGTGTAATAAAGTCTTCATTTCAGAGATTGAGTTGGATTTTCAGAGTTTGATTATTTTTGGGATGCAATTAGCATTAGAATTTGATTCTGGTTATCGTGCCAGTTTTGCGTTTCTTCTAAATGTTTTTGAACATGTAATCATGTGCCTGTAGAATTTTAAGTGAAAGAAACACTTTCATATTTATATCAAAATGTTTTGAACTTATAATGTTATTATGTGTGAATCTGACATGTTTTATGAAGATTATATAGTCAAAATATTAGTTGAATTATGGATGTCTGGATGAATTTGACTTAAAAACTATCTATTAGAGGAGCATCGTTTAGTTTTTGTGAGTTTTGTGGTTCATGGCTCTTTGGGCTATGATGTCATGTACCTTTTGTCTGGAAAAATGCAGGTACTGATGATGATATCCCGCCATCAGATCAAAATAGAGTTGTAAGAGCAGTAAGAATCTCAGGAAGTGGACAATCTGCTGTAATTTCTGCAACATATTCTAGAGTGCAAGCTGACATGGAGGCTCAAATTCATCACCTTGAACAAGAAGCTTATAGGGCTGTACTTCGTGCTTTTAAGGCTCAATCTGATCAACTTAGTTGGGTATTGACTTTCTCTGTTGGTGTATCTTTTGATACTTGAGAATTATTTTTCCCCTATCAAACACAAGGGAAGATATTCTTATTCTGATCAAGTTTAGATGTTCCGCAATGTCTTTTTTTCAGGATAAGGAGGGTTTAATTACAGAACTTAGGAAAGAGCTCAGGGTGTCAGATGATGAACACAGAGAGATCTTAACATTGGTTAATAGAGATGATATCATTCAAAAGATAAGGTTTGAATGCTTTATGAGTTTACTAAAATTTGGTGATCAGAATAACTAGTATGCAATGGCTAAAGTCTCAGTAATGGTGTAGGGAGTGGAGAGAGGCAGGCGGCCAGCGAGCTCCCAGGCTCAATGCATCTCAGTCTGTTCATGATGTTTTTCCTAGTCCCACTGTTTCAGCATCCCGTAAAAAACAGAAGACATTCCTAATGGTATTTTCTTTAGTATTTCATGTGATGACACTGTCTTTATAACCTTAATCAATACCTTAATCCATGCATTCATCATCTTCAGCTGCAAACTGAAGAGTTTAGGATGCTGTTTTTTTGTTATATAACTGTAATAGTGAATTGCCTCTACTTGGGTTTTCTCCTTCCATTTTCTTTTTCTGGGTCAACCATACCCGAATTAATTCTTGACACAATTCTATGCAGTATCCGACAGGTCCTCCCAGAAATCAGCATTTCACCAACCATGGTTCCGCCTATGATGACAAAGAAATTGGAAAAGAAGTGTGGACAAGATGGCCTGAGGACAACAACTTCTATAAGGCTGTCATAACTCGCTATAACCCTACCGAGGTATGTTACAGGTTTTAAAAGGCATGTTTCATAATTACTATTGAGTAGCATCTTGGAATGAAGGAATGGTGGTAACTTTAATGATTTGGCATGTCCAGAAAGGAATGGCATGTTCAAGGCTTTATTTTTGCACCTGAGGATGTCCCCCCATGTGAAGAAATATGACTCCTTCATTTTCAATTCACCATTATTCTTTTTATATTTCTTCTGTGTTAACATATTTTGTTAATTTGTATGCTGATTACAACACAGATACTTTCCTGTTCCCATTCTCTGCATGTTCCCTGTTTTTAATAAGTTTGTTATTTGGTGGATGTTCAGCTTTAGTGACTAGATTTTGATAATTTACAGGGCAGGCATGCTTTGGTCTATGATATGAATACAGAAAATGAGACGTGGGAATGGGTTGATCTCAATGAGGTAAGTTTATAGTATTTCTATTGATGAATGGGTTTCTACTTTTTCTTTAAAAGCTGATTACTCTTTTAGAGAGATTTTTTGCTGATCAGTTTAGTTCATTCAATCCCCATCTCCAACTTTGTTTGCACAAGGTTGTTTGGGATCTTAGTTATCTTTATTACCCTTGAGTCATGTTTTGGAGTTGATGAGGAATGGTAATTTGTTTTTTAGGTTGATACTGTATTAAGAAAAAATGGAAAAAAAACTAGGAAAGCTTGTTGGGGGGGGTTGACCTGAAATTGCATCAGACCATATCCTTCTTTTAGATGTTTCTGTAATTTTTAGTAGTGTGGCTTCCATTTGAATATCGGTTGGTTTTATATATCTTTTACTTGTTTTTTTTTTTTTTTTGTTTAAAAAAAGAATGGTCCATATATTTTTTCTTACAGATGGCTCCAGAGGACATTCGTTGGGAAGGTGATGATCCTGGAATTTCTCGTGGTGGGCCAAGGCACATGATAAAAAAATCCATGAGCCATGGAGGTTTTAATTCAAGTTCTGTAAGAAGGAGGGCATCCACTAATGATCAATCAAAAAGAGAATTTCTTCTAACACAGAATGGTATTGCAAGGAAACTTTCTGACAACATCGAATTGCTCAACACAGAGTCCCTAGTTAAGGAGGTGCGTGAAATAGCTTGGAATCTGTTACATTTGTTATGTGTAAACATTAACTTGTTCATTTTCCATTGAAACTTTAAACAGGTGGAGAGGGTTTTTGGTGTCAGTTATCCTGATCCTCTTGACCTTGAGAAGGCAAAAAGGATGTTAAAAGTAAGTAGATTTGTATGTCATGCTGAGTGCAGACTTAACTGTTAGTTTTCTAGAACTGCAGACTTGACTGGTTTTTATGATGCAGGAGCATGAACAAGCACTTGTTGATGCAATTGCAAGGCTTGCAGATGCATCTGATGGAGAAAGCGGTAATAAATACATGTGCAATTTAGATATCTTTGCTTCTTGTTGTGTATTTTGTTTCTTTGAAGATGGCAATATCCTGTGTTTAAGCGGGTCATTTTAATGGGAGGCTAATAGTAATCATTGTTTTCTTGCATTTAGGAAAAAGTATAATGTTTCCTTCACTCTCTGGGTCATCCTTTTATTTACTAAATGCATAGATATACTCCATTTAATTGAGATCCACCCCTCTTCTTAAATAGATGCGAACCCTTTTTCTGGGAAGTACCTGTAAGTGGGGCATTTTTTATTTTTTATTTTTTATTTTTGGATTGCTTGAAATACAATTAAATGTACAGTTCAACTTGGAGTCTAAAGCATGTGCATGGAAGGCTTTGGTTGGACTCACATGCTTTAGACTCGTCAGTTAATTATATTTAAACTAATGAAGCAGCTGACAATTAGTTGACCCTCCTGGTGATTTATGCACTGTAGTTTCTCTAAAATTCTTACACTTTTTCCCCTCAAATCAGATGCCGACCCAAGATTCTTGCAGGGGCAAGCAATGGAGCAGGAATGAGGTTTGATGAAACCAGTTAACAGTGGAAGATCGTAGTAAGGCCTGATAGTTCTAGAAGTGTTAATTGAGTAGCATTAAATTGCTTCAGCCCGCAAGACTACATTTTTTCCCGCTGGAATCCATTTTTTTTGTTTGGTTGGATTTTGATCTTCTATCCAAGTGTGGTCTTCTTGATAAAATAAAAAAAAACCTCATGCTTGTATCATATAATATCCATGCACTAACATTTTATGCACACTTGGAACCTTTTAATTGAAGTTAATTTCTTCAATCTTCATCCAAAGAGCAGTGACTTCAATGTAAAATTATGCGTGGCAGTGGATGACATATAATTGTGTAAAGATCTATTGATGATTCAGTGGCTGCCTTTGTAATGGTATGTTGACATAGAATTTCTTACTTTCTTCTTCATAGCACCAATTCTGCAAATAAAATACAAACAGAATAAAGCTGACCAATGTCCACATAAAGACAACGATGTGAATCTACTGCTTTACATTACATTAGCTGTTACAGATTAATGTATTTTTTTTTTTGGTTCATTGGGGGGCTTGATGGGTTTTAAGCTATACAATGAGGGCAGTTCTTAGTTGGGGGGATGTCTCTTGTTTTCTCGAGAAAACTCTGGTGTACTTGTATCAAATCCCATCCTCCCACCCAGTTTAGTTTTGATTAGTGATGCACCTGTGCAGCGGTACAATAGCATAGCTGTGCCTGACGAGTTGGAGTTGCCCTTGTGGTTTCTTGGTTTGGCTGGAAGATTCTTGCATGAAAAGCTATGCCATCTATGTGTGGTATGATGCAATATTCAACTGCATTTCTAGTTCTAGTTGTCTTGCTCTTTACATAGGGAGTGGGATTGATGTCAGTGGATTTCAGAATGCAGAGATCGAGATGACAAGACTAATATCCATGAAGTGTTGTTTTTTTTCTTCCGTTGATCTAATTTTTCGTGTTGCTATTGTCACGCCATTTCCTGATTTTAACAAGAGTGGGGGAAGATGCATTGAGTTTGAAATTCCTCGAGATATTTACTGGATCGACATCCACTAAGCAAACAATGTATGCCCAGATGGGGCATGGTTAGAACTACAGGTTTAAACTCTTACCTATCACACTTCCACCGAAGCAAATCCACCAACAAAACAATTTCAATTCTGGTACATTTGGGAGTAACATGTACGATGTTAAAGCAGTTCAGAGCAATTACTGTCTTGGCTTCAGCTGATTGTAATGAAGCCTTGACTCCTGATCAGAATACAACCCAGGTTTGTACTTCGGTCAAAAAAAGGCAGCAGAATTCACAAATACTGTGCTTATTATTTTGTATCAAACTAAATAAATAAACTCAATAGCAGATGATTTATGTTAATGTTGGCATATAACAGAAAAAAACCAACTGTCAATGGGTTGTGTGGAAGTAAAACCCAGAGAGTAAATAAAGCAAACTCGGACGGAAGGAAACACCGGAAGAGTACAAAGAATTGCTTAATTAAATATCTATAGGAAACCTCTCTGTGATTATCTAATGAATATGTGTGTATTTAGATGCCAGACCTTTGCAGCACAACATGAAAGAAGCCGCTGTTCCCCACAAAAAACAAGGCGATAACAACAAGCAGTGAGAGAAGGGCCCACATCCATGTCTGCCTCTTTCTCTTACCCCTGTTGCGAAGCGGCAGAGGCATTGATTTATACTTGGTCTGCTTTGCAAACTCTGATGGCTTTTGAGGCCTCTTTGTCACAGGTTTTTCTGTTCTTTCAGACTCCTCCATTTCAATAGGAGTTTCAGAACTAGGAGAAGATTCAATCTCATCGGTATCTTTAGTATCCTCTACTGCTGCCTTCTTCCTTTCCTTCTTCCTTGCCTTCTTCTCCCTTTCCTGCACGAAAGAATGGTTCACAAAACGTTAATTCACAAAATTCTAACGTATCAATACATTTCACGTCAAAGAAATAGGGAAAACAGCTAAAATAAAAAATTTAGCAAACCAAAATATTTTGACCAAATATGTCATGTCAGTGTAATTTACCTTCTCTTTCTGCTCAGCTTCCCTCTGTTCTCTTAGTGCAGCCCTGGCTTGAGCCCTGTCTGCCATTCGTTTCTTCCTCTCCATTGCCTCTTTAGCTTTGGCATTCTCCTCCAATCTCCGTTGCTCCTTTAACATGGCTGCTTCCTTTTCCTTTCTCAATTCCTCTGCCTTCCTAGCCAACTTATCTTCCGCCTTAATCCGCTTATTCTCATCTTGTCTTGCCTTCCTAGCCAACTCTTCTTCCGCCTTAATCAGCTTATTCTCATCTTGTCTTGGCTCTTCAATCCAATACTTTCCACCAACAGTTAGTGAACCATTCTCCAAAGCAGCAGGTTTTGCATGCCCTTTAGTTTTAGCGGTCTGATTCTTTTGGTCCCCAAACTTTTTCATTTGGATTTGAGGTTGAATAGCATCCCGACTTTTACTACTCTTCTCAACTTTAAATTTATCATGTTTTACCTCTTCTTTGTTATTTTCATCATATCTTGGAAACTTGGTGACATCGAAAGCTCCTTTCCTCACCTCAGCAACAACATCTACTTTCAAAGCTCCTTTCCCCACCTCAGCAACATCTACTTTCAAAGCTCCTTTCCCCACCTCAGCAGCAACAATATCTATTTTCTCTTCAGGTTGAATGGAATGAGAAACAGTCCCAATATCTGGCTCCACATCATTAGCAGGGCTGCTTAAAGATACTTTCTCTTCAGGTCCAATGGAAGGGGAGACAGTCCCAATATCTGGCTTCACATCATTAGCAGGGCTGCTTGAAGATAATTTCTCTTCAGATCCAATGGAAGGGGAAACAGTCCCAATATCTGGCTTCACATCATTAGCAGGGCTGCTTAAAGATACTTTCTCTTCAGGTTCAATGGAATGGGAGACAGTCCCAATATCTGGCTTCACATCATTAGCAGGGCTGCTTGAAGATACTTTCTCTTCTGGTTCAATGGAAGGGGAAACAGTCCCAATATCTGGCTTCACATCATAAGCAGGGCCATTATCAACTCCAGCTTCTACTTTTGCATCAACTTCAGTAATTCCACTATCATCAGCATGTAAGCTATCAACCTCCGTCTCTGTTCTCGCAATATCACATAGCTTTGTATCTTCCACTGATAGAGAATCATTAATTCCGACAGCTAGTTCTGCCACCATATCATCATTGCTAGGAGAAATTGGGAAACTTTCACAACTTTTAACAGATGCAACATTATCGGAGGACACTTCCATGCTGATTTCCAAGGTATGACTATGCTCAGATGTCATTTGACTGGCATGAACAAGGTCATTTACAAGAACAGTTTGTGAAGCACTTTCCAGGTTGACAAGCAAGCCTTCTTCATGAATATCAAGGCCATTGGCAGCCAGCACCTCTGATTGCACAGCATCCTTGAGGATGTGATTTGTTGCGTCTCCTGATGTACCATTATCACTAGCAATTGGAAAACTCTTACCAGTTTCAGCATCAGAAGTTGCTCCGAGTTCAACATTTTCGGAAGAGCTCTCAGACAAATTTTGTTTGGCATCAACCAGGCTATCAACAACCTGAGTTTCTGCAACAGTATCTTGAGCATGACCAGCAGATAAACCTTCTCTATTTCCATCGGATAAAAGACCTTCATCAGATTCTGCTTCCAGTATTTCATCAGCCACAACTGGGGCTGTTTCCGAGTTCTGCTCGAGAGAATCCCCAGACGCCTCACCAGAATCTTTCAGGGGAACATCATTGATCAATTCAGACGGTTCCTTCTCCTGGTTCAAATCCAAATTATTATGAACACCATTGATAACAACAGGCTGAGATAATTTGTCTTCGTCTAATTGGATGGCTGAGTCCAATTTGCTTTTCTCCTCTAACCCTACTTTCTCCCCATCATTGCTAGATGGTTTTGGTTTGGATTCAGTAAAATCATCACCATTCGTCAATTCCTTGGGTTTATTCTCCCGATACAAGTCCAAACTATTATGAAGACCCTTGCTAACTTCAGTCTGAGAATCTTTCGAACCTAATTTGCTTTCCTCAATCTTCTTATCATCATTCCTATACTGATTGGGCTCGGATTCCGCAACATCATCAGTTTTGTTCAATTCCACCGGGTCACTCTGCTGATCCAAATGCAAACCCAAATAATTATGAACACCATCGATAACTACGGCCTGAGAATCTTCATTTCCTTTTACGTCAATGGACAAATTAAATTTGCTTTCCTCCTCATCATTACTTGATCGATTTTGCTCAGACTCAGCTACATCCACACTAGTGGATTGGTATTCCTGAGCTTCTGCCACTTTTCAGCCGAAAAGTGAAGTAAAGAACACCAATTAGTTCAAAAGCTATGAACCATCATTTGAGATTAAAAAAAAAAAAAAAAAAAAAAACAGCCCCGTTTTGATGATA